>ULMJ01015892.1_pt1 | contig 9981 bp, 12 predicted proteins | sample 1951641 | NCBI WGS metagenome assembly ULMJ01 (sample SAMEA4835550, study PRJEB28245) | human gut metagenome | biome: gut microbiome; material: fecal sample | place: Denmark | collected 2008 | reverse complement strand
CTGAATTTGCCGGGGCGGAGCTGGACGGCTACGAGATCCACACCGGAAAGACCACTGTGAGAGGGGAATCTTTCTGTACGCTGGAAAACGGCCAGCCGGACGGATGCGTCAATGGCAGCGTGTTCGGCACTTACCTGCACGGCCTGTTTGATACCGGCAGCTTGACCCAGAAACTGGCAGAATATTTGTGCCGTCGCAAGGGAATCCCCTGTGAACAGGCGGCTCCTATTTCCCACGAGGCCTATCAGGAGCAGCAATTTGACCTGTTGGCGGAGGGAATCCGCCGGGCGCTGGATATGGAGGCAATCTACGCACTGATGGAAAGGGGGCACTGATATGGCAAAAGGGCTTGTCCATTTATACTGGGGTAACGGAAAAGGAAAGACCACCGCGGCCATGGGAGTGGCTCTGCGGTCCTTGGCCGCAGGGAAGAGAGTGGTCATCGTTCAGTTCCTCAAAGGCCGGGAAAGCGGGGAAGTAAAGCTGCTCTCTCAGTTGGGCGCGAAGATCTTCCGAGGAAAAGCCGGGCAAAAATTCGTGTTTCAAATGACTGAACAAGAAAAGGCAGAGACCCGGAAAACTCAGGAGGAAAACTTGTTGGCGGCCTTAAGAGAGCCGGCGGACCTGCTGATCTTGGACGAAGCCTGCGCCGCGTTGAAGCTGAGCATGGTGGACGAAGCACTTTTGAAACAGGCCGTCCTGGAGAAACCAGAAAATCAGGAGCTGATCCTTACCGGCCGTGAACCAGCGGACTGGATGGAGGAAGCGGCAGATTACTCCACGGAAATGCATTGTTGGAGGCATCCTTACGAAAAGGGAATCACCGCCAGGGAAGGCGTGGAATACTGAGCGGGGAAGGCGAAAAAGTGGTGCCTCTCTTCCGAATTCTTTTGGGGTATGTGGTGTAAGATATATTTTCCAGAAAGCGGATAAGTCGCTACAGCTCCGTGACGAGATAAACTGTACAACTTAAAATGATAATTTTCCAAAATTAAAGCCTGCTGCATTGTGCGGCAGGCTTTTTGTGTTGCTGGATTATAGCTTCATGGAACAGAAAATCTTGAGGCTGGGAGAGTTTTGAGGCGGGGCGGTTGTTTATTGTTCGCAATGCTTTTCCAGCAACTGAAATTCCAGAATGACTTCATCATATTTATAGGAACTAGGCGACATACTGGATACGATAATTTGAGCGTTTCCATTTTTTTCAAGCTGGGCAGCAAATACTTCCCCAGGGTCAGAGTGGATTTCTCTTTTTTCCTGAAAGCAAAGATAGTTTCCAGCTGGGAAGCTCTCAATTTGAGTGGATCTTTTTGGAAGCACCTCTAAAAACATGTGGGAGTCAACATAATGGCCGTCATGATAGTTGGACAGGATCCCATGAGTAAAAGAAACACGGAAGTCTTTTTTATGGGCAAGGTCAAACAGACTGCTGAGACTTTTTTCATAAGTTTTGGGTTCCGGGATTTGCTCACATGGAACGGTTATCACATACCGAGAGACAATAGGGCGGGTGTAGTATCCGGTTTGTCCTAAAAAAGCCTTTTGAGCGTGGACATGTTGCAGGGTATGATCAATGGAATGCAGGTTTTCCTGAATCTTTTGGATCTTTTCTTTTGCAAGGCGTTGTCCATCCTCTAAAAGACGCTCAAACTGCAACTGCCCGTTATCATCTACGTAGTTTATCAATTCCTTTAATGGAATGCCCAGGTCGATGCACAGTAAGATGGTGTCCAGAATCATGATTTGCTCTAAGGTATAGTACCGATAGCCGTTTTGGGGATTGGTATAGGCAGGGATTAAAATCCCCAGCTTTTCATAGTAACGAAGTGACTGGACATTCACATTTCTGGCTTTTGCAACCTCGCCGATTGATAAAAACTGCTTCATTGTCCTCTCCTTGCCAAATGGGTCCTGAGCCAATAAATTTACATTTCATCAGGGTGGAAAAAACTGTTGACTCTATGATAATCATATAGTTTATGATATCCAGTTAGAAGCGCTTCGTCAAGAACCACTTCTTTTCTGTCAGGAGGTCAACTAACCAATGATATCGGAAGCTGAAGAAAAAAATACACTCTCTCAGGCGCCCATTGGACGGCTGATGCTGAAATATGCCATTCCAAGCGTTGTGGCATTGGTGGTCAATGCCTTGTACAATATCGTGGATCAGGTGTTCATCGGCTGGGGTGTGGGAACGCTGGGAAACAGTGCCACCAATGTGATTTTCCCCTTAAATATGGTAATGATGGCGTTCGCGCTGCTCATAGGCGATGGCGGTGCTACCTACTTAAGTTTGCACCTGGGGCGGGGTGACCAGGAAAAGGCTGAAAAAGGCGCCAATAATACTTTGACATGGCTGATTATCATTGCCGTTTTGTTCTTTTTGATTTGCGCAGTGTTTTTAGAGCCACTGACTGGACTGTTCGGTGCGACTCCTGATAACTTGGAATACGCGCTGGCTTATGGTCGGATTGTTGTTTTAGGATTTCCCTTTGTGATCGTAGGTTGCGGCATGTGCTCAGTAATCCGTGCAGATGGCACGCCACAACTGACCATGATCGCCATGATCGTTGGCTGTCTTTCCAATGTAATCTTGGATGCGCTTTTTGTGCTGGGATTTAACTGGGGAATGGAAGGAGCCGCTATCGCCACTGTGATCGGGCAAGTGCTGAATTTTGCTATCAGCATGTGGTATCTTCCAAGATTTAAAACCGTGAAGATTCGCCTGTCCTCCATGAAACCACAATTTTCTTTGCTGAAAAGGATCGCAGGGCTGGGCGTGTCCAGTTTTGTCTCCCAAATTGCCGTTGCAGTGGTCATGACCGTGATCAATTATTATTTAGTTCATTGTGGTGCACAGTCGGAATATGGATCCGACATTCCGCTGGCGGCTTTTGGGATCGTGATGAAGTTTAACACGATTCTAACCTCCGTGGTTACAGGGATCGCCACAGGTGCCCAGCCTATTGTGGGATTTAATTACGGCCGAGGAGAATACAAACGGGTCAGAAAGACGTTTTACGTGGCTGTGAAGTCTGCCACGTTGGTAGCGATCCTATTTTTCCTGGCGTTTCAGTTGCTTCCCAAGCAGCTTACCGCACTGTTCGGCGATCAGGGAGAACTGTATACTCAGTTTTCTGTAATGTCTTTCCGGATCTTTCCATTGCTATGCTTTTTAAACGGATTCCAGACTGTGGCCGCTATCTTTTTCCAGTCTATTGGAAAGCCTGTACTTTCTGGGATCGTGTCCCTCAGCCGTCAAATTGTTTTTCTGATCCCTGCGGTGATGATTTTGTGCAGTGCAATGGGAATTCTGGGTGTGCTGTGGTCAGGTCCGGTTGCCGATGGACTTGCCTTTATCTTGGCTTTCCTATTTATTATCAAACAGATGGCTCAACTGAAAGAGTCTCATAATTCCAAAACGACGAAAGGAGTAAAACAATGAAATACATTATAACAGGGGTAGATGGTAAACTGGCTGGCCGGGTTGCTGAAAATATGCTGCAACAGGTAGATGGTACAGATTTGATCTTTACCTGCCCAGATCCAAACCGTGTTTCTGAAGAGAAAAAAGAGCGTTGGAAAAAAGCTGGGGTGACCCTGTGTGCTGTCAGTTACGACGATGAGGAACAGATGAAAGAGGTTTTTTCCAGGGGGGAAAGGCTGTTTTTCATTTCCAGTATTTTAAATGGAGAGCGTCGCGTGCGTCAGCATCACTCAGTGATCGAAGCCTGTAAAAAGGCTGGAATTCAGCATATCACTTACACTTCCTTTTTTGGGGCCAATCGAGAGGGGTACAATCAGTATGTGCTGCCAGATCATCGCGCCACTGAAAAGATGTTGAGAGAATGCGGAATCGAGTACAACATCATGCGAAATAACCTGTACATGGAAAATTATCTGACCACCTCGGTAATGCTGGCAATGTTGAGCGATAATGTCTGGGGAACCACAGCTGGTGAAGGGAAGGTAACCAGTATTGCAAAAGATGACAGTGCCCGCTGTGCGGCAGCTTTGCTGCTTGGAAAAGGGGAGAAGAATAAGGACTATGACCTGACCAGCTTAGAACCTGTGAGTCAGCGGGATATTTGTAATATGATCGCGGAAAAATCCGGCATTCCTTTTCAGTATAAGCCAATGAATGCTGAAGAGTTTTTGGGGTATTTGGAGGCGTTGCATATTCCCAAAACCACTGACGGAGACTTTTCACGTTCGCCGGTGCCATTTTGCAGCAATGACATGATTACCAATGAAGCCGGAATTTCCGAAGGTCAAATGGGTATCGTATCCCACGACGTTGAATTGCTGACTGGTCGAAAGCCTCTGGAAGTGCGGGATCTACTGGACCAATACAGCTATGTTTGGCGTGATAAGGTGACGAACTGGAAACAACTGTATTAACCCCATGGAAAACCGTGTTGTGTTCTGGTGAAAGGAATCTCCCGTTATATAGTCCGCGCTTGAACTGAGGAAAGACCCACGGATGAATTCTTTTCCTTTTTTCATAATCCAGCTAGAAAAGTTGAGAAACAAAAAGGACATCTGCCGACTGGTAGATGTCCTTTTTTAGCGATTTACAAAGGATATTTTCAAGAATCCCCTTGGATGTGCCGGAAGATCTCCGCTACCACTTCCGACTTGGCGTCGGCGTAGTTTTGCACGTAGGTCCAAGTCTGCTGGGCCAGACGGCGTTTCTCGGCGGCATAGAGTTGTCGATCCGTCTCATGGGTTCTAAGCCAATCCCGGAAGTCCGTCATTCGCTGGGCTTCTTCGCAGCCCTGGGAAAACACATGGAGATTCACCTCGGGGTTCATGCCCTTGAACATCCGATGCTGGTACCAGTCTGGTTCCCGAATGCGGAGCACATACCCTGCCCTTTCCAAGGCGGGAACGTAGTTTTCTTCATGGGTGGAATCCTTTACCACCAGCAGAATGTCCAGTATGGGTTTGGCGCATAGGCCGGGTACCGAAGTTGACCCTACATGCTGGATCGTGATTTGCTGCCCGGCAAGAGCGTCGGCGATTTTTTTCTCTTCCACCTGATACTGTTTGGGCCAGGCAGGGTTATAATCCTGGAGCTGAATGGTCCCGTTTAGAGGTTTCCGTTCCCCCAGTGTCACTTTCAATAAGTATTCGTCTGTGGGCATGGGTTCTCCTTTCTCAGAAGCTGTGAAAGTTGTCATTTCTCTGGGTGGGGAATGTGGATCCGTTCCACCGTGATCTGCCCATTCTCCACCTGAGCCATCATCATGGTAATCTCCTGATGGAAGCGACGAGGCCCACAGGAACCAGGATTTAACCAAAGCCTGCCATCCAACTCTTCCTGCACGTATTTGTGGGAGTGGCCGAATATCACCACGTCGATGCCGGTGAGGTCCGCTGGGATCTCCTTCCTGTTGTGGACCATGTAGAAGGTTATGCCGCCCAGAGTGACCGTCAGGTCGTGGGGGATAGCTTCTGCCCACTCCTTGTCGTTGTTACCCCGAACCACATAGAGAGGAGCAAACTCCCGAAGCTGGTCCACAATAGACTGCTTGTTGATGTCTCCACCGTGAAGGATAACGTCGGCGGTTCGCAGGTGTTCTACCACTTCCGGACGGAGTAGGCCATGGGTGTCGGATAAAATAGCGAGTTTCATGGCTGCCTCCTCAAATAATGATACCTTCACAGTGGTCGATCTCGTGCTGGATGATCTGAGCTGTCCAGCCGGTGAAGGTCTTGATCCTTTCCTGGAACTGCTCATTCTGCCACCGCACTCTGATGGACTTCCACCGTTTCACAGGCCGCAGACCAGTGAGGGAAAGACAGCCTTCCTCGGTCTGGTAAGAGCCGGATTTCTTCAGGATCTCCGGGTTAAACATGACCATATAGCTGCCTTCATTGTCAAAGGCGATGATCCGTTTGTTTACACCGATCATATTGGCTGCCATGCCCACACATCCTTCCTTGTGGTGCTCCAGGGTTTCCAGCAGGTCAGCCGCTGTTTGCAGATCCTCGGGAGTAGCTGGCTCCGCTTTCTGGGCCAGAAAGGTTTCGTCTTTGCAGATGTCTCGTATCATAATCGGTTCTCCTTGTGCTGTAAGATAACGGATGCAAGTGTTTCCGCTGCAATATGGGTGCCAAGTTCGCTGGGGTGAACGCCGTCGAGAGCATAGAGGTTCTGAGTGTTCGCCCGGCGATAAAATTCCCCGCCCACATCCGCCAGAAGCGCTTGGTTTTCCTCAGCGGCTTGGTGGTAGGCTGCTGACAACCTGTGAGCCATGTCCTCGTAGTCCCAACCTTTCGCTACCAGATTGGCCCCGTCCTTTTGATAGGCCCAGGTAGCGTAGAGTACAGGCGTCGTTCCTTTTTCTCGAATCAGCCCACAGAGACTTTTCACGCTGGCAAAAAAGCTCTTGGGGGAGGTGAGGGGACCGTGGCTCATCTCTTGGAGCACTACAAAGTCCCAGGGCTCCTCGGACAGAGCCTCCTGAGTTTTAGAGCCTAGTTTTGTGTTTGGGTTCAACTGCTCTGAAAGGCGTGCCCCTCCACGGGTATGGGCCACAACCTTTGCACCGGTCAACTGAGCCAATCGTCCGGGCAAGTCATTGGATGAGGTAAAACTGTTGCCCAGCATGAGAATTCGCATAACAGTACCCCCTCAATATAAGGTAGAGATTTCGCCCTCTCCGATGCCGTAGAGACGGCGGAACTCTTTAAGATCTTCAGGAGTGCGGATCAGCATTACTTCGGTAAATTTTTCCGTGCGCAGATCTTGAAATCCAGCTACTTTTTCGCCGGTACAGATACTGGCACGGATCACTGGTTTTTGAGTTTCTTTATCATAGGTATGGGTCTGCTGTTTCTTTTTGAAAAACATACTGCATCCCTCCTGCGTAGTGCGTAGATCTAAGTTCTTTAATGATACCGTTTTGTACAGGGAACTGTCAATGATCCGGCGACACAAAAGAATATTACTGAGGGAATGAGTGGTATCTTTCTGCCTCATCTGCAGTCGTGTGCTAGGTTAGAAATTTCAGGGGGAACATGACAGACGGCTGTCATGTTCCTATGGTATAATATCCGCAAGCATCGATGTGACGGCGTGGACGTGCGTTGATGTTTCGAGCAGCGCGGGCACAGCCCACCGCCCAAGGCGCGACATGCCCACCGCAGGTGTGGTTATAAAATCCGCAAGCACCGATGTGACAGCGTGGGCGTGCGCTGATGTTTAGAGCAGCGCGGGCGCGGCCCGCCGCCCAAGGCGCGACATGCCCACCGCAGGTGTGGTATAATAGTTGTAGAATTTAGTAAACGCGGGCGGTACGGTATGAAAAACCGACCAGTGGGAGGGTGTGCGATCTGTCCCCAAGATCAAGGCGCTCCACGGAGAATTGAATGCCTATAGAGTTGGTGTGTTTTTCCTATTTTGACCCGAACATTGGCCAACTGCGAACAGAAGGAGGAATAGCCATGCGTTACCAATGGTTGGATGAATATCTGCTGCAAAAGCGGAGCGTGACCAAGGATTTTCAGCCGGTGTGGAACTGGGTGCGGTATCACATCGGTGGGAAGATGTTCGCGGCGGTATGCCTGGACAAAGAAGGCAAGCCCTACTACATCAACTTGAAGCTGGATCCCATGGAGGGGGAGTTCCTCCGGGGGGAGTATGAGGACATCCTGCCCGGGTACTATTCCGATAAACGGTGGTGGAATTCGGTGCGATCCGACGGGGAAGTGCCCGACGATCTGCTGCGGGAGATGCTGGACAAGTCCTATGATCTGGTGCTGGGAGGACTGAGCAAAAAGGCCCAGCGGCTGGCCCTGGGGCTGACCGTCTGCGGTCAGGCATGCGGAGAATGTCCCTTCTACCAAAAGGACTGCGTCGGCTGTAACGAAAACGGGGGTAAGGTGTTTCACGCCCCGGAGGGGAAGGCCTGTCCCATCTACGCCTGTGCCGCCAATCGGAAGCGTCTGACCCACTGCGGTCTCTGTGGGGAGGTCCCATGTAAGCTTTGGCGAGAAATCAAGGACCCGGCACTATCCGATCAGGAGTTTGAACAAGATCTGGTCAACCGGCTGAATCAACTGCAGGAGGTGACGCCCCATGGCGTTTGACTACAAAAAGGAGTACAAGGAATTCTACCTGCCGCCTAAGAAACCAGGGATCGTTACCGTACCTGCCATAAATTTCTTGGCAGTGCGGGGGCAAGGCGATCCCAATGAGGAGGGGGGCGCGTACAAGCAGGCTCTGGGGATGCTGTACGCCGTTGCCTTTACCATCAAGATGAGCAAACTGGGCAAGCAGAGGCTCTAACAGGACAAAAGAAAGCACATAAAGTCGGGCAGAGACGGCTGACTTTGACTATGCTGTTAACAGAAGGACGGTGTGGCCAATGGATTGGGTAGAGAGTATCCATAAAGCGATTGGGTATATGGAAGAAAATCTCCGGGAAGATTTGAGCATCCAGGATATTTCTCAGAAGGTGGCTTTGTCCCCCTTTTACTTTCAAAAGGGTTTTGCCATGTTGTGCGGTATGACTGTGGCAGAGTATCTTCGTCAGCGCCGCCTCTCTGCCGCCGGATCTGAGGTTATCAACACAGCTCGGAAGATCATCGATATCGCTCTGGAATTTGGCTACGATTCCCCGGACAGCTTTACAAAAGCGTTTACTCGGTTCCACGGGGTCACACCCTCCGCGCTGCGAAAAGGCAGGGGCGCGGTACGTTCCTTCGCTCCGCTGCAAATCAAAATTACATTGGAAGGTGGTCAAAACATGGAATGCAACATCATGAAAAAAGAAGCCTTTACCGTGCTCTGCCGGTCTAAAACCTTCAAGTACGAGGACGCCTTTGCGCAGATCCCCCAGTTTTGGGAGGAGCATTACCGTTCCGGTGGTGGTAAAGTGGTGTGCGGGATGTACGGCATCAATCTGGATGAGAGCATGAGTGGCAGTGAATTTGAGTATCTCATTGCGGACGATTACGATCCTGCCAAGGAAGTACCGGAGGGATACAGTGTTCGGACTATTCCTGCCCACACTTGGGCAGTTTTCCCTTGTACCGGGAAGATGCCTCAGGCACTTCAAGGGCTGAACCAGAGAATTTTCTCCCACTGGCTGCCCACAAATGCAGATTATAAAATCGCGGCTGGAATCAATGTGGAACTGTACAGCGACGCCAGCAAGTTTGAAAAGGGAACACAGGATCAGGAGTATTACAGCGAGATCTGGATCCCTGTGGAAAAGAAATAAGATCGGTTTTAGCAGGATAGCCCACATCCTGATTCCTAAGTAGATCTTCATAGAAAACCAATAGAAGAAAAAACACCCCCAAAAACCACACGCGGCAGTGCGGATCTTGGGGGTGTTTTGGCGTAACAATCTCTATGTGGGGTGGGGAAGTGAAAGACTACTTGCTTTGGTTTTAGGACGCTTGTTGGGTTTTGCGGCGCCCATGTTTTTCGCGAAATGCTGGCAGTGCTGCTCGGCCCAGTTCCGTGACAGGACGCACCCATTTTCCCGAATACATATGTACCTGCATCAGGATGAACCGGATGGGCTCATCAATGTAGCAGCAGGCGAAAACCAGCAAAAACGGTGCCTTCCACACCAGGCCCGTCAGGCAGACACAGGGCAGCACAAGGGCGTACATGAAGGAGATCTCCAGAATTGTGCCGTATGCTGCGTCGCCTGCTGAACGGTAGGTGTCGTTCTGAGTCCAGTTGCACATGCGGATCACGGCGGCAACGCTGTAAATTATCAGCAGTCCGGTGCCGATCTCCAACGATTCGCCCGAAAGGCTCATCACAGTCAGCAGGGGACGGTGCACCGCCAACAACGTCACACACAGCACAAAGATGCTGCATCCGCACAGCAGTACCAGCCGTTTGGCGCGCTCGTAAGCGGTATCCAAATTGCCTGCGCCTACGCTCTTGCCCACAAGTACCGATGCTGCGTTGGAAAAGCCGGAGAAGAAGCCAATGACCAAACCCTCCAGTGT
>ULMJ01004619.1_pt1 | contig 10167 bp, 11 predicted proteins | sample 1951641 | NCBI WGS metagenome assembly ULMJ01 (sample SAMEA4835550, study PRJEB28245) | human gut metagenome | biome: gut microbiome; material: fecal sample | place: Denmark | collected 2008 | reverse complement strand
CTTTCATTAATACAACTTCTTCTGCCATATTCTACTGATTTACAGATTTATTCAACTTTTACTTTATAAACAGAGATACATCCGTCCGGGCAAACCTGGGCGCACGACGCACAGCCGTTGCAGGTATCTTCCAGTATTTGGTGGGCATAGTTATACCCTTTTACGTTCACCTCTTTGGTGAGGGCTATTACATGCAGAGGACAGGCTACCACGCATAGGTTGCAGCCTTTGCACCGTTCGGTGTCCACTACGATTGCTCCTTTAATCTTTGCCATAATTCACGTTACTTTTATATGTTATTGATTGTACATATCCTTATTGAAGAAATTCAGGATATCCATTACCATACGGTGGGCTTCACGGGCGGGGCTGTCCGGATTGAGGTCGATGGCATATTGATAATTATTCAAAGCTTGCTGCCAATTTCCTTGTTTGCGATAGGCATTTCCCCGGAGATAGAAAGCCTCGTCCCGGTTAGTGGAACCGGTGGCCAGATATTCGTCAAGCAGTTGGATAGCTTCGACTACATTTCCCTGATTGATAAGCTCTTTGATTGTATTCAGTTGCTCCATATCGTATTGAATTCCGGATTATTGGAATACAAAGATAGTTTTTATTTAGAGACAATAAGCAAGTATTCTGTGAAAAATAAGAAAAATGAGGAAATAAAAAGCCCGAAGTTGAATGAAATTCTATCAGAATGTCACAACTTCGGGCTTTAACTATGATAAATGTGAATTGTCTACTTTACAAGATTGCCGTTTATATAGAGGTTTTTGAACGTAACGTCTTTTGCACCTTTTATGTCATTTCCATCTTTGGCAACATTATTAAAATGGGAATCTTCAATGCTGATATTGTATACATGGTCATTGTTGTCGAGGCCGATAATGAGAACACCGAACTTGCTTTTTTCGCAAGTCACATTTTTTAGGTGCACGTTGCGGACGGTAGGAGTGAAGCCACGGTTGCAGTTCTCGCGGTTCTCATATTGCAGGTTGATACGCAGCACTGCTTCGCGGCACTGGCCTACGGTGACATTGCGCACGAATACGTTTTCAATCAGTCCGCCGCGACAGGTACTAGTCTTGATGCGGATGACTCGGTCAAGGTCGGGACTATCCATCTTACAGTTTTCTACATACAGGTTACGGTATCCACCGGAGATTTCGCTGCCGATGACTACGCCACCGTGTCCTTTCTTCATATAGCAGCCGCGTACAATGATGTTTTCACTGGGAATGTCCCACTTGCGTCCGTCTTGGTTACGACCGGATTTGATGGCAATACAGTCGTCGCCGGTATCGAAAGTACAATTCTCTATTAATACGTTTTTACAAGATTCGGGGTCGCAGCCGTCACCGTTTGGACCACGGTTATAAACGTATACGCCACGCACGGTGAGACTTTCGCAGAATAGTGGGTGAATAACCCAAAAAGGAGAATTCAATAAAGTTACATCTTCTATCAGCACTGTATTACATGAGTACAGGTTGATGAGTTGCGGACGCAACCCGTCTTCAGGCGTCATTATGCGCTTATAAATGGGGGTGGAAGTTTCGCCGTACATCAACAGGCGTTCGCGTCCGCCGTTGCGCTGTGCCACCATGCCTTCTTTCCAGCCATAGCGGGGAGCACCGCACATAGGCCACCAAGTATCATTGGAACCTTGCCCGTCAATGGTACCTTTACCGGTGATGGCGATATTTGTTTCACCATAAGCATAAATCAGCGGGTGGGCATTATAGCAGTCTATCCCTTCCCAACGGGTGATAACTCCGGGAAAGTAGAGGCTCTGGTCGGTTGAAAATTTCAATATGGCTCCTTCTTCTACATGAAAGTTGACGTTACTTTTCAGCGTGATGGGACCTGTATAGAATGTGCCCTTGGGAACTATAACCGTGCCGCCTCCATTCAGGCAACAGGTTACTATGGCTTGGTTGATTGCCTCATGACAAGGTGCATCGGGAGTATCCGGTTTGGCGCCGAAGTCCGTGATGAGATACGTTTGCTTGGGGAAAGATGTTTTCTTGATTTGCTTTTCAATCTTTGCACTCTCCTTGAAGGCTTTATCGAAGTCTATCGGGTTGGCGATTGCCAATGAGGCCGAGAGAAGCAGGGAAAGAATTCCGAATACTTTTTTCATGTGTTTCCTGTTTTTCTGTTAAATGGTTATTAGATGTTGATGGCAAAGATAAGCGGAGAACCCCATTGCAACAGGTGAGTTTTTGATAGAAAATGTGTAATATTTGACGGAAGTACAAACAAGAGGTGAGTTTACGTATCATAAGACGGGAAAAAGGAATAATTAGTTGCTTCATAGCCGGTAAATCTATAAATTTATGCGCTGTAAAATTAGATATAGTAAGGAATGAAAAATAGATGGATATCGAACTCACGTTAATAAGGTAGATATACTATCATTTTGAATATAAACGAATCGGTCCGCATCTCAGACAAATTATTCTCTGAGATGCGGACCGATTGTGTCTTAGTGTCTTAAGTGGCTTTGATTACTTGTCCGAAGTTTTCGTTTCTTTATAAATTTTCCGTAGTAATCGCCGGGCCGGTACGGCTTTGATTTCTCCGTCGGGCGTGCCTTGAATCACGTCCTCGTTGCGCAAAGCTTTTTCTTCGAGCATTCTTCGTTCGGCAAGCGCCAATCCGTAGTGCAGTTTGCGGCTCAATTCTTTTCTCTCGTCATCTGACATAATTCTGTATGGTGTTAAAGAGTTTCACATCATGTACCTCAGTTACTATGTTACGTCCACCTTCTGCGACAATAACGCGTGGGGTATAGCTATTATCGGCCAGCAGCCAATAATCCACATAGGGCATATAAATATCAAACAGATTGTTGAGTCCTGCCTGGTAGCGGCGCAGGACAGTTTCTTTGGGGATGTCGTGTCCGCCCTTGCTGACACGTTGTGCGACACGTTCGATGGCTAGTTCCGGTGAATTCAACCAGAAGTAAATCAGGCTGACCTTGTAGCCCTGCTTTTGGGCCTGACTGACAAGACGGGTATAGGAACGTGTGGCGAGGGTGGTTTCAATAGAGAAGTTTTCTTGATTCTTCAGCAATTCATTGATGCGTTGCAGCATTAGCCGTCCGGCTTCAATCGCTACATTTCCGGGGTTGAAAGGAGAAAGACCTCGTGCTATCTCATCAGCATTGACAAACTCCTTGCATTGCAGCACTTCGGGCAATACTGTGTACGATGCAGTCGTCTTCCCGGCTCCATTACAACCACTGATAATATATAGCTGCTTATTGCTGTCCATACTCTTCTTATTGCATTCTGCTGCAAACTTACTACAAAAATGTTGAATTATAAACGATTGGTAGTTATAAAATAAAAAAGCAAATCGGTCTGCATCTCCAAAAGGCATTTCCTTTGGCATATGCAGACCGATACATTTCTTTTTATTTTACCGGCATCTTCTCAATCCGCCTCTGGTGGCGTCCTCCTTCAAACTGTGTGCTGAAGAATTCCCTCATAATCATGTCAGCTTCTTCCGTGCTGATAAAGCGTCCCGGCATCACGAGCACATTGGCATCATTATGTTGACGTGCCAGATGGGCAATCTCTGCTGTCCAACACAATGCAGCGCGGATGCCTTGGTGCTTGTTCAGCGTCATACTGATACCTTCACCGCTTCCGCAGATAGCGATTCCCGGATAACATTCTCCGGCTTCAACAGCGAGTGCCAAAGGATGGGCGAAGTCTGCATAATCGCAACTTTCAGTAGAGTATGTTCCGAAATCTTTGTACTCCCAACCTTTAACTTCCAGCCAACCGCGAACGTATTCTTTCAATTCAAATCCGGCGTGGTCGGAGCAAATTCCAATTGTTTTCATGTCCTTAATGTGATAATATGGCGATGTGCCAATGTGCCAATGGCTATGCAGCGTATATAGCGCAGCCAATTAGCATATTAGCACATCAGCACATTGAATAATTCTTATAACATTGCCTTTACTTGCTTGTAAACATTGTCAGCCGTAAAGCCGAGTTTTTCGTCCAGCACAGTGTAAGGAGCAGAGAAACCGAAAGATTCCAATCCCCAAATCTTACCGTTGACACCTACCAAGCCTTGCAGGTTGACAGGCAGACCAGCCGTTAAACCGAATACTTTTGCACCCACAGGGATAATGCTTTCTTGATAACCCGGAGCCTGGCTGCGGAACAAACCTTCGGACGGAGCAGATACGATGCGTACCTTTACACCATCTTTGCGCAACAATTCCGTACCTGCCACCAGTGTGGATACTTCCGAACCGGAAGCAACGAGCACCACATTCGGATTTTCATCGGAACCTGCCACGATATAAGCACCCTTGGCTGCCTGTTCGTAGTCATTTCCTGCGGGCAAGTTAGCAATATTCTGACGGGAGAAAATCAAACCTGTTGGAGTAGTTGTATTTTCCATTGCCAACTTCCATGCTATAGTTGTTTCTTCTGCATCTGCCGGACGAAGAACCAACATAGAGTTGTGTCCTTTGTGGTTTTTCAGTTTTTCCATCAGACGGATCTGAGCTTCCTGTTCTACCGGTTCATGAGTAGGACCATCTTCGCCTACACGGAATGCATCGTGTGTCCAAATGAACTTCACGGGAACTTCCATCAGTGCAGCCATACGTACGGCAGGTTTCATATAGTCAGAGAATACGAAGAATGTTCCGCAAGCAGGGATTACACCACCATGCAGTGCCATACCGATACAGCAGCAAGCCATAGTCAGTTCGGCAACACCAGCCTGGAAGAATGCACCGCTGAAATCACCTTTCTTGAAAGCATGCGTCTTTTTCAGGAAGCCGTCTGTCTTATCAGAGTTTGAAAGGTCGGCGGAAGCAACGATCATGTTTTCTACCTGAGTAGCAAGAGCGCCCAATACGGTAGCTGATGCAGCACGTGTGGCAGCACCTGCTTTTTGCTCGATAGCTGCCCAGTTTACTTCAGGAGCTTTACCAGAGAAGAACAGGTCGAGTTTGGCAGCCTTTTCAGGATTAGCCTTTGCCCATTCTGATTTAGCTGCATATTTCTTAGCCATAATTTCCTTCAGTTCAGCGGCACGTTTTGCGTACAGTTCCTTCACTTCGGGGAAGATTACGAATGGATTCGTCGGATCACCACCCAGGTTCTTGATGGTATTTACATAAGCATCACCACCCAAAGGAGCACCGTGAGTCGCACAGTTAGCTTCGTAGCTGCTACCATCTGCCTTACGTGCACCCTTACCCATTACGGTATGACCGATAATCAGGGTCGGACGTTCGTTTTCTGCTTTCGCTTCGTTCAAAGCGCCACGGATAGCGTCGGGATCATTACCGTTGATCTTGATCACCTTCCAGCCCCAAGCTTCGTATTTCTTGGCAGTATCTTCGATGGTTACGTCTTTGGTTTCAGTAGAAAGCTGGATGTCATTGGCATCATAGAACATGATGAGGTTATCCAGTCCCAGTGCACCTGCGATACGGCCTGCACCCTGAGAAATTTCTTCCTGTACACCACCGTCCGAAATATAAGCGTAGATGGTTTGTTGCATCACTTCTTCGAAACGGGCTTTCATGAATTTAGCTGCGATAGCTGCACCCACTGCGAAAGTATGACCTTGGCCGAGCGGGCCGGAAGTGTTTTCAATACCACGCATGATGTCGCGTTCAGGGTGTCCCGGGGTAGGACTGTCCCATTGGCGAAACTCCTTCAATTCATCCAGTGTGAATTTGCCTGCCAATGCCAACTGAGAGTAGAGCATCGGTGACATGTGACCCGGGTCCAGGAAGAAGCGGTCACGACCTTCCCATGCAGGATTTTCGGGATCATACACCAGAAACTCAGAGAAGAGTACGTTCACAAAATCGGCACCGCCCATGGCACCGCCCGGATGACCGGAATTAGCTTTCTCAACCATAGAAGCAGCGAGGATACGGATATTATCCGCTGCACGGTTCATAAGTTTGTTGTCGTTCATATTGATATTTATTTGATTTGAATACTATAATAAAGCTGGTTGAAGTGTCACTTGTTAATTTTAACAGCGACAAAGATAACTCTTTATGCGTAATTCGCAACATAGAAAGAGCCTCTTTTTTTGCTGTACTTCCGCTAGCTTCTTGTTTAAAATACAATAAGCCTTTTCGACTGATTTATTGTAACTCTATAGTAACAATAGACTTGGCTGGTAGTTTTATCTTCAATACGCCTTTATTGATTTTTACCTCTTTGAACGGAGCTAATTTTATATTATTAGGGTTCTCAAAAGAGTTGTAATCCGTCAGGTTGGCAGAAGTTAAGATTTCACCAACGGCTTTCTTAGCCTTCACATCCGGCAGGTTGATAGTAACTTCCTGTGCATTGTCGGCATCGATATTAGACATTGAGATGTGAATTTTGTCGTCCTTGTCTTTAGAGGCTGTAGCACTTACCATAGGTACTTTACGATTGTCGCGCACATCCATGATCTCGCAGTTCAGTTCGAGTGGGAGGTAAGTGGCATCCTGGTGTACATTGTACATCTTGAATACATAATAAGTGGGAGTCAGCACCATGTCTTTGCCTTTTGTCAGGATCATGGACTGCAATACATTTACTATCTGGGCAATATTCGCCATTTTCAGACGGTCGGTGTATTTGTGGAAGATGTCGAAGCTAAGAGATGCGACGAAAGCGTCACGCAATGTATTTTGCTGGTAAAGGTGTCCTGGGATGGTGCCGGGTTCTTCGTCCCACCAGGTACCCCACTCGTCGAGCATAAGGGCTACGTGCTTTTTAGGGTCATATTCGTCCATGATGGCGCAGTGCTTTTTGATAACGTCTTCTATCTCACGGCACTTGCCCATTGTCCAGTAATAATCGTCTTTGTCGAACTTAGTGGCTGCTCCCTTACTTCCGCTCCAGCCGGTTACGGTGTAATAATGGAGAGAGAGTCCGTTCATACGTCCGCCTACACGGTCCATCAGGACTTTAGTCCAGTTATAATCGTAATCGCTGGCACCACTGGCAATCTTAAACAGATGGTTACCGTCGTAGTTGCGGCAGTAAGTGGAGTAGCGGCGATATAAATCAGCATAATATTCAGGACGCATGCTTCCGCCGCAGCCCCAGCTTTCGTTACCTACACCGAGGTATTTCACTTTCCATGCTTTGTCACGACCGTTCTGGCGACGAAGTCTTGCCATCGGAGAGTCGCCTTCGGAAGTCATGTATTCTACCCATTTTGCCAGTTCTTCTACAGTACCACTACCCACGTTTCCACTGATATAAGGTTCAGTACCCAGCATTTCGCAGAGGTTGAGGAACTCATGTGTACCGAAACTGTTGTCTTCAATTGTACCTCCCCAGTTATTGTTTACCATTTTGGGGCGGTTCTCTTTCGGGCCGATACCATCCATCCAGTGATATTCATCGGCAAAACAGCCACCCGGCCAACGAAGTACGGGAACCTGAAGTTCTTTCAGTGCATTGAATACATCGGTACGATAACCTTTGATATTGGGGATATCCGAATTTTCTCCTACCCAAAGTCCACCATAGATGCAAGTACCGAGGTGTTCGGCAAACTGGCCGTAGATTTCTTTGGGAATAACTTGTGTGCCTTGGTCGGCATGAAGCGTGATCGTTGCACTCTTTTGTGCGGACAGCGATACGGATGCAGCTAAAAGTACGCTGCTGAATAATAATTTGTTTCTCATAATGGTTATTAGTTATATGATGTTTGTAATGTTATTATTTGAGTAAGCGAACCTCATAAATGGCAGGTGTCCACTCTGTTCCGTCGGGGCTGAAGCGTATCGGATAGCTGCCTGCACTTAACTTTTGGGGTAAAGAATAACAGAGCGTTATAAAACCCTCTTTATCAGGTTTGCTGATCGTTGGACTAACAGTCAGTTTTTCATTGTTAAGAAGGATGGCTACCTTGTTATGATCCTCTTTCCGTACAGTGATCATAAGCTGGGTGGCTTCTTCTTTTACTTTGAGGTTATAGCTGAACCAACCTTTGGCACGCCGGAAGTGACGGTCTTTATTGATTCCTGTTTCTGCCTGTTCGTACAGAATACCATGATCCGATTCAGGCTGTTGTTCACCGGGGAAAATGAGATCTACAGTCTGGTTGGCAAGTTCCATTGCTTTACGCTCGCTCAATGCCACTTCTTTGCGGATACTTTCTACTTCAGCTTCGGTTACCTGATGGAAATAAACGGCATAACGGGAATCGTGAAGACGGAAGAAGGGAATCAATTTCAGCGCTTCTTTCTGTGCCGGATAGACGCTACCGGTATAGGTAAATGCAACCAGGTCGTCGTTTATCCTGCGGAGTGATTGAGGCAGAGACGCGGCGGAACCTATCAGCATCGGTATTTCTTGCATGGAAATCTGTTTGCCATGGGCAATGTGTCCGCCACGGCTGTCATCTGCATATAGCCCGTCCATATTCTCCGTCCCTGTGGGGCTGGCAAGTACGATAGGGCCATACATGAATGCATAGAAATTTTCCCGATCCGGTATTTGCTCCAAGGCAACCTGCATGGGCATATTCAGGGTGATTTCATCTCCGGCTTTCCATTTGCGGTGGATGGTCAGGTACTCTCCCGGTTGGGCGTTCGTTTCCTGTACTTTGCCATTGACGGATACGCTGGCTCCTTTAGCCCAGGAGGGGTAACGGAGTTTGAGGCTGAATGCTTTCTTCTTGCTCTTTTCCACGCGGAAGCGGATTTGCTCTTCGTCGGGGAAACGGGTTTCCTGTACCAGTGTTACCTTTTTCTCTTGCCAGGTCAGGCGGGAGGGGATGAAGAGGTTTACATACAGCGTATCCTTTGCATGGGCGTAAATAAACTCTCCGTATTTGGTGTGATTCTCCAAACCGGAACCGACGCAACACCACATGGATGTTTCCGGCTGCGAATAAACGCGGTAGTGTCCCGGGCGCATAGGGGTGAAGTAAACAAATCCACCCTTTTCGGGCTGTTGTGAGGCAAGGATATGGTTATATAAAGCACGTTCGTAATAATCGGCAAAACGAATGTCGGGAGAAGTCTGGTAAAGCATCTTCGTCAGGCGAAGCATGTTGTAGGTATTGCAGGTCTCCGGACCTTGCACATCATTGAGCATGGATGTGAAGTTGTCTGCCGGATGAAAGTGCTCGCGTACACTGTTGCCGCCGATGCAGACGGAACGATGGTTTACCACGGTGTTCCAGAAGAAGCGGGCGGCGTGATCCCATTCGGAAGCATGATTCCAGTCTTTATCATCTTGTGCGAGGTCGGCGATACGTTTGTAGCCGATAACCTTCGGTATCTGTGTGTTGGCATGCATGCCTGTCAGGCGGTCCTCGTCTTTGATGAGAGGGTCGAGGATGACTTTATGGGAGAAGCGGCGTGCCAGTTCCAGGTATTTCTTGTCACCTGTGATTTCGGCAACATCGGCAAAAGTTTCGTTCAGTCCGCCGTGTTCGCTGCGGAGCATGTCTTGCATTTGCCGGTCGGTGAGTCCGGCGGTGATGTCTATCATCCAGTCGGTGAGGGCAATTAGCATCTGGCGGGCAAGGTCGCTTCCGGCGTAGAGGTAAGCGTCGCGCAGTCCGGCATAAGTCTTGTGTATATTGTATAGGGGCACCCATTTGCCGTTGAGGTCGAAACCTCCGGCACGGATATTCCCGGCTTTAATTTCTTTCCAAAGTTGCAGGCTTCCGGGAGTTCCTCCGATGAATCCGGTGTCTACGGCTTGCTGCGCACGATGTAGTTCGGCGAGCATATAGTTCAGCCTATTGTATATGGCTGTGTCTCCGGTAGCGGCATACATCATGGAGAGTGCGGAAATGTAATGTCCGCCGATGTGTCCGTCCAGTCCGGTGTTTTCCCAGTTGGTATAACTTGGCGCTTTGGGCGTCAGTCCGGCTTCGCGCAGGAAAGGGGCGATCAGGCGGTCGGGCTCCATGGCCATGATGTAGTGCAGGTCGGTCTGCTGGGCTTGCAGGAAGGGGCTTTCCAACAGCTTGACGTCTTGCAAAGGGAAATAGGAAACTTCTTGTTGGGTTTGAGCTTTCCCGGTGAAGAGAAAGCTGAAAAGGAACAGGGAGGTTATGAGGGTTGATTTCATAATTGTATCAGAGATTTGGGGTTGGAATTATTGGTACTTTACTGTACGGGGTGTGCGTACTGAGCGGTAT
>ULMJ01011569.1_pt1 | contig 10240 bp, 8 predicted proteins | sample 1951641 | NCBI WGS metagenome assembly ULMJ01 (sample SAMEA4835550, study PRJEB28245) | human gut metagenome | biome: gut microbiome; material: fecal sample | place: Denmark | collected 2008 | reverse complement strand
CTATGAAATGTTTGATGAATTAAAGGGCAGATACGGAAATGTTTTGACATCTTCTGCATACCGGGATCTCATGCGCATCAAACGGCTTTCCGATGATTATAAACAGGATATGGTAGAACTTGATCAGAAGTTCACCTTCATGACACCCCCTGCCCCTTCTGAAAGTTCCGGTACCGGTGGATCCGGTGGCGGAAGTGGTGAAGAGGAAAAGAAAAAATCCCTGCTTCAGATACAGAAAGATCTCCGCGAAGAAGCGGAGAAAATGCCTGAAACCACTGAAGCTGAAATTGCAGCCAAAAACCGTAAAATAGAAGTGATTGACGCAGAAATAGCCCGTCTGAAATCTCTTGGTAATTTAAAAGGAACCAAAGCAAAACAAGATAAAGAGGAAGCCAAACAAAAGAAGGTCCTGGAGAAAGCCTTAAAGGATAGTGATCAAACTTTTGCCGTGGTCAAAAATGCGGAAAAGGCCAAATATTACAATCAGGAGATCAAGAACGAAGCCCTATATAACAAGCACATCGAAATGATTGAAATGGCTTCCCTGGATAACCGGATCCGTCTCATGAAGGAGCACGACCAGAAGTCGGATGCAGAAGAAGAAAAGCTCATGAACAAACGTATTGCTTTCCTCAAAAAATATGGTAAGAAACTTAATTTTGCAGATTACATAGGTGACGTTAAAGTCGAAGACGAAAAGGAAGATCCGGAAGTCGAACGCCTGATCGAGCGTACCAAGAAGTCCTATGAATATAAGCAAGCGGCATTGTTGGATCAATATGAGAAAGGGCTAATCACTCAAAAAGAGTATCAGGAGCAAGAACGCGAATTACAAGAAGAACATCTTGAAACAATGCTTTCTAAACAAATAAATTATGCTAACCAGGTTGCCCAAATCGCCAGTCAGGCAAGTCAGCTAGTTAGTAAACTAAGCCAAAGTGAAGAACTGGCCATCGAAAACAAATATGCCGCTCAGCTGAAAGCGGCCAAAGGAAATGCGAAAAAGACTGCCGCCCTGGAGGAACAGATGGAAGAAGAAAAGAAAGCAGTCAAAAAGAAATATGCAGATATCGACTTCGCCATCACAGCCGCCCAGATCATTGCGACCACGTCCGCGGCAATTATGCAACTTTGGGTAAAGCCGGGATTTCCTGCAGCTATTCCCCTGTCCGTTTTGGTTGGTGCTACCGGTGTCGCCCAGCTGGCATTGGCCAACAAACAACGCCAACAAATAAAAAATCTCTGGACTGGAGGTTACACTGATCAGGGCCCCTGGGACGAACCGAAAGGTATTGTGCATTCTGAAGAGTTCGTCGGCAATCGTTTCGCCGTCCGGAATAAAGCAGTAAACAAAGTTTTCAAAATGATTGATGTTGCTCAAAAGAACAACACAATCGCCACAATCAATGAAACAGACATCATCCGAGCACTCGGTGGCTTGCCTGTAATGAATTCGGGCACAAATCCTGTTTACCAGAATACGCCAACTGAACCAGATCCATACATCACAGAGGCTTTATTCCTGTTATCTTCCACTATCAAAGATCTCAAGAAACAAATGCAAGAAGGAACCCTTGCCCGTACCTATGTAACCGGTGATGGTGGTACGAAAACAGCTCGTGATAAATTCGACAAATTGTTGAAAAACGTAACTCGATATACTAAAAAGTCATGACACAGCTATACATAGAAAATCAAGAAGTCGCGCTACCGGAAGATTTCACCTTCGATCTGATCAAAGAAAACCCCTTCTTTACCAAAGGGGGATCTTTCACCCTCGATATATCAATCAACCTGGATATACCGGTCAATGCACGACTGTATAAACATCTAAACAGGTTCACCTCCAGTTCATCATTTAAGAATAGATCTGCTCGTCTTATCGTTGATGGGCGCACTATTTTAAACGGTACTGAAATTGTATTAGAGGTAAACGAACTATCCGCATCCATCCAGCTGGCGTCCGGGAACAGCGAATTAAATTACCTGATCGGTAGTGACGAAAAAATCTCAACCTTAGACCTGGGAGCAGTCCCGGATCCGAGCGAAGATGAAGCCCTGGCAACCTTCAGCAAAGGATATCCTGAATCTGATTATATTTGTGCACCGGTGAAAGCTGTTTCCGATAATCATGCCATTGCTCTCAACAGCCTAAAAGGTTATAAAATAAAATATAACGACTTACCAAACAGTGCCCCGGAGATTGGATTACCGGCAATGTTAGCCCCCAAAGAAATACGTCCTATGCCATACCTCTTATTCTACATAGAAAGTATCGTTAAGGCACTCGGTTATACTATTGGGACTAATGCACTCCTGGAGACTGAATATAAAAGGCTTTTCATCGTACATGGAAAAAAGCCGGCTAAGTGGGAAGAGTTGATCGGAGATAAAAAAGTAACTGAATTTTTGACCGAAGTAGAAGAATTGTTTAATGTTGTTTTTGTTATTTCAAAAGAAGATAAGCAGGTCGATATCCTCTTCATGCACCAGTTTTATACCGGTCAAGCAAATTTATTTTCTCCGGGCATCGTGGAAGAGCAGTTTGAACGCAAATTCCTTACAGCTGATGAACAACCGGAAAGTCATACAAACTCAAATATACGCTACGATCTTCCGGACGACGATTATTATAAATACGAGGATATCGATCCGGAGATCCTTGAAGTTGTACCGGTCGTTGAAGTCAAAAATATAGCAGAACTCAACGCCATCACTACACCTGCCAAAGAGGAACACCTGCAAAACCTATACCGGGATAAAGAAACTGGAGCCGAATTTATCGTAGAAAAGACAGATCAGACAACGGAGGAAACACTGAAAACCCGTTTACGCCGCGTCAACACATTCAAACGGTTAAAGAAAAAAGATGCAAAGAAAGATATTGAAATAGGTATTATCCCGGCAAACATCTGTTCACAATATGTAATTGCCTGCGTCTACCCGTTCGGGGAACTATTGACATATAACGGCTATATTACCATTCCGGAGACAGACACCTACATAAGTGAAGAAGAAAATATCACTGTTGCAGAACGTATCGACGGGAAGAAAGGAGAAGATAAAGAAGTCGATAAAATTCAAGTAGCTTTCTGGACTGGCATAAGAAGAGTAGAAAACAACACCTTTGAAGGTGATCCCGACGGGTTCCCAGAGTTTTTAGATTTTCCTTTTTCTACAACTCATTACTATGCACCCTGGGTGACAAAGAAGTATTTCCTGATCGATGAAACGAAGGCTACACTGGCATTTAACGATAAAAACGGGCTCTATCCTACGATATATGCACAGGATATATTTGATCCGGAGCAAGAATATACAGTACATGCCATATTGACAACGGTAATACCTTCCCCGCTGGATATCTTTATCGTTAATGGTAAAAAGTTTATTTGCAAATCTTTGCAATTCAAAATTACTCCTGACGGCTTTGATCCGGAATATCAGGCAACATTGTACGCCATGCAGTAAATACAAATCAGTTTACACTTGTGTAAATCAATACTTCTACCTATTTTTGTAAAAAAACAAACACATATAAAATATGCAACGCATTGAAATACACAATTTTGGCCCTATCAAAGATGCGACCATAGAGATTCCGAAATTCCTTCTTTTGATAGGAGAGCAAGCATCGGGTAAAAGTACTGTTGCGAAGCTTATTTATTTTTTCAAGTCATTAAGGGAAGATTTTATACAAAGCATATTAAAAATGTCTTGTACAAAATCTTTTTCTTCAAAAAGAAACTTAGAAATTCCTATAAGACAGAAATTTCTAATCTACTTTGGAATGCCCTCTATTCGTGACTGTTATAGCATAGTTTTTTATTATTCAGAAAATAAATTCATCTCACTTAAATGGACACATTCTAATTTAGAAATTAATTTAAGCCCTGATTTTATTGATGACAGTTTAAAAAGAAAACTTAGAAATATCAGAAAAAAATATACTACTAATAATCAAATAGAAATATTTGGTAATGAAGAATTTAAGAAAGAACTATCCGATCTTTCTAAAGAATGCTTTTGTTTATTAGAGGAAGATCCATTTTATATTGTTGCTGATCGTAGCGCTACTGTAAGTTTTGGTCATTTATTCGAACGGGTTTTTTCACGTGAATTAGATAACAGTTTGCTACATCTTACAAGAGTGAGAACCCAAAGCATTGAAGAATTACTATTAAGAAATTTTTTAGATCGAGTAGCCTTACTTAAAGATTATTTTTCAGAGACCAATCTTCAGAAGCAAGAGAATCCATTGATTAAATGGATATTAAAAAGCATGTCTGATATTTTAAAAGGTAATTATTCCCTTCAATACAATCAAGAGCGAATCAGCTGGGGAGAAGGAGGAAACAGCTACGTATACTTAAGAAATGCCTCTTCTGGTCAACAAGAAGTTATTCGAGTATTACAAGATATTGTTTGGGTTGTTCGACATAATGTAAATGCTTTTAGGATAGTAGAAGAGCCAGAATCCCATCTTTTTCCACTTGCACAAAAAAAATTAGTGGAACTATTATCTGCAATGGTCAAAAATAAAATAAATAACTCATTAGTGATAACAACCCATAGTCCTTACATTCTATCTTCAATTAACAATTTATTATTCGCACAACAAGTAGTAAATAGTTTCCCAGAATTACAAGAAGCTGTTCAAAAGGAAATTAACCAATATTCTTGGATTGACTCTAAAGATTTTAGAGCTTATGCTTTATCCAAAAGTAATGCAACCTATTGCCGTTCTATACTTGAGAAGAAAACAGGTATGATAGCTCAAAATTATCTTGACTCTGTCTCTGATGAAATTTCTAAAGAGTTTAATCAAATATATCAACTATATTTATCTAAACTTAGAGAAAAAAAATGAGTACATATCCCACATCTATCACACAATTGCGACTCCTATCGTCTTTTGAAGGATATGCTGTTAAAGTTGAAGATTGCTTAACAATTCTTTCTGATGAAGAGTTTTATGCATTTGACGATAAATCTCTTAAGTGTTCTATATGTTCAATAGAGATTCCTACTGAGTTACTACCTAACCAAGAATATTTTACTATTAAGAACAACACTAAAAAAGAAATTGTATTTTGGAGCATTGATGGAAAATTTATCACAAAAAGCCAAATGCAAAAATGTGATTGTGCTATATTTGATGAGAATGTTTTCTGTTTAGTTGAATTTAAAACCGATTCTGAAGGTAAATCTGAGGAATCAAAAGAGGCAATTATAGATCACGCACAAAATCAAATAATTAGCACCTACAAACTTATTGAAAACAAAATTAAAACAAAAGGTATTGATTTTGCAGAAAAAGTAACTGTAGAAGGACACATTTGCCTATCTAAACGTTATCCGCGTAAATCCTCTGAAGAAATGAATATGCAAGCTTTATTTGCTAAAGAAAATGGATTTGGTCTATATTTTGATGGTATAAAAGAATTTTAAACTTATCCATATCATGGAAATATTATTTATTTTTATCGGCAGCGCTTTTGTCACACTACTTATTAAAAAGATATATGAAAACCATAAGGAAGATACCTATGAAGCAGAGAGAGAACAGTTCAATACGCCTTCACCCTCTGAATATAAGCCTAAAGACTATACAGAAAATGACGAAGACGACGGCTCCTATGTTGATGATGTCTACGATGATATCAAGGCAAAGCCAAACAGTAAGGACAGTTGGCTTGGACTCTCTGAAGAAGAGATGGAAGAGGTCTATTACAGGCTAAAAGCAGACAATATCAAACTCTCTGATACAATGTATAAGTACATTGCCAACATAATTGGAGAGCAATATGAAGATGATCTACTGGAGGAACTTCAATATGTTGATGAATACAGTATTTCTGAATGGATAGACGAAAAGAGACGAGAAAAGCGTTTCCTAACTGATAAAGTCTGGAGAAAAATCAAATATATCCAAAGTAAAAGATACTAACTTTTCTTTTCTCATACTTGCAAATCCAAAAACATTCTGTAAGTTTGTAGCGCGAAAACGACAGCAAGGGCGATCCCTTCTCCGCAGAGCTCGGCTAGCTCAAACTTATTGTTGGGCCTTTTTTATGCCCTTTTTAAAATATACGGCTACCTTCCCGGTATGTTTTCACTCTTCGGAGTAGGAACCTTACTGTTGTTTTCGCGAACGGGGAATGGTAGCCGTTCTTTTTTCCTACCATTAAGCGAAAACAACAGTAAAGTTATGAAATCAAACAATCTCGCCCGTCAGGGCATGGTATCAACATCCAAGATACCGGCATCAGTCAGTAATTTATTACAGGCAGTTTTCAACAATTATGATCAGGTACTCTGTACCCAGGAACGAAATGATCAAAATGCAATGTTCTCTTTTCTTTTGCCGGACGGCATCAGTGTTTTACTTGCCATACAAGAAAAACAGGCTAGTGATATCCTGTTCGCCAATGGTAGAGCTTATGTCGATATGGAGAAGTTTGTCAAATTACAAGCTGAATACTGCGAACTGTTAGCTGAAAGTGTTAAAAAGCGACCATGCAAATTGGTTGTTATGAAAGGAGGAATAGCATGAACAACGAACTTACAACTATCATTCTCAGCAGATACCTGGGAGAATTTGAACCTGCAACTGAACAGGATGCAACTTTCCGAAAAAGTAGTACAGAGATTATTCAGGATCTGGAGGACATCGTTACTTTACATGTTGATGATGTATCAGCCATGATGATCAGTAACAAATATAGATTAGGCTTTATCGACGACAAACCTGTCTGGTTAATGAAGAAAAGATTACCATCAGAGAAAGCACTCACAGAGTAGTAAAAAGCCCCGTTCCGAGCGGGGAACGGGGCTTTTTTGTGCCAGTTACAAAAATAATATCGGGATTACACAATTTACTACTTCAAAACCTTAACCGGTAATCAACTAAATAACAAGACAATACAAAATAGGTTACTGTTGTTACAGAGTTACACTTTTTTCGTGTAATTTGAAGCCCGACAAACTTTTCTCCCCAAAGTAATTACATTTTGAAGCTATTAAATGCCGATACCCCATCCTGCTTGTCCTGGTCCAAAACATGAGCATAAACATACGTTTGCTTTATATTCGTATGCCCCATTATTTCTTTGAGGGCGTTTATATCTTTCGTTTTCCGGAGAAATATTGTTGCAAATATATGTCTACCATATTTGGCCGATAGTTTTTTCTTTATTTTGGCTACCGCAGCAATATATTTCAACCGCTTGTTTATTTCCTGATCCGTTACCAACTCATCCCACAGCCGTCCCTCTTTACGTCCCTTCAAATGATGATTGATTATTTTACGCAGCGGATCGGAGATAGGAACCCGTACCACCTTTGGCCGGATCCCCAACATCTTTACACGCACATACCAAAAATCGTTATTACCGATTTGTTCAATTCTCAATTCCCTGGCATCTGTTATGTGCAGCGAACTAAAACACATAAAAAGAAAAAACTCCAACGCATCATGAGTGATCCCGGAAAAGAAATGATCCCGATATAATTCCACTAGCTTTTCAAGTTCCTCTTCTGTGATACAGGGTGCAGTTGTATCTTCACATTGACACAGCTTCAAATCACTTGCTGGGTTCTCCGATATTACTCCCCTCTTTATTGCCGCGGCCAGATAAGACTTTATTACGCTGATATTTTTATTGATCGTGATTTCTTTCACTCCTTTTTTTCTCCGGAGATACAATACAAATTTGCGGAGTAGATCTTCATCCAGCTCTGCAAACGTGATGGTAGACTTAAATTCACGCAAATTTGCCAGGCAGGATCTATGTTTATCCTGAGTAGACTCCTTTATCTCCTGGAAGCGTAGTTTCTGATACTCCTGGCAAAAAGCAAAAAAATCCTGGCTTTGCTCAGGATTTCTAAATTCTTTTATAAACAAGTCACGGGTTAACTCTTTCTTTGCAAGTCGATATCGCACTAAGATATCATTGATCATCGCCTTGATATCCGATATAATCAGGTTCTTATCTTTCGCATATTCAAAGGAAGATTTTACAATTCCCTTGACCGGATCAAAATGCTTCGGAGGAATACTAATTTTCGTTCCTACTTCAATTTTTTCCCGATTAAGATAAAAACTGATGTAAATAGGGGCATCCCCTTTACCGTTTTCTTTCTTCTGATAAACTCGATACGTCGCCATTCTCTTCTCTACATTTACGTTAATTACCTACATTCGGCTTTACCGAACTTAAAACTATTATTCAACCGAGCAGTATAACAGACTGAGTATGTGCAAAATACAAAAGGAGACCACCTATATAGGTGATCTCCTTCGTGTAAACTTATGTTAAAAAGTGGTCCCACTTGGGCTTGAACCAAGGACTCCCTGATTATGAGTCAGGTGCTCTAACCAACTGAGCTATAGGACCGGTGTTTCAGAGGCTTGCTCTGAAATCGGGTGCAATATTACGACTTTTAATCGGATTCTGCAAGTATTCTTGTAAAAACTTTACTTTTCAGCTACTTCCTCACCGCCAAATTCCATCAGGTAAGCCTTGATAAATTCATCAATCTTGCCGTCCATGACACCATTTACGTCGGAAGTCTGATAGTTTGTACGATGGTCTTTGACGCGACGGTCGTCGAAAACATAACTGCGGATCTGTGATCCCCACTCAATTTTCTTCTTACCGGCTTCGATCTTTGCCTGTTCAGCCAAACGATGTTTCAATTCCTTCTCGTACAGAATAGAACGCAACTGACGCATCGCATTTTCACGGTTCTTCGGCTGGTCGCGTGTTTCAGTGTTTTCAATCAGAATCTCTTCCTCCTCACCTGTGTAAGGATCTTTGAATTGGTAACGCAAGCGTACTCCTGATTCTACCTTGTTCACATTCTGCCCACCGGCACCGCCTGAACGGAAAGTATCCCATGAAATAGCCGCTGTTTCAATCTTGACCTCGATCGTGTCATCAACCAGCGGAGTAACGAATACAGATGCAAAAGATGTCATTCGTTTTCCCTGTGCATTGTAGGGAGAAACACGAACCAAGCGATGCACGCCATTCTCACTTTTCAGATACCCGAAAGCATAATCGCCTTCAATATTGATCGTGACAGTCTTGATACCCGCCTCATCACCTTCCTGCAAGTTCGCAATGGATACTTTATAATTATGGGATTCCGCATAACGCAAATACATACGCATCAGCATGGAAGCCCAGTCCTGACTTTCCGTACCACCGGCACCGGAATTGATCTTGAGTACACAACTCATCTGGTCTGCCTCGTCACGAAGCATATTCCGGAACTCCAGATTCTCTACCAACTCCAAAGCCTTGGCATAAGCCGCATCGACTTCATCTTCGGTGATAATCTCTTCTTTTACATATTCATAAGCCAACTGCAACTCCTCTGCTGCCGCATTTACCTCGTTGTAAAGTTCGATCCACTTCTTCAGTTCTCTTACTTTCTTCATCTGAGCCTCTGCCCGTTTGGCATCTTCCCAGAAACCGGGGTCCTGTGTACGCAGTTCTTCTTCTTCTAACTGGATGGTCTTACCATCTATGTCAAAGATACCCCCTCAGCGCGTTCTCGCGCTCCAACACATTCTGTAGTTGGTCTGATGTTATCATAATCTTCTTCTTATTTTAAATTTTGTACAAAGATAGGAAATTAATTGTCAGTTTACTCTGCATACATCGCTTCAATCTCATTCGCATATTTTTGCAAAACAACCGGACGACGTAATTTCAATGTATCCGTTAACTCACGCCCCTCCATCGTAAAAGGCTGGGGAAGAAGAGTGAACCGTTTGATCTTCTCGTAAGAAGCCATATTTTTCTGATGTTCCTCAATATGCGACTCTATCAGGCGGATGATTTCATTACTGGCCAAAAGTTCTTCACGGCTATTATACGCGATACCCTTCTTTTCCGCATATTCTTCCAGCAAAGCATAAGCCGGCACGATCAGAGCACTGACAAATTTACGCTGGTCGCCGATAACAGCAATCTGTTCGATATACTTATCGCTGCCCATCTCTATTTCAATTGCTTGCGGAGCTATATATTTACCATTTGAGGTCTTGTAGAGGTCCTTGATACGTTCTGTAAAGAACAATACGTTTCCTTCCAGACGTCCGGCATCCCCGGTACGGAAAAAGCCGTCCTCTGTGAATGTGCGTGCATTTTCTTCCGGTTTATTATAATAACCGGTAGTCACTGTTTTACCTTTGACAAGAATTTCTCCGTTACTCTCGTCTATTTTA
>ULMJ01029157.1_pt1 | contig 10264 bp, 7 predicted proteins | sample 1951641 | NCBI WGS metagenome assembly ULMJ01 (sample SAMEA4835550, study PRJEB28245) | human gut metagenome | biome: gut microbiome; material: fecal sample | place: Denmark | collected 2008 | reverse complement strand
TGAACAACTGCCGGTTTCCGAGGTATCTCCATGCGAAGCTGCTCCTGCTTTTCGGGAACGGGAGCGTAAGGCGACACCACAGGGCGTTTCAGCTCCATCACCTTGGGCTTGTCTCCGGCGTGGAGAGCCGATTTCACTCCGTGATAAACCGCATCGAAAATAGGACGCTCGTTGACAAAGCGTACTTCCAGCTTGGCGGGATGGACGTTCACATCCACGGCCCCGAAGGAGAGCTTCATGTGCAGCACGCAGGCGGGGAATTTTCCCACCATGATGGAGCCCTTGTAAGCTTCCTCCAATGCAGCCATGGCAGTGCGGCTGCGGATGAACCGGCCGTTGATGAAGAAGTTTTGCATGGTGCGGTTGGGACGGCTGGAAGAGGGAGCGCTGATAAAGCCCTCTACCTTTACATGCCCCAACTCATAGTTCACCGGGATCAGCGCGGAGGAAAATTCCCTGCCGTACACCGCATAGATGGTGGAAGACAGTTTCCCATCGCCAGGTGTATGGAGCTGCTCTTTTCCGTCACGAATGAACCGGAAGGAGATCTCCGGATGGGATAGAGCAAGCTTGTCCAAAATGCCAGCCACGGAGTTACCCTCGGTGGAGTCTTTTTTCAGGAACTTCATCCGGGCAGGAGTGTTGTAGAACAGATCCCGGACCAAAATAGTGGTGCCCTCCGGGCAGCCCGCCTCCTCCAAAGTAAAATCTTCCGAGCCCCCTCCTATGTAGCGCACGCCGCTTAAAGCGCCGGGAACCCGGGTGAGTACCTCTACATGGGAAACAGCGGAAATGGAAGCGAGAGCCTCCCCACGGAAACCCAAAGTGGAAATGGAGTTCAAGTCATCCTGCTGGACAACCTTACTTGTGGCGTGGCGAAGAAAGGCTGTGGGAACATCCTCTGGTGAAATACCGCAACCGTTGTCGGTAACCCGCATAAAGGTAATCCCGCCCCGGCGGATTTCCACGGTGATGATGGAAGCGCCAGCGTCCACAGCGTTTTCTACCAGTTCCTTGATGACGGAAGAAGGACGATCCACCACTTCTCCCGCAGCGATCAGTTCCGCAACCTGCTTATCCAAAACTTGAATCTTTGGCATGTTCCCGCCTCCTTTCAAATCAGTATTCAGTCATTTTTCAGCATAGTGGAAAGCTCAAACAGTGTGTTCATGCACTGGATGGGCGTTAAAGCGTTTACGTCCAAGGAACGGAGCTTTTGCAGCACTTCTCCATCCACAGAGGCCATGGTCAGCTGAACAGGCTCCTCAGAAAAGCGATGGTGCGAAGGACGCTGATCCTCTCCCCCATTCTTTTCCAACTCTGCCAGAACCTGCTTGGCCCGCTTGATCACCTTGTCCGGCACACCGGCCAGCTTCGCAACCTCAATACCAAAGCTGTCATCAGCGCCGCCCCGGACGATCCGCCGCAGGAAGGTGATGTCGTCTCCCCGTTTCTTCACGGCGATATTGAAGTTCTTCACCCCAGGAAGAATGTCCTCCATAGCGGTGAGTTCGTGGTAGTGGGTGGCGAACATGGTTTTGGCGCCCACCAGCTTTTTGTCGTGAACATATTCAAGTACCGCCCGGGCAATGCTCATACCGTCAAAGGTAGAGGTACCCCGGCCGATTTCGTCGAAGATGATGAGGCTGTCCTTGGTGGCATTTTTCAAAATGTCTGCCACCTCCGCCATCTCGATCATAAAGGTAGACTGGCCCGCGGACAGGTCGTCGGACGCCCCCACTCGAGTGAAGATGGCATCCACGATGCCCACTTCCGCCACAGCCGCCGGTACAAAGCAGCCGATCTGCGCCATGATGGTGATGATGGCTGCCTGACGCATAAAGGTGGATTTACCCGCCATGTTGGGGCCGGTGATAATAGCCACCCGGTTATCGTTCATGTCCATGTCCACGTCGTTGGGCACAAAGGGCGTGTCATGCAGAAGCGCTTCCACCACAGGATGGCGGCTGTCTTTCAGGTACAGCTTACCACTTAGATTGATGACAGGTCGAGTGTAGTCGTTTTTCACCGACACCACAGCAAAAGAGCAGAGCACGTCCAGGACAGCCACTGCCTTTGCGGAAGCCTGCACGCGGGACAGCTGATCCGCCACATGCTGACGCAACTCTTCAAAGAGCTTGCTTTCCATGGCAATGGACTTGTCATGGGCTCCCAAAATGCGGTTTTCCAGTTCTTTCAGTTCCTGAGTGATGTACCGTTCGCCGTTAGTCAGAGTCTGCTTGCGGATGTAGTCCTCCGGAACTTGATCCTTGTAGCTGTTGGAAACCTCTATGTAGTAACCAAACACCCGATTATAGCCCGTTTTCAGCTTGGGGATCCCGGTTCGTTCCCGCTCCCGGGCCTCCACCGCCGCGATCAGCTCACGGCCGCCGTTCATGTCACGCTTCACCTCATCCAGTTCCGCATTGTAGCCCTCCCGGATGATGCCCCCTTCCCGAATGGTAAAGGGAGGCTCATCCACAATGGCGGAATCGATAAGCTGGGCCACGTCTTCTAGACCGTCCAGCTCTTGATTCAGTTGAACCAACAAGGTTGACTGGCAACCTGCCAAAAGTTCCTTGAGCCCCGGCAGACGCTTTGCCGCGGCAGACAGAGAGCGAAGTTCCCGGCCGTTGGCGGAACCATACACGATCCGGGTCATGATGCGCTCCAGGTCAAAAATGCCCGTAAGCTGCTGGGTGATATCGTCTAAAAGCTGGGGATTCTGAAACAGTTCCTCCACGGCGTTCTGCCGCCGGGTGATTCGGGCGGGACTCAAAAGAGGCTGCTCCAGCCAAGTCTTAATAAGCCGTTTTCCCATGGCGGTCTTGGTACGATCCAGCACCCACAACAAAGAGCCTTTTTTCTCCTTGTTCCGCATGGTCTCCGTAAGCTCCAGATTCCTCCGGGCATTGATATCCAGCCCCATCACGCCGGCGTCAGCGCCGATCTCTACAGAGTTCATCCGTTCCAGACCAGTGATCTGGGTACGGCCCAGGTAATCCAACAAGACTCCCAAAGCTTTTACTGCTAAAGGCTTATCAGAAAGTTCCAGCTCCTGCATGGTCTTGCCGCCAAACTGCTGGCTTACTCTTTGCTGGGAAGCACTCAAGTCATCGTAAAGGGATTCCTCTTGACACTCCACAGAAGCCTTCAGTTTGTCCTTGATAAAATCCGCCAAGCCTGTAAGATCCAGCGCCTGGGGATTGATCAGAATCTCGCTGGGGTTGTAACGAGCCAGACGGTCCTCCAAGATGTGGAGAATGGTCTCGCTGTCTGGGGCGAGGACCTGATCGGAGGTCAAGTTGCCGGTGGAGACGTCGCCAAAGCACAAGCCAAGTCCTCCATCCTCGTAACAGACAGAGCACAGGAAATTGTTCTTGGTCTCATCCAGCATGCTGTTTTCCAGCACCGTTCCTGGCGTGATGATCCGGATCACGTCCCGCTTGACGATGCCCTTGGCCAGTTTCGGGTCCTCCAGCTGCTCGCAGATGGCCACCTTGTAGCCTTTTGCCACCAGCTTGGCGATATAACTCTCAGCGCTGTGGAAGGGTACGCCGCACATGGGTGCCCGCTCCTCCTGACCACAGTCCCGGCCAGTGAGCGTTAACTCCAGCTCTTGAGAGACTGTCTTGGCATCATTGAAAAACATTTCATAAAAATCGCCAAGGCGAAAGAAAAGTATCGTGTTAGGATACTTTTCTTTCATCTCGAAATATTGCTTCATCATCGGGGAATAATCCGCCATCGTTCCTTCTCCCAGCCCTTTCCATTTCTCGGGAACGCCTATCGCGCTCCCACCTTCTCACAAAAAAAACTCAGTGGCAGCCGCCGCAGCTGGCACAGTTGCCACCGCAGGAAGCAGCATCGTAATCACAGGTCTCAGGATCCTCACCCTCGGCACACATGCTGAGAATGCCGGTGATGCGCTGGAGCAGAGCGTCAAACTCGTTCTTCGCGTCGTTATAGCGGAGCATATGCTCGTTCTCCATGATCTTCTGATACACAGCACGGAACTCCTCGTTCAAGCGCTGAAGAGTCTCGTCGTTGCGATCCTCTTTCTGAGCCTCGTTGGAAATGGCCATGCGCTTCAGGTTGAATTCGCCAATGGCCTCCTGCAAAGCCTCGTCCTCGTCGCTGGCCTGGCGGGCAGCCATCATGGCGATGTAACGCTCGTCGTTCTGCAAAGCACGGCCCAAGTCTCTTGTCAATTCGATGATATCCATAGATATTTCCTCCAAATGAATTTTTCTTAAATATTGTAAAAAAGCCTCATGACTTTTTTAGCTTACAATGAATGATACATTTTGCCCCGGCTCCCAAGACCAGTACGCACACAAGCACGATCCCCGGGACGATCAACTGAACATACCAGGGCGCGGACCAAGAAGCGTACAGCTCCGGATGGGCGCTTTGTTCCCAGAAAAGATAGATTCCATGGCCTAGAAACGCGCCGGTAAAAGCTGCCATGACAATGGTAAGGATCCGATCCAAACGTTTCACAGAACATCTCTCCTTTTCAGGATCAATCCACCAGTTCTCCCTGGAGCATCCAACTGCGGGCACTGGTAACTTTTACAGTGACGTACTGTCCCAGGAGCTCATCGTCTCCGGGGAACTCGATGACCACACTGGAATTGGTCCTGCCGGAAAGCAGGCCGGACTTCTCGTTTCGCTCCTCTACCAGGACCCGCTCAGTGGTGCCCACCATACTCTGGCAGCGCCGGGCGGCAACTTCTTCCTGGACCTTTAAAAGCTCCGAGAACCAGCGGGTCTTTTCCTCGTGGGAGACAGGGTCCGGCATCTTGGCGGCCCTTGTCCCCTGACGGGGAGAATAGATAAAGGTAAACAAGGAGGTGAACTCCACTTCCTGGATCAAACTCAGCGTATCTTGAAACTCCTCATAGGTCTCCCCGGGGAATCCCACAATCACATCCGAAGTAAAACTGATATCCGGCATGACGCTTCTGGCGTAGCGGATCAATGAGAGGTACTGCTCCCGGTCGTAATGCCGGTTCATTTCCTTCAAGACCCGGTCATTTCCAGACTGGAAGGGCAGATGAATGTAGTGAGGAATGTGAGTGCTGCTGGCCATCACGTCAAACAGCTCTTTAGAAGCGTCCTTGGGATGAGACGTCATGAACCGGATGCGGTAATCCCCGGGGATAGCGTCGATCCGGCGGAGAAGCTCTGCGAAATTCACATTCTCCTCCAGACCTTTCCCGTAGGAGTTGACGTTCTGCCCCAGAAGGGTGATCTCCTTGTAACCGGCTTCAATCAATTCCCGACACTCAGCTACGATCTCATCAGGCCGGCGGCTTTTTTCACGCCCACGAACGTAGGGCACAATGCAGTAGGAGCAGAAATTGTCGCAGCCCAGCATCACCGTCACCCAAGCTCTGGACTTGCCGTCCCGGCGGGTAGGGATGCCTTCCAGCACCTCTTCCCCTTCATGCCCCCGAAGGAACACTCGCTTAGAATCGGTGATAGCGGTATAGAGCATCTCGGGCAGCCGGTGGATCACATGGGTGCCGAACACAATGTTCACAAAAGGAAAGCTCTTGCGGAAACGCTCGGCCACATGCTCCTGCTCCGTCATGCAACCGCATACCGCGATGATGGTGGAAGGATGACGCCGCTTAATATTTTTCAACGCTCCCACGTTGCCGAACACCCGATCTTCCGCGTGCTCCCGTACCGCGCAGGTGTTGAACAGAATGAAGTCTGCCTCTTCAGGGGACTGGACAAACTCAAAGCCCATTTTGCTGAGCATGCCTTTGATTTTTTCCCCGTCGGCCACGTTCTGCTGGCATCCGTAGGTGCGCACATAAGCCAGCGGCACAGGGCCCCTAGCGCGAACTTTCATCATTTCGGCCACGTCGGCCGCATATAATCTTTGACGGGAGAGCTCTTCCTGAGCAAGCTGATTTTCCAAAGGCCACACTCCTTGAAAATGATACCGGCTGTGGTCCCAAGTGAAAATGGGCACAACCTGTTGAATAGTATACCACAGCGTCCACAAAACTGCAAGGAAAATGCCCTATTCGATTTTTCCTGCGGCATTTGAGGCGGTCCATAAAACTGCCATGGTTTTCTTCCAAATTTTTCCAAAAATGCAGACAAAAATGACAAGTCCTCTTATTTTTGTATATTTTTTTGTGGAATTACGGAAACTATCTTGACTTTTTCAAAGCAAAAAATTAAACTGAACGTATACATTTGAGCGAAATTAATTTTAACTGAGGTACCCTATGAAAAAGAACAAACGGTTCCCACTCACGAAATCGGAATTAGCATTAATGGAGATCTTGTGGGACGCTGACAGACCTTTGGGCCGTCCCGAGATTTTGGAAGCTGCGTTGACCGAAAAGGAAAAACCCCTGTTCGCTGTCAACTCTTTCCATCTGCTCATTAATGACCTGATCGAGAAGGAATACATCGTGGTGGTAAGCGGCATGGGAAAGGAACGCAACTATGCCCGGCGCTACGCTCCCACGGTGACCCGCAACGAGCATTTCGCATTGCAGATCACTTCCTCGGAAAAATTCACACCAGAGGATATTCCATCCATTGTGTGCTCTCTGCTGAAATACTCCCACGTGGAAGATGTAGACGGGTTTCTTCAAGATCTGGAAAAAATCTTGAAACGCCGCAAAGGATAACATGCTGCGTTTTCCATTCCCTTTTTATGGTAGGACAAAAAAAGCTTCGCTGCCCCGGTTTCCCGACGGCGGCGAAGCCTTTTTTGTTTATTTACAGTTCCACTTTGGTGCCGCCAGCCTGACGGATGGACAACACATAACAGCTACCCTGACCGAACACCTTTTCAATCTCAGCACGATATTCGTCCAGAAGATCCAGAGGAACAAATGCTTGAATGGTTCCGGCGAAACCGCCACCGTGAACACGCCAAGCGCCCTTGCCTGCCAGCAGACGCTCGGACAGCGCCAGGGCCAGGGTCAACCCCTGCTCCAGAGGAGCGACGGACGCGAACACGTTTTGCAGACGCTGCAAAGAGGAACGTCCAGAAGCGATGATCATTCCCTTGAAAGCTTCCAGATCGCCGTCCCGGAGAGCTTTTGCCTCCTCAGCGGCCAAGCGGTCGTCATCAAAGAAGTGCATTGCCCGCAACACTGCACGGTCATTTGTGGCCTTGCGGACTTCACCGATATGTTCGTAGAACTCTTTTTCATCCACATCCCGAAGGAATTCCTTGCCGAAGAAGGCCGCTACCTGTTTCATCTCCTGAGGAATGGCAGCGTACTCGCCAGTCAGGTCGGCGTGGTTGCCGCCGGTGTCTACCACGCACAGCGCATAGCCCGCTGTGGTAATGTCAAAGTCCACCTTGTTGATAACAGGATTTTCAGGATCTTTAAAGTCGATGGAGGTAAAGCCACCCACGGAACTTGCCATCTGATCCAACAGTCCGGAGGGCTTGCCAAAATAGACGTTCTCCGCGTACTGAGCGATCTTCGCCGCAGTGACAGGGTCGATCTTTCCATCATTGTACAAATGGCTGATAATGGTGACCACCAGCACCTCAAAGGCCGCCGAGCTGGAAAGTCCGGAACCTTTCAGGACTCTAGTTTTGGTGTAGGCTTCAAAACCGCCTACATTGTAACCCAGTTCCCGGCAGCGGGCACAAATGCCCCGAAGCAGTGCGGAAGAAACACCATCCTCTTCCTCTTTGCGCTCCAGATCGTCCAAATCCACCACGTCGATCTTTGTGTACTCAGCAGACTTCAGGATTGCTTTGTTGTTGTCTGTTTTCCGAGCATAAGCAGCGATATCCAGATTCACCGCGGCAGCAAGTACGCGACCGTGGTTGTGGTCGGTATGATTGCCTCCCACCTCGGTCCGGCCAGGAGCGCTGAAAAACTCTCCGCCTTCACTGTCACCAAAGCTCTGCTGGAATCCTTCCCGCAGCTCGTCATAGCGGGCTCGCTGAGCCTGCGCTTCCTGTTGATACAGTTCCTCAAATTTGCAGATCATGCACGGTCACATCCTTTCTGTTTCTTGACCATTTAACATGTTTATAAGATCTTCCTCCGTAAGCACGGGGATCTCTAACTGACGGGCTTTGTCCAGTTTGCTTCCGGCTTCTTCACCCGCCAGCACATAGCTTGTTTTTTTCGATACCGAAGAGGTGACCTTTCCCCCATGGCTCTCAATGAGCTGGGTGGCCTCCTTTCGGCTCATGGTAGGCAGCGTACCTGTCAGCACAAAAGTGCTCCCAGCAAAAGTAGAACTCTGAGTCTCCTGACGCTGTGCCTCCATATTCACGCCTAATTCCTTCAGGCGCGCCACCAACTTCTGGGCGGACTCCTTCTGGAAGAAGGCAATCACTTCCTCCGCCATGATGCCGCCAAATCCTTCGATCTGAGCCAGATCATCTTCTTTGGCGTTTTCCAGCGCCTCCATAGTAGGAACAGCGGCGCACAGTACTTGAGCAGCCTTGGCGCCGATATGGGGGATTCCCAAAGCGTACACCAGTCGCGACAGATCGTTTGATTTAGAACGCTCGATGGACGCTACCAAGTTCTGAGCGCTCTTTTTTCCAAAGCGTTCCAGCGTTTGAAGCTGAGACACCTCCAAGGTGTACAAGTCCGCTGGGGACGCGATCATTTCCTGTTGAAGCAGCTGTTCCAAAATGGCGGGCCCCAAACCATCGATGTCCATGGCGTCCCGGGAGGCAAAATGGATCAAGTTTCTCAAAAGCTGGGCGGGACATTGGGGGTTGGTGCAGCGAGTGGCTGCTTCCCCATCCACTCGGGTGACCCGTTCTCCGCAGGAGGGGCATGTTTCCGGCAACAGGTAGGGCTGAGAATCCGGGGGACTCTCCAAAACCGCCACCACTTCGGGGATGATCTCCCCTGCTTTCCGCAGAATTACCTTACTGCCGATGCGGATATCCTTTTCAGAAATGAAATCCTGGTTATGAAGAGTGGCCCGGCTGACCGTTGTTCCAGCCAGAGTCACTGGCTGGAACCGTCCTGTGGGGGTAAGCACACCGGTGCGGCCCACATTGACCTCGATATCCAGCAAAGTGGTCTCTTTCTCTTCCGGCGGATACTTGAAAGCCTCCGCCCAGCGGGGAAACTTTGCTGTACTGCCCAGCTCCTCCCGTTGTGCAAAGTCATTTACCTTTACAACAGCGCCGTCAATGGGGAAATCAAAATCTCCTCGCTTGTCCCCGATCTCCCGAATATATTTCAGGATGGTTTCAATATCACGGGATTTCCGATAGTCCGCAGACACAGGGAAGCCCAGTGTCCGAAGCCATTCCAGGGACTGATCGTGGCAGGTGAGAGTCTTTCCTTCCACCTGCTGAACGTTGAACACAAAGATGCTCAGTTCACGCTGGGCCGTGATTTTCGGGTCTTTCTGACGCAGGGAACCTGCCGCGGCATTCCGGGGATTCTTAAAGGTCTTTTCTTCCATAAGCTCCTGGCGCTCACAAAGGCGCTCAAAGCTGCCGTCAGACATGTACACCTCGCCCCGGACTTCCAAGAACGGCACTGGTTCTCCCAGCACTTTGGGTACAGAACGGATGGTACGGATATTTTCCGTCACATCCTCCCCCGTGACGCCGTCGCCCCGGGTGGAGCCTCTGACGAATACGCCGTTTCGGTATTCCAAAGCAACAGAAAGCCCGTCAAACTTGGGTTCCACCACGTACTCCGTTTCCCCCACAGTCTCCCGAACACGGCGGTCAAAGTCCAGCAACTCCTCAGGAGAGAAAGAGTCATGCAGACTCTCCAGAGGTACCTGGTGGACCACCGGAGCGAACGTATTGTACACTGCTCCGCCGATCTTCCGGGTGGGAGAATCTTCTGTCACAAGGTCGGGGTATTCCCCTTCCAAGGTTTCCAGCTGCCGGTACAACTGATCGTATTCATAGTCGCTGATCTCCGGATCGTCTTCCGTATAGTATTTTCGGCTGTGGTAGCGGATCTGTTCCCGCAACTCTTCCAGCCGGCGTTGTACTTCTTGTTTTTCCATAGTATTTTCCTTTTATCCCATATTGAAAAGCCCGCCCTCTGGTACATTTCCCACCAGAACTGTTTCCGCCAGAACCGTGGAAGTCTCCACTTGAGCCTGCGTCTCAAAACGCTTGGATTGGGAATATGTCTGCACCGTTATGGTCATGGTAATCCGATGGCAGCTCTGATTGATCCCAGCAGAGACGAACTCCGTCTCAAAAGAAAGATCCGCCGAACTCTCCATGCGCATGGTCAGCGGCACAGGGAACCCGTGGCCGTTA
>ULMJ01013741.1_pt1 | contig 10286 bp, 8 predicted proteins | sample 1951641 | NCBI WGS metagenome assembly ULMJ01 (sample SAMEA4835550, study PRJEB28245) | human gut metagenome | biome: gut microbiome; material: fecal sample | place: Denmark | collected 2008 | reverse complement strand
GAAAACAGCAGGCTGTCGATCAGCAGCCGCAGCTCGCTGTCTGTAAAATCTCGGACCAGATAAAAATCGGAGAGAATACAGTTCTCTTCCAGTTGACCGGTTGTCTTGTTCGGCGCCATGCGCACCGATTCACTGTATTCGATCTCATAGCCGAAATCGATCAGATCCATCAAGTTCCGCTTTATCGATTTGCGATCGACAACCATCCCATATTCTGCCCTCAAAATGTCCCCGATCTCCTTCTGGCTGAGGCGGTGGTCCTCGTCCGTGTACTTCCTTAAAATGTCTAGAATATGCATGATCAGCATCTTTTTGGGCTGAGCGGCAGCCATTTTCATCACCTCTTAATAATAAGTGTAATTCCATCGTCCCCATTCTACAAGAGGCAATGGGGCAAAAAATGGACATAAGGCGTGATATTCTTTAGCCACAGCCAAAAAGAAAGGATGTTTTTTATGAGCGCGTTTGACAAGATTATTGGTTACTCGTCCCTCAAGAAAGAACTCATGCAGATCAGCGACACCCTGAAAAACCGAGAATTCTACGACAAGCTGGGCGTCTCTGCCCCCAGGGGGCTTTTGCTTCACGGGGAACCGGGGGTGGGCAAGTCTTTGATGGCCAGCGCTGTGATCGAAGACAGCGGACGTCCCGTATTCTGCTGCCGCAAGGATTGCCCAAACGGTGATTTCGTCAAGAAAATCAAGGTCACCTTTGACAAAGCCACACAAAGCGCGCCGTCCATTGTGTATCTGGATGATATGGATAAATTCGCCAATGGAGACGAACAGCGTCCGGATGCAGAAGAATATGTCACCGTGCAGTCCTGTATCGATGAAATAAAGGATAAGCAGGTGTTCGTGCTGGCCACAGCCAATAACACTCGCTGCCTTCCGGAGTCCCTATGCCGGGCAGGACGGTTTGACCGCACCATTGAGGTGAAAGCGCCCCGAGGAGAGGACGCCCTCAAAATCATCACTTACTACCTAAAATCCAAGCGCTTTATGGACGAGGTTGACCCCTCCGTCATCGCGAAGATCATGGAAGGGCACTCCTGCGCCGATCTGGAGACCGTCATCAACGAAGCAGGCTTGTACGCTGGATATAAACGGGCTGAATCCATCGCCATGGAACATTTTTTGAAGGCCTGTTTAAGCATAGTTTTTAATGTATCCTCCGACAGCTGGGATGAGCAAGATGATTTTTCCAGCCACCTTTCCGACCCCCATCACATTGCCTCCCAGATGATCTACCACGAGGCAGGCCACGCCGTGGTCTCTGAAGTGCTCTTCCCGGGAAGCGTAACCCTTGTTTTCGCCGGAAGCCTCAGGCAGGAGGAGGGCGGATTTACAAGCTACTATCGCAATCCTGGCAACTCTCTCCTGGAATGGAGGAAAAGCCGCATTATTGCTTCCCTTGGAGGGATGGCAGCCATGGAGCAAAAATTCGGCATTCCTGATATTGGCGGCAACCGAGATTTGGCCCAAGCCTTTGAAAAGACAAGAGACTTGCTGGTCAATGCTTGTATCAAAGGTTTTTCTCTCTTCGAAAGCTGCTATGCCGATTCGGAACGTATCCTTTCCGACCGGGAGCAGGCGATTGCAGCCGAAATGGAAAACTATTACCGCAAGGCAAAAGGAATCATATCCGCCAACTGGGAATTTTTCGAGAAGCTGGCTGCTGCCTTAGCGGAAAAGAAACTGCTGTCCGCTGTGGATATCCAGAAAATCCGAGAGGAATGCCAGATTGTTCCTGCGGCAATTTAACCGCCGATTGCGTCCGCGTTTTCCCGCAGCACCAGAACAGCACTGTCCTTCCCCCGCTCTCGCTGTCGTGTTTCCACATCCACTCCCACACCGCCTGCCTAGGGGCGATGACCACCGATGGCGACTATCCCATTTTTTCACAATGTCATGGGAGAAACGCTTTCTTCTCTCCCATGCTCTACCGTGTTTTCGCATCAGGTTGTATCTGTCCATAACCGCCACCATCTCCCCCAGCACCCAAAACGCACCCGGTTTTGCCTTTTTCAGGCTTTTTCGGGTGCGTTATTCTTTTTTGCACATTTAGACGCACATAATTTTATGATCTGTAATTTGTGATTCACAAGTTTAAATCGTTAGTGGATACCAGTTAGACAATCTGCCACGAAACTACATTGAAAAAGTTTCTCTATTATATTACATTATCCTGCTATATAATAAAAACTACGATTGAATATTCCCCTAAAAACATTTGGCGCATTTTCAAACGTTAACATCTGGAGGGATAAGAAATGAACAAATGTGAATGGTGCACCCTGTCCGATGATGATAAAAAGTGGCTGCTTCTTGAAACAGAACATTGGTCTGTCTACTTAGCCGATAAACAAGATTATATTGGACGTTGTATCTTGCTATTAAATCGACATTGTGGATGTTTATCGGGGCTGACAGATAGTGAGTGGATCAGCTTAAAACCTATCATTGAAAAACTGGAAACCTGTTTTAAAGTCGTTCTAGGTGCAGAAATGTGTAATTGGAGCTGTCTGTTAAACGATTTTTATAAATCGACAGAACCCAACCCGCATCTTCATCTCCATGTTCGTCCACGCTTTAAATTCCCTCTTGTAATGGATGGAATCTCATATATCGATCAAGAATTTGGACATCATTATAATCCCAAAAAAGAAAATATACTTGGATTCTCTGAAAGGGTTCTGCTATATGATAGGCTAAAAAAAGCGCTGAATGAGTAAAAAGAGTCTGGTCCACAACGTCTTGCAACACCTGTGACAGCCCCCTTTCTCCCGTTTGAACTCGTTGCCGTTCGTTGTTAAGTGTTTCTTCAGTATGGTTGGTACTCCTTCCCTTTAGGTTGTTTTCTTCAATCACCAACACTACTCTTGGGGGTTATGCTATGTCCAGCCGTATGTTCCAAACTGAGCTTTTTGGGGGGAATATTCTTTATTTACTCCTCCGCAATTTTGGGGGTGGGGACAATCTACTTTCGTACAAACAAAAGACCGGGATTACCCCCAGCCTTTCATATTTAATTTTACATTTTCAGCTCACTACTACTCAGCAAGTTGCAGTCTCCGAGTGACCTCTGCTTGGTAGGAAAAAGAATCCCGTAGGGAATATAAGCATCGTTCTCCATCTATTGCATTGAGACTGTCTTCGTATTCTCTGCGGTATTTATCCTATTTCTCATCCTGCAAGAACTTTCTCGAAGCAAACTCCTACCCGTCCAGTATTCCCACCACATAGTCTGACTCGTTTTGTACAGGAAAACTGTTCCGTATATACCCCTCATCGTCTGGCGAATTAATAGCGCATCATTTTGATTTTATGAATCACTACCCTCCATCACGATAGCTGGTGCACGTGGAACACTATGTACATACAATCACGTCTCGCCAATTCTCTGTATTTTCATTTATTCATTCTTTTCTATTTTTCCATCGCCTGTCACGCGGAATTCCACACAACCTACCTGGTCCACCCGTAAACGATACCGTCCGGGGACTGCCAAGGTTTTTTCGGAGAGAAGCTCCGTCAGCACTATCCCTTTTCCAGGTTCCACAGGATTGCTGGGAAAAGGTGCAAGTTCAAAATCCTGATCCGCTCGGGGGTATACCTGATAAAAGGCGCCTTGGTAGTAGTAATCGATCCAAGGGCCATCGTCCCCATAATACATAACATCGGAGGAAGGATCATCGCCATCCAAAGGATTTTCCATTTCGTACTCCACAAATCCAGAACCATCCCGATTGCGGCCTATATCAACAATTGTAAGTATAAGTCCCCCAGAGTCAGGTTCCTCCGCCGGGCGGGGAGGCGGGAAAAACTCAAACTGCTGGGAAGGCAAAGAACGCCAATAAAAGTAGCCCCCCATGCCTCCCGCCACAAGGATCAACGCTAGAAGCACGCAGAAGATCGCTGTCTTTTTCGAGGCTTTTTTCTTCATTGAAATCATCCTCTCTGTCAATTTTGATGGGAGAGAAATGACTGGGCATTTCGCAAACCGCTTTATCGAGACTGTATGGCGATTTTGCCGTCATCCATCACAAGGAATTCGCCCTCTCCTACATTGTCCACCCTCAACCGATAACGTCCAGGAACCGCCAAAACCTTTTCGGGAAAATCTATGGTAGACACCATTTCCTCCTCCGGTTCTAAATGATGGTCCGAACCTGTTCCATTCTGCGCCTCCAGGTCCGCTCGAGGGTATACCTGATACCACTCGTTCTGGTAATAGTAATCGATCCAGGGGCCAGCGTCTCCATAGGACAAGGTATGGGCAAACGGATCGTCTGTGTCCCAGTTATTTTTCAGTTGATACTTTAATGAACCTGAGCCATCTTCATTTCGATTTACCTCTAAAACATCCAATACCAATCCGCCAGGTCGAGAAGGTTCTGCTGTAAAGGAAGGGAAAAACGCAAATTGTTGAGAAGGTAAGGAATTCCAATAAAGATATCCCCCCACACCGCCAGACACTAGCAATACAGCAGCCAGCACCACACAGAAAATCACCATCTTTTTTGAGGCTTTACGCTTCATGGGGACCACCTTTCTTAATTTATTTTCTTATCTCTTCGCCTTCCCCGACTCCATCTCGGTAACAGTATCGCAGAGAACGGCGATATCCTCTTTACTGTGGCTGGCCAGCAGGATGGTCTTTCCCTTATCCCGTAAGGACAACAGCACCTTGCGGATGTCCTCCACGCCCTGGTTGTCCAGACCGTTCATGGGTTCGTCCAGTAAAATCACTTCAGGGTCCTCCATAATGGCCTGAGCAATTCCCAGCCGCTGGCGCATCCCCATGGAATATTTACGGACTGCCTTTTTACTCATGGGGTCCAGGCCAACGGTTTCCATGGTTCTGCGTACCTGCTCCTTGGTGATCTTCCTTTTCAAAGAAAGATCTGACAAAAGAAATTTAAGTTCTATCTACGAAAATTAAAGTCCGGAATCCTTGAGCAAACCAGAGAAGCTTCCGGATAATTCCTCACCCAAAGTGCCAATGTCACTTTTGAAAAAAGAATGCCTTAAACAAAGTTTATCATATTCATCTTCAAAGATAAAGAATTTTATATAAATTGTCATTCTTGTTGATCGTTTTGTTGCTGACGTGGTCTAAAATGTCCCGCCTTTTGGCGGATCACCCCTTGGACAGAAAGTTTTTTCACGGGCCTTTTCTGATTTACAACACAGTTTTAAGTTGACCCAATCCTCACTTTGAGGTAAGCAAAAAGGCCGGGATTGCTCCCGACCTTTCCTGCATTGCACACATTATTTTACTAGTTTTGTAGCCAGCCCAACAATCATGGAAGCCGCTTCTGCCCGAGTGGTACTGCCACCGGGACGGAGGGTTCCATCCTCATATCCGTTAATTACTTGCAATCCGGTGGCCCAGCTCATAGCAGTCTGTGCCCAGTTACTGACCTTACCGCCATCAGGGAACTTACTCAGATCACCCAAGGCTGGTAAGATGATCCCCTTATACTGTGCGTAGTTGTACAACATCTGCGCCAGTTCCTCGCGGGTAACTGCCTTCTCCGGACGGAAAACGTTGTTTTCGTAGCCTTCGGCTACGCCGGTGGTCCTCGCCCAATACACTGCATCAGCGTACCAAGCCTGAACGTTCACATCTGAGTAAGGATATCCTAGATTATCCTCAGGAAGGGGCGGCTGGCCCTCCAAATTGTAGAGGATCTGCACCACCATGGCCCGATTCAGAGTGCTGTTCGGCTTGAAGGTAGTTGCGCTAGTGCCGGCCATGATGCCATTTTGATAAACATACTGCACTGCCGCCGTATACCAATCACTGCTACCCACATCCGTGAAAGGAAGTCCATGGTTCTCCTTGTCAATAACAATGGCATACTGGCTAGCGTGACTCAGGGGAAGGGTTGCGTTTCCGTCCTTGCCAATCCGAGTGCTCGCCTCAAATTCCATAGTTTGGGTAGCCTCATTGTAGTGGTAGAGATTCGCCCAATAGCCAGCATTGCTCTCGCCCAAGGAGGCCGTGAGAGTCATGGTAAAGCCAAATTGCCCCTTGTGGGTAAGTGACATCTGAACTGTATTCTTCTCCCCACCAACGGTGCTGATCACATCCAGAGGAATGTCGTTGGTACCCATGTTTACACCCAGGTTCAGGTCAGTAAGGGTGGTTTCCTTTGGTACATTCTGACCGTTAATCGTCCAGGTAACCCCCTCGCCCATATCCAATTCAAGGGTCACATCCTTGCCTGCCACCGTTTCAAGAACCTTCGAGGGCATCTCAGTGGTACTTCCCATGCTGACAGCAATCGTACTTCCCTCAGAGGACTCTGTCACCACTTTCTCCACCTGACTCCAACCGTCGGATTCAACAACGATGGGCTCGGTGGTGGGAGCGGGAGAAGCGGAAGGCGCCGGGGTCTTGGTAGGCGCCGGGGTTGCGGTGGGCGCGGGAGGTGCAGTGGGCACAGGGGTGGGAGTAGACACAGTGGTCTCACCGCCAGTGGAACGTTCCGTCCAGTGGGCATAAATTGTGGTGTCCTCCTCAAAGACGGTATCGGAAGTCACCTCCGTGCCCCCCGTTGCCGCTGTATACCAACCCTCAAAATCATAGTCGCTGCGGGTAGGCGTAGGCAAACTGGTGAGTTTCCCGTCCTTGGTGACAGATTCAGTCACATCCACGCTGCCGCCATTGGCGTCAAAGGTGACCGTATACTCTACAAGCTGCCGCACATAGCCGCAAACATTGCAAGTTAAATCCTTAGCATTGTCATAGCTGTGGGATTCGCCCTCGTTCTTTTCTCCACAGACGGTACACACATGGTAGTGCTTGCTCTCATCCGCGTTTTCTGCCAGATAGGTGTCCGACCAGGTGTGTCCCAGGGGAGGAATGACCCTCCAGGCATCCAGATCCGTGATTTCCTTGGTGCAGGCTTCATCCTCAAAATACTTTTCACAGACTATACACCTGTAAAAGTCCCTATATCCCGGTTCTGTACAGGTGGGATCATTGCCGCCCACATTCCATACGCCTATATGGGTATGGGGATTTACCGTCACCATGGTGGTATTGTACTTGCTGGAGTCCTGCCTGGAAGTAGCGGTGACTTGCAGGCTGCTTGCCGTTTCATCCATGGCCACGGTGAGCAGTCCAGTGTCAGAAATGGTGGTGCCCCTGCTATTCGCTCCTGTTATGGACCAGATCACCACATGGTCGTACCATCCAAAGTTATCAACGTTGACGGTTGCCGTGAACTGCTTTTGTTGGCCAGCCTCTACAGTGGGCCCGGGCTGGTCGATCCTCACGTTGAGGACATTGGCCGCTTCTATCACATCTCCCATATCGGTGATGGTGACCACACCGTTTTCCACATGAATAGTCAGGTCCACCGTTTCGCTGGCGAAGTAGAGGCTGCTGTCCTCACACCAGCTCTCAGTGTAGAACCGCAGGGTATAGTCATCGTCCTCCAAACCGCTGCTGCCGCCCAGGGGCACAGTGACTGTGCCCCTGCCGCTGTCACTCAGGCTGGCTGTGTTGCCGTAATAGAGTGGCACGCCCGACACAGAGGCCTTTTCCACCACATAGGCCAGGCAATTATTCTCTCCCTGGGTGCCGTTGTACTGGAAAGTCAGGCTCTCCCCCGCCTGGGCGGACCCGGCCATCATGGTCAGGCTCAGGCTTTGGTCGAACAAAGTAAAGTTCCAATCGGCATTCGCGCCGGGGGATCTCAGCTGGCACGGAACGTAACTGTCAAAGGGCATACTGGATTCTCCCGCGGCGAAGAACAGATCCGAGATATCCAGATAAAAAGCCGGGCGCACAGCGTTGTAAAAGCCGCCATCACCTGCTTTATACGACTGAGCATAGCCCTCCTTGGTTCCTCCATACACGTACCCGCCCCAATCCTCTTTCACTGTGGTGCGCAGCCAGTAATCCCAGTTTTTCTCCGTCAGAAGGGATTCGTCCTTCTCCCGGATGGCCTCATATTCCGATTTGGACAGGGGCCAGAAGGAGGCTGTCACGGAATTTCCAGTGATCTCGTCCGCCGTGGTCAGGCTCCGGCTGGATATCAGGGACTTTTCCTTGTCCGTAAGGCCCAGGGTGTCCCCCACCCCATCCATGGCAGTGCGCAGCGGGCTTTCGCTGTAACTAGTGCTGGTCTTTACAAGCTGGGACCCACCGTTCGGGTCAGGAAGGTTGGAGGCCGCGAACAGGGTGAGGGTGTTCGCCGGGCCTGCCACCGGGCCGGTCTCCCCCATGCCCACAATATACCAGGTCTGGCCTCCAAAGTACACCTCTCCGCCGGTAAGGGGGTTGCCCACAGTATCCTGTGCCACCGCCTCAGTTTTCACATACATGGCGGGACGGATGGCAAACACATTGGTTGCCGTGGAGGCTCGAGTACCCAATACACCTGCATCGGCTTCCCATCTCTCACTGCCGTCCGGATTATAAGCGAATACATTAAAGCTTTGGCAGGTAGGAATCGGCGTAGAGAATGGCTCGGGAGTAGGCGTGGGGGCAGGAGTGGGGGTGGGAGTAGGCTTAGGAGTAGGATGATCAGGCGATGGTTCAGGAGTTACGAAAACGTCAGTAGCTCCGGTCCCCATATTACCTGTACGCCCCCAGTATTCCGTGTCAAATCGGAGCATGGACACGTCAATGCTCCAAGCTTCCGTTCGGCCGATGGGCCACAGCAGCTGGTCAGCCACCACATCGTTGGTCATTTTAAGCATGATATCGTCCAGAGTTTCCCGGGGAACGATGTTGGCTTTTTCCTCGTCGGAAAGACCATTGGCGATTTCCGCCAACGAATTATACAGGTCGCTGTCCTTATAGCAGTAAGCTAGACTGTTAAACATATCACCACCGTTTGCTTCCGTTCGGAACGCGGTGGTACCAAAGTCGTTGCTTTTGCCAAACAGGGTGTAGCAGCCCTCAGGAGCAGTGACGCCCTCGGTTTCCGTGCCGATGATGTACCACTCATGCCCGGCAAAAAAGACAGAGTCGCCAATGCCCAGGGGCTCCTTTTCATCCTGAGTGGGGTCCACCACCACGGTGACATTTCCGTCATTGCCGGGAATGACCACCACCGCATCTCCACCCCCGCCGGGATTGACCTCCACAGTGGTGTCCCCACCATCGCCGCCGGGATTCACCACAACCACATCTGCCAACGCCGCAGCGGGCAGCATGGTAAGGCATAGCGCCGCCACCAGGAACAGACTTATAAATCTTTTTTTCATAAGGACTCCTCCTTACCAAACAGAACTGTCTAAGTATGGACACGTCCATACTTGAGGAAGGGCCATGGCCCTCACTATACTTATCCTATGATAAGTATAGCAAAACGTCAGGGGAGCTACAATGGTCCTTTTTGAGGGTCAAAAAGGTTACTTTTCGGGCTATTTCCATGTTGAAAACTCCAGTTTTTCCCGGTGCTATGCGGTTTTTAGCACTCTTCCGCAAAACGAAGTTTTCGGAAGACGCGGAACAATATTTTTGGGGCCCTACCCATGATTTTGACGCTGGTCAAGTCCTTGCGGATAAAGCAAAAGGCCGGGACATTCCCGGCCTTTCCGCTGTCCATGCAAAGGGTTTCCCACAAGGACAGCAAGGTGCTTTTCCTATGTATTTTCTATTGGAGCATATATTGTTTCAGATCTTTGCGGTGAGTCACGCCTAGTTTTTCCTTGGCAGCAGTAATATGTTTTTTCACAGTGCTGACTGAAATGTGCAGTAAGTCCGCGATATCCTGACTGCTCCACCCCCTGGCTGCCAACATACACACGGCGAACTCCGTGGTGGTGAGGTCGTCTGCCACATCGTGGCCGGTGATAGGATTATGAACTCTGCGCCATCCCGAAGAGAAACGGTAGGTGATCTCGATGATTCTTTTAAAGTCTTCGGGCCACCTTGGTTTGATGACAGATTCCAGCATACCGCCCAACAAACCGTGATGCTCCCCCAGCCCCTCAATAAGATCGTCAGGTCGGGCAAGCTCCCAGGCTGCCAACAGATGGGACCGAGCACGATCCGTCTGTTTGAGACTCATGGCGTCCATGACTGCCACCAGGTGGAGGTAAATGGCCGGGATGGGGTACCGTTCCGCGCCCATAGTCAGGGCCCCCTCTACCAAACCGATACTAGCGCCATATTCTTTTTGCAGGTAAAGGAAATGGGCGTAGACATACAGGGCAAACGCCCGCAAACCCGGGGGCAGCAGGGGCAGAAACCCTTGGATATCCGGCAAGCCCTCCGGCAATGGCAGATGCAGAAGCACCGCCCCAGCCGCTGCCACA
>ULMJ01015736.1_pt1 | contig 10298 bp, 10 predicted proteins | sample 1951641 | NCBI WGS metagenome assembly ULMJ01 (sample SAMEA4835550, study PRJEB28245) | human gut metagenome | biome: gut microbiome; material: fecal sample | place: Denmark | collected 2008 | reverse complement strand
CTTCACCGATTGCTGCGGCAGCATCAGCAGCTCTTCTGCAGTCTTTTTTGATTGCGATTGCAGCACCTACGATGTAAGCCCAGCAAGCGTTTTCAAAACAAATTGGCTGGATTCCTTTGATCTGATCGTAAACGTTCAGTCCAGCGTCTTTTGTGATTTTTTCAGCTTCTTCGATAGAAGCGATTCCATAGCTATTTAACACGCTATTGATTTTATCAATACGTCTTTCATATGATTCAAATAAAGCCATTTTTTACGTCCTCCTTCTCTTACTCTGCTCTTGGGTCAATAATCTTAACAGCGTCATCTACGCGGCCATATTGTCCTTTAGCTTTTTCCCAAGCTGTGTTAGGGTCATCACCTTTTTTGATGAAGTCTGTTAATTTTCCAAGACTTACAAATTGGTATCCGATGATCTCGTTGTCTGCATCTAAAGCGATACCTGTTACATATCCTTCAGCCATCTCAAGGTAACGAGGACCTTTTGCTAATGTTCCGTACATTGTACCAACCTGTGAACGAAGTCCTTTTCCTAAATCTTCAAGACCTGCTCCTACTGGAAGTCCGTCTTCTGAGAACGCACTCTGTGTTCTACCATATACGATCTGTAAGAATAATTCTCTCATAGCTGTATTGATAGCGTCACATACTAAATCTGTATTTAAAGCTTCCAAAATTGTTTTTCCTGGAAGAATCTCAGATGCCATAGCTGCTGAGTGTGTCATTCCTGAACATCCGATTGTCTCAACCAATGCTTCTTGAATGATACCATCTTTTACATTTAATGTTAATTTACAGGCTCCCTGCTGTGGTGCACACCAGCCCACACCGTGTGTTAAGCCTGAGATATCTTTTACTTCTTTTGCTTTTACCCATTTTGCTTCTTCTGGGATTGGAGCTGGTCCGTGATTAACGCCTTGAGCTACTGGACACATAGTTTGTACTTCATGTGAATAAATCATGATAAAACTCCTTTCAAATATGTATGATTTTTTCTCTATGGTGTTTGTTAGAACTTTAACGCCATATATATTCTTATTTTCTCACAAACTTCTCTTTTCGTCTATATTTTTTTTCATATTTTTTATAATTCGACATTATAAAACATTGTTTTTCTGTAAAAACATTTTCCTTGTTGAATATGACTATAAATTTTCCGCCAACAATTTCAGCGCCGCTTCCACAGCCGCATTTCTGTTTTCTTCTCTTGTTCCATGAAAACGACATTCTTTGACATAGGTCTCTGTGCCAATACAACATCCCACATAGATAAGACCAACCGGCTTTTCTTTTGTTCCGCCTCCCGGGCCCGCAATTCCGGTCGTGCTAAGTCCTATCTCTGCCTTCGCCGTCTTCGCCGCTCCACGTGCCATCTCCTCGGCTGTCTGCCTGCTGACCGCTCCGTATCTTACGAGTGTCTCATGCGAAACCCCCAGCAGGCGCTCTTTTGCCTCATTGGAATAGGTAATGTGTCCTTCGTTATACACAGACGATGCTCCCGGAACATTCAAAATTCTTCCTGCCAGAAGACCGCCCGTACAAGATTCTGCCGTTGTCACTGTATACTGCTTTTCCAATAATTTTTTTACAATTTCTTCTTCCAACATGATCTTCATCCTTCTTTTACATTCCACCCTGTGTCAATACCTGTTTGTTCTTCACAATGTAATCCAAAAGAGAAACCACTGTCAAAATCAGTCCAATCCATACAACAACAGTTGTAATTGTCTGCATAATCGGATTTTGAATATCCAATATCAAGAGAATGATCATCGCCATATGAGATACTGTTTTAAATTTTCCCCAATAGCTTGCGGCAATGACAATCCCATTATCAGATGCTACAAGTCGGAAACCACTGATGATAAACTCACGTGCAATGATGATCAAAACAATCCATGCCTGCAACTTTCCTGTCTCGATCAGGCAGATCATCGCAGAACATACCAGTAATTTATCCGCAAGCGGATCCATAAATTTTCCAAAATTCGTCACAAGATTATGCTTTCTGGCAATCTTTCCATCCAGCATATCTGTCAGGCTTGCAATACAGAACAGTGCAAGTGCAATATACTTTCCATTCCCTTCTGCCAAAGGTGTGATCATAAATACAACAAAAAATGGAATCATTAAAACTCTCAGTACCGTCAGCTTATTTGGTAAATTCATTATATAATCTCTCCCATCAAATCATATTCTAATGCGCCAGTGATTCTGACACGTGCGAAATCTCCCGACATTAATTCCTCTTCTGATTCTACAAAGATAAGCCCATCTACATTTGGAGCATCCTTGTAAGTTCTTCCTACATATGCATTTTCATCTGCCACTTTTCCTTCGATCATGACAAGCACTTCCCGCCCGATCATCTCTTCCGCAAGATCAAACGCGATCTCCTGCTGCAATTCCATCAGTTCTGCCTGACGATCTTCCTTGACGACCTCTGGAATCTGATCCGGCATCTCAGCAGCCGGCGTATCTTCTTCCGGTGAATATGTAAACACACCGAGGCGGTCAAATTCCATCTCATCTACAAACTCCATCAATTCTTCGTGTTGTTCCTGTGTCTCTCCTGGGAAACCGGTAATCAATGTAGTACGGATTGCGATATCCGGTATTTCTTTTCGCAGTTTTCCAATAATTTCAACCAGCTGTTCTTTTGAAGTCCTTCTTCCCATTCGTTTTAAGATTCCATCACTTGCATGCTGAATCGGAAGATCCAGGTAGTTACAGATCTTATCCTCTTCTTTGATTACCTGAATCAATTCATCTGTAATCTCTTCCGGATAGCAGTATAAAATGCGGATCCAGCGTAATCCACTGATTTTACAGAGCTCCCTCAGCAACTTGTGCAATGATTTTTCACCATAGAGATCTTTTCCATAAAGTGTTGTCTCCTGTGCCACTAGAATAATCTCTTTTACTCCCTGTGCCACCAGATCTTCCGCCTCTTTCAGAAGCCGTTCGATCGGAACACTTCTAAAGTTTCCGCGGATTTTTGGAATGATACAATATGTACAGTGTTTATCACACCCTTCTGCAATCTTCAGATAAGCAAAATGTCCTCCTGTCGTCACAAGGCGCTTGCTCTCCACAAGCGGAAGCGCATCAATGTCAGTCATCTCCACACTCGTGTACCCTGCAAGTGCCTCGTCAATCGCTTCCACAATCTTATCGTAAGAAGTCGTTCCAAGCACTGCATCCACTTCCTCGATCTCATCGATGATCTCCTGCTTATATCGCTGTGCAAGACAACCTGTGACAATCAGCGCCTTGCATGAACCGGCTTTCTTATATTCTGCCATCTCAAGAATCGTCTGGATGCTCTCCTCTTTTGCATCATGGATAAAGCAGCAGGTATTAATGACAATGACATCTGCGATCTCTTCGCTGTCCACCATCTGGTGTCCTCTAGACGCCAACAGTCCAAGCATCACCTCCGTATCGACAAGGTTCTTATCACATCCTAGTGATACAAATAATATATTCATAGTCTCATTTCTCCTATATAGTTATTGAGGCAGATACTCCACTACGCATCCGCCTCATCATATCTTTTATCTATTCTTCTGTATCTTCTGCAATGATCTTAATCTTTCCATTATTCAATTCATCAATTGCAATCGAAAGTGGTTTCTCACCATGCTTTGTTGGTACTAAAGGTAATTCTCCGCCGATAATCTGTCTTGCTCTTTTTGAAGTTGCCAAAACAATCGAATAACGGCTGTTTACAATCTTAGTTGCCCCTTCCTCTACGTCTTGATTGACTACTTTCATCAAATCTGTGTAAGATGGATGTAACATGTATTATTCTCCTTTCAAATTCCCATTTAATTCTTCTTTTATCTGACACATAAAATCCCCATTGCGGAAACTTCTGTTGTGTTCACCCTCGATAATATTATGCATCTCCTGCACGCAGGTATCCAAATCATCGTTAATGATCAGATAGTCATACTCCTGCATTCCCTCAGCCTCTTCTGCTGCTCTTTGCATTCTGGATTCAATAACATCCATCGTCTCCGTTCCTCTTCCAATCAAACGCTCTCTCAAAATCGAAACATTCGGTGGAGTTATAAACAACAACAGTGTCTGTGGAAATTTTTCTTTCACTTTCAAAGCACCCTGAATCTCAATCTCCAGAATCACGTCTTTTCCGGCTGCAAGCTGTTCTTCCACATAGGCTTTTGGTGTGCCATAATAATTATTCACGTATCTAGCATACTCTATTAACTCATCTTGTGCAATCATTTTTTCAAATTCTTCTGTCGTTTTGAAAAAATATTCCCTTCCATCTACTTCTCCTTCTCGCGGATTTCTTGTAGTTGCTGAGATAGATAATGCGTAATTATCATATTTTTCAAGCAGCGCTCTCATCACAGTCCCTTTCCCTGCTCCTGAAAATCCTGAGACTACGATCAAAATTCCTCTCTTTTTCATCCTTCTTACCCTTTCCCTTTATTCGATATTCTGAATCTGCTCTCTGATCTTTTCAATTCCTGTCTTCAGATCAATCGCATGATTCGATACTTCAATATCATTCGCCTTTGACAAGATCGTGTTCGCTTCACGGTTCATCTCCTGTGCAATAAAATCCAGTTTTCGACCGATTCCCTCTCCCGCTTCTAATGTGGTTCTCATATGTTCAATGTGACTTCTCAGTCTGACCGTCTCCTCATCTGTGCAGATCTTATCCGCAAACAGAATCACCTCGGCAGCCAGTCTGCTCTCATCCATCTGTACGTCTTCCAGAAGTTCCTTCACTTTCAATTCCAGCTTCGCACGATATTCAGAAATGATCTCCGGTGAGCGCTCTTCGATTGCTCCAACTAATGCAAGCAATTCATCCAATTTCACATTAATGTCTTTTTTCAGATTCTCGCCTTCCACAATTCTTGTCTCCACAAATTGTGTAAACGCTCCTTCCAAGGCTTTCTTCAATCCGTTCCAAAGTTCTTCCTCATTCTCCGGTTGTTCTTCCATCGTAAGTACTTCCGGACAACGCGACAAGGCAGAAACACGAATATCATTCTCCAATGAAAATGTCTCTTCCATCTGCTTAAAATACTGCAGATACTCCTCAGCCAATGCAGCGTTATATTTTAATGCCACCTGATTCTCTGACATGTCTTCATATGTAATAAAAATATCTACTTTCCCTCGCTGTGCATACTGCTTCAGCAAGCTGCGGATGGATGCATCAAAAAAATTCAATTTCTTCGGCATACGGATATTGACATCTAAGTATCTGTGGTTCACGCCTTTTAGCTCCACCGTAAATTTACGTTGTCCTTCAGACACCTCACATCTTCCAAAGCCTGTCATACTTTTCATCATATTGTTAACCTCTTTGCTTGTCTTTTTATGTTACATTTCATTATAAGTCATTTAAAAACAAACGTCAATTGAAACTCCCCTTCATTTCGTGTATACTAACATCTATATGGTTACTGTTCACTCCGCAGCTAAAACAGAGATTTGCATTGTCATGCCTGCATGTAAAAGGCGAATTTCTGTTTTTGCTACGAAGTGTAACTCGTAACCGCCACCCAATAAGCAGTCTTAGCACAAAGTGCGGGACTGGAGTGCGCATATGGTGGTGGTTAGGAGTGAACAGTACCTCTAAAATATGAAAGGACGATTTACATTATGGCTTTTGACGGAATTACAATTGCAAATATCGTACATGAATTAAGAGAGAACCTATTAGACGGCAGAATCAATAAGATTGCACAGCCTGAGACCGATGAGCTTCTTCTGACAATCAAGACACCCAAAGGGCAAAAGAGGCTTTCCATATCCGCAAGTGCTTCACTTCCGCTTATTTATCTAACTGAGACCAACAAGCCAAGTCCAATGACCGCACCGAATTTCTGTATGCTTTTAAGAAAACACATTAATAACGGGCGAATTACGGCAATTACACAACCTAAATTAGAACGTATCATTCGGTTTGAAGTAGAACATCTGGATGAACTTGGTGATTTGTGCAAAAAATATCTGATCATTGAGATTATGGGAAAACATAGCAACATCATTTTCTGTACGGAAGACAACAAGATCATCGACAGTATCAAACACGTCTCCGCACAGATGAGTTCTGTTCGCGAAGTACTTCCGGGGCGCGAATATTTCATTCCGGATACGATGGAAAAATCAGATCCACTGGATATTTCTTTTGCCGACTTTGTATCAACTTTGATTGCAAAGCCTACCCCTCTTGGAAAAGCGATCTACACAAGCTTTACCGGCATCAGCCCTGTTGTAGCAGAAGAAATCTGCTATATTGCCGGAATTGATTCTGAAGTCACACCAAAAGAGCTGTCAGAAGATGTATTGATTCATTTATATAAACAATTTACTTTATTTTTTGATCCGGTAATCAAAGGTGATTTTCATCCGGTAATCTACTATGACGGTGCGGAACCAAAAGAATTCTGTGCACTGCCATTATCGCATTTTCCGATGTATGAGGCAAAAATATTCGACTCCATGTCAAATGTACTGGAGACTTATTATGCTTCCAAAAACACATTGACACGGATTCGCCAAAAATCGGTAGACCTCCGAAAAATCGTGCAGACCGCATTAGAACGAAACCGAAAAAAATATGATTTGCAGTCCAAACAACTCAAAGACACTCTGAACCGTGATAAATACCGCATATACGGAGAATTGATCAACACCTACGGCTATAATTTAGAGTCCGGTGCAAAACAACTGGAAGCGTTGAACTACTATACAAATGAGATGGTGAAAATCCCGCTCGATCCTACAAAGACACCCGGTGAAAACGCGCAGAAATATTTTGATAAGTATAATAAACAGAAACGAACCTTCGAGGCGCTTTCCTCTCTAATTCAGGAAACGCAGGAAGATATCACTTACCTTGAATCTGTCAGCAATGCACTTGACATTGCATTGAGCGAAGACGATCTGACTCAGATTAAAGAAGAATTAATCGGCGCCGGATATGTAAGGCGAAAATTCACAAAGAAAAAAGTAAAGATTACAAGTAAACCATTCCACTATATTTCCAGCGATGGCTATCATATGTATGTTGGAAAAAATAATCTGCAAAATGACGAACTGACTTTCCATTTCGCTGTTGGAAACGACTGGTGGTTCCACGCAAAAGGCTGTCCGGGATCTCATGTCATCGTGAAAACCAATGGCGAGGAGCTGCCAGACCGGACTTTCGAGGAAGCCGGAAAACTTGCTGCCTACTACTCTAAGAACCGCGGAAATGAAAAAGTAGAGATTGACTACACTGAGAAAAAACATGTCAAAAAACCGTCCGGCGGAAAACCTGGATTTGTCGTATATTACACCAACTATTCTCTGATGATCGATTCCGATATTTCCGGAATTCAACAGATTGATTAAAGCATTTAAAAGGGTGAAAGCCATTCGAAACTTTCACCCCTTTCTTTATTTTCCAAGAAGATAATCTATGAACTGCTGCGCGGTTCTGCCTGACAACCCGCCGTGACTTAACTCCCATTTATTTGCTTCTAGAAGAAGCTCTTCCTCCGGCATATTAATTTGATTTTTCTCAGCTAATGTCTTCACAATCTGCTGAAATTCTTTCTTACTCGGACCTCCAAAATAGATTGTCACTCCAAATCTTGCCACCAGTGATAATTTTTCCTGAACAGTATCGTTCGTATGCAATTCCTCATCTCGGTCAGACTTATCGCGAAATGTTTCCCGCACAAGATGTCGCCTGTTTGAAGTCGCATAGATTAAAATATTATCCGGTTTCTTTTCCAATCCGCCCTCAATCACTGCTTTGAGATATTTATATTCAATTTCAAACTCCTCAAAAGACAGATCGTCCATATAGATAATGAACTTATAGTTTCTGTTTTTTATCTGAGCAATCACATCGTTTAAATCCTGAAACTGATGTTTATACACCTCAATCATTCGAAGTCCCTGATCATAATACTGATTCAATATTGCCTTGATTGAAGTAGACTTTCCTGTTCCTGCATCTCCGAACAGCAGGCAGTTATTCGCCTTTTTCCCTTTCACAAATGCCTCTGTATTCTCAATCAGTTTCTTTTTCGCAATCTCATATCCCACAAGGTCATCCAGATGTACATGGGCAATCTTCGCAATTGGGACAATATCTGCCCCAGCTTCTGTATGCTCAATACGAAATGCCTTGTGCAGCCCAAACTTACCCACTCCGAATTCTTTATAAAACTGTGTCATCGTACATTTGAATTCCTCTGCATTCTCACATGTTCCAAGCTTTTCGCTCAGCTCACAGATACGGTCTCGGATTCTTTTATTGAATACCTTCCCATGTCCTTTGACATTCTCATAATGCATCAGTACAGAAAGGCAGTTCACCCCCAGCGCCTTCTCTAAAATAGTAAAGTCATATGCAAACAACTCTCGAAAAATCTCAAAATCATGCAATGTGATTGTGTTGATGCTTCCCTCAATCTCGCCTACAATCTCACACTCTGTACTGTATGCATTTTCGTCATTTACCAAAAGAAATGTCAGGTAATTATGCCAAAGGTTTCCTTCAAGCCCATATCCCGCTGCCAACTCCAGCAGTTCATTCACACATTCAAATAAAAGTCCTGCCATATCTTCTTTATTGTAGTAGTCGCTGTCACAATTTTCCATTAAAAATGTCATATCACGCAAAAGCTCTTCATGTTCCATATGTTTGTATAGCATCAGTTCCTTTGTTCTCATTTTATACGCCTTCTTTCGATGAATAGTTTCCTAAAATTTTCAAGCTTTTAGACTCCTCGCGCAACCCCCGGATCGCATTTTTCACAGCCCCATCTGCCATATTTCCTTCAAAATCCACAAAGAACCGATATTCCCAGGTACGTCCTTCCACCGGTCTTGACTCAATCTTTGTCATGCTCAGATTATTATAAATAAAATGAGATAACAGATGATACAGCGTTCCGCTTTCATGTGACACTTCAAAGCAAATACTGATCTTCGATGCATCCTTCAAAAAAATCTTTTGGTTCGTCACGATAATAAAACGCGTGGAATTATTATCATTATGATTGATCTTCTCCTCCAAAATTTCCAATCCATACAGACGCGCTGCATATTCGCTGCAAATTGCAGCCTTTCTCTGATCTTGATCTTCCAGTACTTTTTTTGCGGCAACAGCAGTATTTGCCACACTGATCTGCTGCCAGTCTCTGTGTGCGTCCAAAAATTTTGCGCTCTGCATCAATGCCTGTGGATGAGAATATACACGCTCAATCTGATCTAATGTCGTTCCATTCACTCCTGATAATGTATGATTGATTGGGAGAACCACTTCTCCTACGATATAATTTTCAAATTCCACAAGCAGATCATACACCTCATTGACTGCACCCGCAGAAGAGTTCTCAATCGGAAGTACCGCAAAGTCGGCCGATCCCTCTTCGATTGCCTCCATCGCATCTCGAAAAGTCTGCACATGAAAACTATTGGTATCTTTTCCAAAATACATCTCCATCGCCGCCTGGCTATATGCTCCTTCTGTTCCCTGAAAGACAATTCTCGAATTCTCCCAATCTAATTTGTCCACGCCGATAAACGGCAATCTTCCTAGCGCCCCCCGTTTTGTCAAAAGCTGATACTGCAGCTTGCGACTTAAAGACATCAATTGTTCAAACAGTTCCTGCACTCCTTTTTTGTGAAACTCCTCCGTCACCTTTGCGGCAACTGCTACCAGTTTTTCCCGCTCCCTTTGCTTGTCAAACACTTTATTGCCCGCGCTGATTTTGATGTCTCCAATCTCCATACAGACATCCATTCTCTTTTTATATAATTCGATGATCTCATTATCAATTCCATCTAACTGTGCTCTTAACTCTTCTAAAGTCGCCATCCTTCTCTCCTCCTGCCCAAATTAAAAATTATTATAATACATTTTTCAGACAAAATCTATATTTGATAAATATAAGAGTTGAAAAAAAAATCTGTTTATTATATGATAGTAAAAATAGATTTTCAAATAGGAGGATATTTTATATGAACGCAACAGAATGTATGAAAGGGCGAAGAAGTATTCGTAAGTACAAGAAGGGCTGTATTGACCATTCATTATTGGAATCTATTATCTCTACAGCATCTTATTCTCCTTCCTGGAAAAACACTCAGATTACTCGTTACATCGCAATTGAAGACACTTCTATTCTCAATAAAATTGCCGATGAATTCACCCCAGACTATAATTCGAATATTATCAGACAAGTTTCAACATTAATTGCTGTAACTTTTATCAAAGGGCGCTGCGGTTATGAGCGAGATGGTTCTTT
>ULMJ01021388.1_pt1 | contig 10374 bp, 5 predicted proteins | sample 1951641 | NCBI WGS metagenome assembly ULMJ01 (sample SAMEA4835550, study PRJEB28245) | human gut metagenome | biome: gut microbiome; material: fecal sample | place: Denmark | collected 2008 | reverse complement strand
AAGTTTCTGCGGATGTAAGAAACTTTACCGATGTGAGAATGGCACGTGCGAAAGTACTGTATGACAACGATGCAAAAAAAGCAATTCGAAAATCCCATGAGAATCCTTCGATTCAGAAATTATATGAAGAATTTTTGGGAAGACCGGGAAGTCATAAAGCGCATGAGATTTTACATACATCTTATGTAAAGAGAACGATTAATTCCATCTAGTAATGATAAAAGGCAGATTGCTGTGTGATAAGACAATGGTGATTGTTACACGGCAATCTGTCTTTTGTCTGTTTGTACAAAAAAAGGAAAAAGTATTTATGTAATATATCTAAAAAGAAAAAAACTCTTTGGAAGAAATTGTAAATATGCTATAATAAACTATATGTGAAAAAAGAAACGAGAGGAGCAAAAATATGAAAAAGAAACGGAAATCCTTACGTGTAGCAAGTGCAGCGTTAGTTTGTGCGATGACAGCAACCTCTGTTCTTCCGGCAGCCGCTGCAAAGAAGAATGAGGAAACAACACCAGCGGCACCTGCGGAGCAAAATGATTGTTCCAAAGACCCGAATGCCTATGCAATCTATCCACTTCCACAGAAAGTGACGTATCCGGAACAAAAACAGGAGTTTACATTAGATAAGGAAAAAGTGACAATTGTAACAGAAAAGGGTGTCGATGAACATACAAAAAAATATGTGAAAGAGGTTTTGGAAGAGTATGGAATCACACCTTCGGAATCTCAGAATGTACAATCTGGAAACACGAATATTATCCTTGGTGTGGAAGAAACAGAAGGAGCAGCTGATAAACATATGAAAGAAAAGTCTGTTTCTCAGAATGACAAAGAGTTGTTTAAGAAGTCAGATGCTTACATTTTAGATGCTGATGCGAAGTCTAATACAATCGTGATTGAAGGAAAAGATACTGACGCTACCTTCCACGGTGTTTCTACTTTGCAGATGATGTTCTCTTCATTCTCGGGAAAGAAGTTCTTAGATGCACATATTGAAGATTATGCGACAGTTGCGACTAGAGGCTATATCGAAGGATTTTACGGTGCATGGGATTTTAAAGAGCGTGCTGATCTGATGGAGTTTGCAAAAGACTATAAGATGAACAGTTATGTCTATGCAGCAAAGGGGGATGAATACCATACGAGTAAGTGGGCTGAGAAATATCCAGAAGGCACATTAAATGAGTTAAAGAAGTTGGTGGAAAAAGGAAAGGAGACGAAAGTCGAATTTGCCTGGTCTATTCATTTAGGCTCTTTCTTTAAAACGTTTACAAGTACATCAGATCCTAATTTTGCGACACAGTATAAAAAGTTGACAGATAAGTTAGACCAGCTCATTGGAATTGGTGTGAAGCGAATTGACGTGTTGAATGATGACTTCGGTGGTGGTTCTCATGCAACAGTTGTGGAAGTGTTGAATAAAATTAATAAATATTTGAAAGAAAAAGGCTGTAAGCCTTTGACTTACTGCCCACAAGGATATAATCAGGCGTGGTCTGGAAAAGGTGAAGAACTTGAGGTGATGAAGAAGTTAGATGAAGATATTAATATCTATTGGACTGGAGCTGATGTAAATGCGCCAATCACGCAGGAGACGGTAAACTTTTTGAAAGAAAAGACAAATCATGCCCCGGATTTTTGGTTGAATTATCCGGTTAATGAGCACGCAGGATCAGGAATCTTTCTTGGTGATATCACACATTATGCAAATAATGGAGTAACAGGGCTTGCAGGTTTCCATTCTAACCCGAGTAGATATGCCTATGCAAATGAGGTTGGCTTATATCAGTTGGCGGCTCTAGTTTGGAATAATGCGAATTATACGGAGAATGCACAGAAAATTTGGGAGAGTGCATTTAATTATTTGCAGCCAGAAGTAAGAGATGCTTATTTCAAAATTGCAAGTAATGTTGCGAACTGTCCGGGGTCTGGCAGAATACCGAATGGATTCCCAGAATCAGAATATTTGAAAGAAAAACTTGATACAGTGAAGGCATTAGTAGATTCAGAAGAAACTATCAAGGACAATGAAACAGTAAAACAAGTGGCACAAGAATTTAAAGATATTGTTGCTGCAGTAAAGGAGTTTAAAGAAAAATGTACCAACAAAGACTTGGTAAAAGAACTAGAACCATGGCTGAACGCGCTTAATGATTTGACACAGGCAGGACAAAAGGCAATTGAAAGTCTAATCGCACTAGAAGACAATAATCCTTCTTTGGCATGGGAAAAATTAAGTGGTGCGAGCAAAGATTACGAGGCATCTTATGCGTATAAGAACGAATCTAACAGTATTGCCAAGTCGGGGTCTAAAAGAATTGCGCCATTTGTAGAAAAGTTAATCACTGCATCGAAAAATAAGCTTGCGCCAATTTTAGATCCAAGTGGTGAAATGTTGAAACCTACTTTATATGCAAGAATTGGCGGAGCAGAACAAACATTAGATGCAAATGGAAAGAAAATGTATGATGGAAATTCTGAGACAGCTGTAACTTGGAATATGAATCAGCAAAGTGGAGATTATTTCGGACTTGATCTTGGCGGTGTAATCAATGTGAAAGATATTTCCATTCTTCAGGGAAATAATGATGAAGATCATGATATTTTCCATAAGGCGCGTTTGGAATATTCAGAAGATGGAAAGAATTGGAAAACACTTGTTGATAATTCCAATGGTGAAGCTGACGGGCATTCCATTAGTGTGGATAATCTAAATATAAAGGCAAGATATGTGAGGTATTATCTTGTAGAGACTGGACTTGGTTCTAAGCCTAATTATTGGACTCATGTAAGAGAGTTTACAGTCAATAAAAAGGAAGTGGCGAAAGATAGGGTTTACACAAATGTGGAGTCACTGAAAGCTACTCCGTTAACTTTGGATGGTTCAGAAATAAGTGTCAGAGATTTGAATACAGTGTCATTGAACAAAGGACAGTATGTAGGAATCAAATTGAAACAGCCGGTGATTGCCACTGCTTTTTCAAAAGAGCTTACCCAAGAGACAGGACTTGCTTTGGAATATTCATACAATGCATTAGATTGGACAGATGTTTCAAAAGCAAATGGAGATGTAGGTGTAAAATATTTGCGTTTGGTTAATAAAACAGATGCAGCAGTTCAGACAGACATCAAAAAAATAGGAATGACTGTACGAAGATTGCATGCAGAACCAACATTTCTTGCAACAAATACAGAAGGCTTGGCAGAAGGAAGCTATGATAATATTTTTGACGGTGATTTATCTACATATGCCTTGACAAGGGGAAAGCAAGTAAAAGATACTTTTGTCACATTTGATCTTGGGAATATGATGGAGATCCACGATGTGACTGCTGTGACGACAGACGGAGATCAAAGATTTTATAATGCGAAAATCCAAATTTTGGAAGATAATACAACGTGGACAGATGTAGCAACAGTTGTGAATGATGATTCCGTATTTGAAGTGCCATATCGTTATGTAAGGGGAAATGGAAAAGGTGCAAGTGCAAGATATATGCGAATTTATTTTACAGGAGCAAATAACAATGCATTGAAATTACATGAAATTCAGATTAATGATAAGGTAGAGACTGGTGAGCAGGCAGATACAATCGTTGGAAGTATTGAAGGGAATCTCAATGCAATTGTGGATAAAGATATATCATCTTTAGTTACAGCAAAAGTAAAGGCAAAGGATTATGTTGAATACAGACTGTCGGAAAATACGAATATAACTCAGATTTCTGTTTTACAGGGGGCAGCTGGATCTGGCAAATTATATGCGGTAACACAGAATGGAAAGAAACTTCTCGGTACATTAGATAAGAGTGTTACTGTGATGGATGTCAAAGAAAAAGAACCGATAAAATCCATTCGCATCGATTGGGAAAAGGAAGAGGAAGTTTCACTACATGAAATTAATGTTGTATTTGGGGAAAATGCATCAGATGACATAGGAACATATGTAGATCCGATAGTTGTTGAACCGGGTGAAAAACCATACAAAAATATTGCATCAGTTGCTAAAGTAGAAGAATCAGGTCATTCGGATGGAGACAAAAACAATGTAAATGATAATGATTTAAATACAAAGTGGGATAGCAATAATATTAAGAATGGACAGGGACAACAAGCGCAGGATATCGGGGATGCATGGATTTATCTCGATTTTGGTTCAGAAAAGCAGTATGAGATGAATAAAATTGTAGTCTCTTACCATAACAAAATTTATCCGACCTCATGGATTGTACAGACATCTGAGGATGGGGAACACTGGGAAGATATTACAAAGACCATGACAAAAAATAATGATGGTCCGGTCAACCCAGTGGAAACGATTGATTTTGAAACACCATTCACCGCAAGATATGTGAGATTGTATTTTAATACGCTCAATACAGCGGCAGCAGGAAATGGTGTTGGTGTAAAAGAAATTGAGATTTACGGACGTGAAATAAAAGCTGTAGATAAAATTACTCTCAACGAGGTAATCAAAGAAGCTGAGGGAAAAGTAGAGTCAAAAGACTACACAAAAGCTTCAAAAGAAAGCTTGAAAGCAGTTATTGCAGAGGCGAAGAAGGTTGCAGAGAATGAAAATGCGACACAGGATCAAGTGACGCAGGCAACCGTAAAATTGCAGGAGGCATTAAAATCACTTCAATTGAAAATTACGGAACAGCAGAATATTGGTCTGAAAAAAACAGTGACAGTATCGGGAACAAGCAATGGTGAGCCAGAGTCCATTAATGATGGAGACGAAACTACAAAATGGGATAGTGATCTCATTAAAGGAGAGGAAGCCACAAGTGAGGAAGCGTGGTTTGCGATTGATCTTGGTGAGCAGACAAATTTGATTGATGGACTGAAAGTTTCGTATTTTAATAAAGTATATCCGACAAATTATGAAGTACAAGTATCAAATGACAACAAGACTTGGACGACGGTAAAAACCTTAACAAGAGAACACGATGGTGAGGCGCATCCAAAAGACGATATTCAGTTTGAGACGCCGGTTTCTGCCCGCTATGTGAAAATGCTTTTCAAAGAGATGAATAGTGCAGCAGCAGGTCATGGCATTGGAATCAATGATGCACAAGTTATCGGAAGATATGTACATGAAAATGCGAGCGTTCAAAGTGTATCTGGAAACATGGATATTTTCGTTCAGAAAGACAGTCCATTTGATAATGCGAAGCTTCCGACTGTAAATGGAGTTTGGGTTACAGTCGAAGAGATGAAAGATCCTATGAAGGTACTTGTTCCAGTAACATGGAATGCTGGAAATGTAGATATGGGCACAGAAGATACACATACTGTTGAAGGAATGTTGAGTCTGAATGATATTGCAAATACTGAGAACAAAAAAGCAAGTGTGAATGTCGTTGTTCAAGGTGAAAAAACAGAAGAGATTGATTACAAAGCCTTAGAAGAGCAGTTTGCGATTGCAAAAACAAAAGAACAGGAACAGGACAAATATACAGAAGAGTCTTATGATGCATTTAAAATAGCATATGAAAATGCGCAAAATATAAAAGAAAATGCAATTACACAAAAAGTTGTGGACAGAGGTACAAAGACTTTGAAAAATGCGATTGCAGGTCTGAAAGAAAAATCAAACGAACCTGAAACACCAGAAGTGGATAAAAAGGAATTACAGGCGAAAGTAGATGAGTACGATAGATTAGATCCAAATGCATATACGGCAGACAGCTGGGAGATATTTGAACAGGTATTGGCAGATGCAAAAGCAGTGTTAGCGGATGATAAAGCGACGCAAGAGACAGTAAATGCGATGCTTCAAAGCTTAGTGGAAGCATACGGAAAGCTGGAAAAAGCGGAGTCAAAAGTAGACAAAACGAAATTGCAGGCGAAAGTGGATGAGTACAGCAAGCTAGATTCAAATACATACACAACAGATAGTTGGGAGGCATTTGTGAAAGTATTAGATAAGGCAAAAGCAGTATTGGCAGATGGAAACGTAACACAGGATACTGTGAATGCAATGCTTCAGGATTTAGTGCAAGCGCGTGAAAATCTGAAAGAAGCAGAGACTCCGAACCCTCAACCAGAAGTTGATAAATCTAAATTGCAGGAAAAAGTAGATGCCTACAGTAAATTAGAGGAAAAAGCCTATACACCGGATAGCTGGAAAATGTTTGCAAAAGCATTGGCAGATGCAAAAGTGGTATTGGCAGATGAAAATGCGACACAAAGCAGTGTTGACAAAGCATTAGAAGTGTTGAATGCAGCATATGGTGCATTGAAGGAAACAACAACTCAGACTGAGCTGGATAAGAACAAGCCAGACAGCAAGAAACCGGCAAAAACAGGAGATCCGACAAGCGTATTGGGCATCTTCTCATCTATGATTTTAGCGGGCGGCTATATCTTGGGACGTAGAAAAAAAGACGATAAGTAAGAATGAGAGAACCCCTTCATATCGGTAGTGGTATGAAGGGGTTTTCCTTGCGGGAACCGGAGAAATTGAGTATACTAAAAAGAAGAAAATGCGACTCTGGGAAAGGGGAGAAGATTGAAAATGAAAGTGATTGATTTTCAAGATGCAAATTGCAGGCATTGCTATAAATGTGTCCGAAATTGCAGTGTAAAAGCAATTTCAGTTCGGAATGAACAGGCGCATATTATTCGGGAAGCCTGCATTCACTGTGGGCATTGTCTGGAGGTCTGCCCGCAGAATGCGAAAACATTCGCAAGTGATATGGAGCGTGTCAAAGGGTATCTGAGACAGGGGATGAAAACCGTGATTTCTATTGCTCCATCTTATCTTGGAGTGTTGGAGTATAAAAATCCGGGACAGGTTGTGGATGCACTGTTAAAGCTTGGTTTTTTTGAAGTTCGCGAGACGGCAGAGGGAGCGGCGCTTGTCACACGTGAATATCAGAAACTTCTGGAAGAAGGAGCGATGAAAAATCTCATTACAACCTGTTGCCCAAGTGTGAATGATCTGATCGAAAAATACTATCCAAGTCTGACAAAATATATGACTCCGGTAGTATCTCCGATGATCGCACATGGGAGACTGATCAAAAAGATTTATGGTGAGGATGTGAAGGTTGTTTTTTTAGGGCCTTGCATTGCAAAAAAAGAAGAGGCAGTTGGGGATGACAGGGTATTTGGGGCTGTGGACGCAATTCTGACATTCGAGGAGCTTGGCGGATGGCTGAAAGCAGAAGGAATCGCAATATCGGAATGCGAAGAGAAACCGTTTGGAAATCCGGATCCGAGGATCAACCGGATTTATCCGGTTGGCGGAGGAATTGTAAAGTCGGTGATGGAACAGGATAGCATGAAGGATGCATATCACAAACTTTACGTGGACGGTCTGGATGCCTGTATGGAACTGTTTGAGAGTATGGAGAAGGGAGAACTCAGCCACTGTTTTATCGAGGCAAATGTATGTGACGGCGGCTGCATTAAAGGACCGGCATCGGATCAGTGGCAGAATTCTTTTGTGAAAGCGAAGGTGCAGATTGAAGCACAGGTGGAACATGCACCCGCTTCTGAGGATATTCCATATGATTGCATATCAATGCAAAAAACATTTTTGGATCGCAGTCAGCACGAACAAGTTCCGACAGAAGAGGAATTGACAGAATTGCTGCAGGCAATCGGAAAGTATAAAAAAGAGGATGAATTGAACTGTGGTGCATGCGGGTATTCGACCTGTCGAGCGAAAGCGACAGCGGTATTTCAGAAGAAGGCAGAACTTGGGATGTGTCTTCCGTATGCGATTGCACAGGCAGAATCGATGTCGAATATTGTGCTGGATGTGACACCGAATCTGATTTTCATCATAGATGATGAGATGCGGATTCGAGAGTGCAACCGAATGGCGCAGCAGCATTTGGGAGTCAGCAGGGAAGAAGCGCTGGAGCGATACATATTCGAGTTTATCGAGACGGAAGATATCGAGATGGTGCTTGAAACGAAACAGTCTGTTATGAGTAAAAAAGTAGATTTACCGCAGATTCACTTGAAGGCGGAAGAAAAAATTGTGTATATTCCGAATCTTACATCAGTGCTTGTCATTTATCAGGATATCACGAAAGAGGAGAAGGCGAAGGAAAAGCGGTACCGTTTAAAGATGGAGACAATCGATGCTGCACAGAAGGTTATTGATAAGCAGATGATGGTGGCGCAGGAAATTGCGGGACTTTTGGGGGAGACAACGGCGGAGACAAAGGTTACGCTTACGAAATTACGGGATTCAATCCTGATGGATGAGGAGGAGTAGCATGAGTGTTAGCGTGGATGTTGCGTGGAAAAGTCTGAACAAATATCAGGAAGAACTCTGCGGAGATAAGGTGGAGGTGCTGAAGACGGATAAGGCAGATGTTTTGATTCTGGCTGATGGGATGGGAAGCGGTGTGAAAGCGAACATACTTGCAACACTCACTTCAAAAATCCTAAAGACAATGTTTCGGGATGGAGCTTCCATTGAGCTTGCGGTGGAGACGATCGCAAAGACCCTGCCGATCTGCAAAGTGCGGGAAGCGGCGTATGCAACGTTTAGCATTCTTCAGATTGCTCACAATGGAGAAGCGTATCTCGTCGAATTTGACAATCCAAGCTGCATTTTTATCCGGGATAAAAAGATTGTGGATTATCCGTACAAAGAACGTATAATCGAAGGGAAAACAATACGTGAATATCGTTTTCAGGTAAAGCTCAATGATTGCTTCGTTTTGATGAGCGATGGTGTGATCTACGCCGGAGAAGGAGAGCTTATGAATTTGAGCTGGACGTGGAACGAGATGGCAGAATATACGCTGAAATGCACAAAAGATACACTTTCTGCTTCGAGATTGACCGCTCTTTTGAGTGATCTGTGCAATGAATTGTATGCCCACCGTCCGGGGGATGACACGACGATTGCAGTCATGCGTGTGATCAATCGAAAAATCGTGAACATTTTTACCGGTCCGCCAAAAAGCAAAGATGATGATGAGCGTATGGTGCGGGAATTTATGTCAGAAGAGGGAACCAAGGTTGTGTCAGGAGGGACGAGCGCAAATATTATGGCGCGCGTTTTGCAGAAAAACATTGTCACATCGGTGAATTATCAAGATTCATCAGTGCCGCCGACTGCTGCGATTGAAGGTTTGGATTTGGTGACAGAGGGAGTTCTGACACTTGGAAAAGCATTAAAACTGCTCAAGAAATATGAGAGAGATGATTTTGACGTGGAATTTTTTGATGAGTTGGATGCGGATAATGGAGCGTCCAGACTTGCAAGACTGTTAATCGAAGAATGTACGGACATTCATTTGTTTGTGGGGACGGCAACGAATGAAGCACACCAAAATTCCAATCTTCCATTTGACTTAAGCATCCGAATGAATCTGGTAGAACAGCTTCAGGAGGTGGCAAGGAAGATGGGAAAACAGGTGTGCGTAAAATACTACTAGTTGGAGGAAATATGTTAATACTTGTAATTATGATGCTTGGAGTTGTTATCGGTATGAAACTGAATTTGAAGAAAACATTGAAGGTAAATGGAGTGCTTCAGATTGTTTTAACCGGGATTTTGATTTTTATTATGGGAGTCTCGCTTGGAAGCAGAGAAAACTTTTTTAATGAACTGGCAGAACTTGGCTGGAAGAGTGTGCTCTATATGTTGTCTGCGGTGGCAGGATCTATTTTGATCGTCTATGGACTTACGAAAGTATTTATGAAAAGTAAGGAGGATGCGGAAATATGATGGTTGTGATCGCAGTGTGCTGTCTGGCAGCGGGAGTGTTTCTGGGAAATGGAATTCTTCCGGAGGATATAATTGATTTTCTGACCGGACACTCAGAGCATGTGTTGTATGTGCTGATGTTTTCTGTCGGGATCAGCGTTGGAGCGAACAAAGGTGTATTCCAGAAATTAAGAGAGCATCATGTGAAAATCTTATTGATTCCAACAGGGGTTATTTTGGGAAGTATTTTTGGAGGTGTTGTGTGCAGTCTGTTTTTAGGGGAAAGCTTACGGGATAGTCTGATGATTGTGTCGGGGCTTGGTTGGTACAGTCTTTCTGGAGTTCTGGTGACGGAGCTTGCAGGTGCAAAAATTGGTACGATTGCGTTTCTGTGTAATCTTTTGCGGGAAATCTTCTCGTTTATGATCATACCGGTTGTAGTAAAATATTTTAACGGATATGCGGCGATTGCTCCGGCAGCAGCTACGAGTGAGGATACGACACTTCCGATGCTGATGAAATATACATCAGGAGAAGTGGTGATGATGGCAGTTTTGAATGGAATTATCTGTTCGGCAGCGGTTCCGGTATTGATAAAACTGTTTAACGGAATTTTATGATTAGTATATTGTGCAAGAAAAAAAGACGGGAATCCCAATGTCATTAAGTTAAGGAAAAATAATTAG
>ULMJ01005897.1_pt1 | contig 10408 bp, 10 predicted proteins | sample 1951641 | NCBI WGS metagenome assembly ULMJ01 (sample SAMEA4835550, study PRJEB28245) | human gut metagenome | biome: gut microbiome; material: fecal sample | place: Denmark | collected 2008 | reverse complement strand
CAGGCGCTCTAGCCAAGCTGAGCCACACCCCGATATGCTGTTTTGCCGTTTCGTTTTTGTTGCCTCACCGAAGCGACTTCGATATAATATCACCCTATTCCATACTTGTCAACACTTTTTTACATTTTTTTGAAATTAATTTTTCAAATGCGATACATCCGGCGTTTAAGATAATATCAAATAATTCTATGAATTTACACCGTTCTCAAACTCAAGGTACTGCTTCTTGTAGGTCTGCAGGTTTGTTACTTCTATTAATTGATACGCTATTCTTCAAAAGAGAATAGCAAGTAATAATGCACTTTCAACAGATGTAGAGGAAGCTCAAAATCTTAAAAGACATATTGAAGATTTGAAAGGAAAAGATATACTTCCTGCTGATAAGCTTGAAATCGTAAAACAGAAATTTGATGGTAGTGCTCTTTTTCAATACAAATAAAAAGAGTAGCAATTTCTCACTACTCTTCTCTCCTATCTAAAAATCAGAGCCACAGTTATTACAGTGCCATTGATGTTTAACTTTTTGTGAAAATATTCCAAACATAGCTACACTGCCTGCTTTTGCAATATTTGAAATTTTCTTTGTATTCATTGAATGACAATATGGACATTCAACCGATTTGCTAGTATTTGATGTATCAATATAATATTCTTTCGATTGGCTACCATTGATTAAAGTTTTAATACAAAATATCCCAGAAATTACAGTAAGCAATCCACCAAGGGTAATCAATATATAAGCAATATTTTTTGTAACATCCAAAAACATTACACCTTTTTCTTTCATTATTTCCTCTTCTACTTGATATTCGTAAATATGAAGTTGCGAAGTATATTTTGGCTCATTTTGCATATTATGAAGAGTTTTATTATATTGAACTGCATACATCCCCTTAAAAATAAAACCACATATTGTAGCTACTAATAAAATCATAAAAATATAGAATCTTGTTTGTTTTTTCAGAATATCAAAATTCTTTTTCATAAGGAATCCTCCTAAATATTATTTTTATTACTTCAAACATGATAAAAATACATATAAATTATAACATAGTATGATAGATATTCAAGACAATGACAAATACCTCTGGAAAAACTGGGATTCAACCAAACAATTTTATCAGTGGTTTATTTAATGGTGATTTATTCAAAAAACAAACCTTTAGTTTGTCGGAAGTGTTGTCAACATCAGATGTGGACGCAATTAAGGCATATAATAAGAGGAAAATATTAGCCACGGAATATCTTGATGGATATACTTCTATGGTTTTATCATTAGAAATGAGATTAATTCCATATTTTGTTTTATTAATTGTAAAACGCGAATTACTGAAAGTTACTGTTGATGATGTTTCCAATAAATTCTGACTAATTAAAGTTATATTATATAGATCTACTCTTAAAAAAGGACAATGTACTAAAAGTCGTTCAACCATCTTGCTTACTTGCAATGGTATACAATGATTCAGTGCCATTGTTAAATAAACTCTGGTATCTATTGAATGATTTTACATTATAATTAAAAATTTTAGGGTATGTAGATTAATTTCTACATACCCTATTTTTTACGCTATACAAATGCCTTTTCTGACACCAGTTATTATGATTTATAACGGTTCAAAATGGTGTAAAATGATTTGAAACCAATTTTTAATATTTTGAAGCCCTTGAAAATACAGTAAAATCAAGGGTTTCAGGAGTGGACTAGACGGGAGTCGAACCCGTGTCCGAAATACAATTCCCTGTCCTTCTACGAGTGTAGTTTATTATTTAACATTCCCTCTGCCACACGATAACAAACAACCTTGTGGTTTCAGTAGCTTCATGATACGCCCGATGGCTCAAAGCTTTGCCAACGTCGTTTCTCACATAGTCGAAGCCTGGGTCCTAAAGTGTGAGTGCTCTAGGTCAGACTGCTGCCATTAGGCAGCGTATGCTAAATTATCTTCAGCGTTTAATTTTAATTTGGCCATTTAACGCATCGCCATACGACTCGCTTCTCCAGCTGCATGTACCCCGTCGAAACCTTTACTAGCCCATATTCAATTTTTTTTGCGGGGTACATGCAGCTACGCTCCATGTTCTCCGCTCCGCCTCGGTCCGCCCAAAGCCAAGGTCCACCGGACCTTGTGGGCCCCGTCGAAACCTTTACTAGCCCATATTCATTTTTTGCTAACCAAGATTTCTGATTTTGAAATCTCTCTGTGCCTCTCGCTTTTGATCCTTCTTGGCTATGTCTGCTCTCTTATCATAAAGCTTCTTACCTTTGGCAAGTGCTATCTCTACTTTGACCAGACTCCCCTTAAAGTATACCTCCACCGGCACAATTGTGAAACCCTTTTCCTTCATCTTTGATGAAAGCTTCTCGATTTCCTTCTTGTGGAGCAAAAGCTTTTTAGGTCTGAGTGGATCCTTGTTGAAGATATTTCCCTTCTCATATGGTGTGATATGCATGCCATACAGGATAATCTCACCGTTCTCAATACGGATGAATGACTCCTTTATGCTGCCCTTTCCCATTCGAAGTGACTTCACCTCAGTTCCTGCAAGTGAAATACCGGCTTCGTATTTCTCAAGCAAAAAGTAATCGTGATAGACCTTTTTGTTGTTGGCTATTAATTTCTTTGGTTCCTTAGCCATGTCGGTATCTCCTTTCCTCAAACTGCTTTACAATACTAACACATTTTTTTACAATTGCCAATATATAAAACGCAAATTATTGTAAACCGCTGGTTCACATTTCTGTTTATTTACACTATATAATATATTATGACATCTTTTTCAATAAATCTATCGCACAACGACCGACAAATAACAGATAATCAAATAAGTATTTTTAATATCTTAAAAAATTTCATCATTATTGTCATATTATTCCGCCGGTTTAAAATCAATTGTACGCATAATTTTGTCAGTACTGTCCACAACAACCTTGATTTTTTGTCCAAGCTTGTATCTCTTATTGGTGGCTGAACCGGCTAGCTCATAGGTATCCTCGTAAAACTCATAGAAATCATCTGTCAGGTCTGTCACGCGCACAAGTCCCTCAACTGTATTTGGAAGCTCCACGAAAAAGCCCCACTCCGTGACACCTGATATAACTCCTTCAAAGCATTCACCAATATGATTTGACATGTATTCACATTTTTTAAGCTTGACTGTTTCACGCTCTGCCTCTTCTGCACGTCGTTCAGTCTCACTTGCCTGCTTTGCAACAGCATCGAGTATAGACTCATAGTGTTCCCTTCGGTTATCATTCATCCTGCCGCGGATATTTTCCTTGATGATACGGTGTATCTGCAAATCAGGATATCTGCGGATTGGTGATGTAAAATGACAATAATAATTTGCTGCCAATCCAAAATGTCCTGTACATGCTGTTGTATACCTCGCCTGCTTCATAGAGCGCAGTGTCAGTCTGCTTATCAGGGATTCTTCATCTGTGCCATCCACCTTCATCAAAAGCTTCTGAAGCTCCTTTGGGTGTACCTCATCAGCTCCAATATGAAGCGTATAGCCAAAATTATTGATAAATGTGGAAAGCTTTGCGATTTTTTCTGAGTCCGGCTTGTCATGTGTTCTGTATACAAAAGGTATTTCCTGCCAGAAATAATCCTCAGCCACAGTTTCATTTGCTATAAGCATAAAATCCTCAATGAGCTTTGTTGCCACATTTCTGTCATACGGCTTTATATCTATGGGATGACCATCTTCATCGAGCACGACTTTAGTCTCCGGAAAGTCAAAGTCTATAGAACCTCGTTTCATTCTCTTTTTGCGTAGAATTGCTGCAAGCTCTGCCATTTTTTCAAACATAGGCACAAGCTCCTTATATTCTTCAATCACAGCGGCATCCTTATCTGCAAGAATCTTTTTTACATTTGTGTATGTCATCCTGCGGTTTGTCTTTATGACTGTCTCTGCAATCTTATGATCTATAACTTCACCCTTTTTATTTATTGTCATAATGCATGAAAGAGCCAGCCTGTCACATCCCTCATTCAAGGAGCATATGCCATTTGAAAGCTCTCTTGGAAGCATCGGAATTACTCTGTCTACAAGATAAACCGATGTTCCTCTCTTAAGTGCCTCCACATCAAGGGCACTGTGTTCCTGCACATAATTCGACACATCTGCTATGTGTACTCCAAGTACATAATTGTCGCCATCCATGTATAAAGACACAGCATCATCAAGATCCTTTGCATCCTCTCCGTCTATCGTGACCATCATCCAGTCGCGTAAATCCATCCTGCCGGCCATATCCGCAGGTGTCACATCCTTTGCCACATTCTGCACCTGATGCATGATTTTCTCCGAAAAATCCACCGGCAGATCATAAGCCTTTACTATAGAAAGAATATCTGTACCCGGGTCATCTATATGTCCGATTATTTCAACAACCTTGCCCTCCGGCTTTTTGCCCTTTTTACCATAGCTTGTGATTTCAACCACTACCTTATGGCCCGACATAGCACCCTTTGAGCGCTCCTTTGGTATGAAAATATCTGTGCCAAATCTGGTATTGTCAGGCACTGCAAAGCCAAAATTATCACTTGCCTCATAGGTGCAGACTACCTGCTTCATGCCTCGCTCTATGACGGAAACAACCTTTCCCTCCTTGCGGCGTCCTGTTGTGACAGGTGAGATTGTAATCTCAACAGTGTCCATGTGCATCGCACCATTTACATACTCTGCCGGGATAAAAATATCATCAGGCTCTCCCTCCACAGTGACAAAGCCAAATCCCCTTTGATGCGCTGTGAATACGCCGACTGTCTTTTTGATTTCCGACTTTGAATATTTCCCGCGCTTTGAGAGTGTTATCCTTCCCTCTGCCTGCAAATCCAAAAGAATCTGTTCAAGCTGAGGTCTGTCCTCTTTTTTTACTCCTAGTACTATGCAAAGTTCCTTGATTTTCATCGGAACATACATGTCATCACACATGAAGTCATAGACCATCTTTTTTCGTGTTTCATATTTATCTATATTACTCATTATCTCTCCTTTTCGTTGCCCCATCTGATTTCAAATGCACAGGCTTTAAATAAAATTTCATCATCTGGATGTTGATGCGATAAAAAAGACTGCCGATTTCTCGACAGTCTAAGTATTTACCATATTCCCATATTTAAAGCAATTGAAATAATAAAGAAAAGAACAACACATACAATTGTCGCTTTAACCAGACGTCCTTCCTTTGAACGTCCCTTATTCTTGCCCCAATATGTATCAGCAACTCCGGCGATAGTGCCAAGTCCTGCTGACTTGCCCTCCTGGAAAAGAATAACTATAGTAATTACTAAACTGACGATTATAAATAATACCGATAAAACAATTTTTAAAGTTGCCACGATAAGACCTCCTAATTTCAATTCTAAATAACAGAACTAATATACTACGTTTTTATTGCACAGTCAAGAGTTTTATACTGTATGTAACAGATTTTCACACTTTATGCAATGAATTCTATTAGTTTCACGCAATAAATGTATCTCTATTTTTCCTCTTTGTGTCCAAATCTCTCTCCTGCTGCATTCATAGCCTTTACTATGCAAAATACGATGAGTGCCATGATAAGGAAATTGACTACTGCGGTAAGAAACTTTCCATCACTAGTATCCTTTCTTTTTGCTCTCTTCTTTTGATAATCTAAACCATTTTTAATATTATACATTTTTCCATTTTATTTTACAAGAAAATACATTATAATATAATTAAAAAAAGAAACAACTTTATATTTAGGAGATTTTTATGAAGTGCATACTGTATAAAAAAGCACTTCCACTCATATTATTATCATGCCTTTTGCTTGGTGCATGCGGTAATTCCAAAAATGACAGTGTATCTAAGGAGCCTCTTTCCCATACTTCTACCGAAAAGGGCACCTGGGACTCTGCTCCAAAGGTGCTTACTCCAACTGCCGACGGCACACAAACCTATACATGTGATGTAGCCAGTATCGATGCTTCAAACAGCGGCAGCGGCTATATCATAGTTGATTATCACGGTTCTAATCAAAAGGTCAAGCTTCAGATAACCGGGCCTGACAGTGTCACGTACACCTTTGATCTGCATGGAGGAAATGAAGTGTTTCCTCTGGTTGCTTCAAGTGGTTCGTATACTGTAACCGTGTTTGAAAATGTTGAGGGGACACAATATGCCACCGTGCTGTCGCAGGTGATTTCTGTCTCCATCACCGATGAATTCGGACCGTATCTGTACCCTAACCAGTATGTAAATTTCACTGCCGATTCTCTGGCTGTGAAGGAAGGCAGCTCACTGGCGTACTACTGCAGCAGCGATACTGAGGTCGTGGAAAGTGTATACAATTATATCATTTCAAACTTCAAATACGACTATGACAAGGCTAAAAATGTCAAAAGCGGCTATCTGCCTGATGTGGACAAGGTCTTTACCGAAAATACCGGTATATGCTTTGACTATGCGGCAGTCATGGCCACTATGCTAAGGACTCAGGCTATTCCCACACGTTTAGAGGTAGGATATGCCGGTGAAGAATATCATGCCTGGATCAGTACTTATATAAAGGACAAGGGTTGGATAAACGGCATCATTGAGTTTGATGGTACCTCATGGAACATGCTGGATCCGACATTTGCATCTACCAGTGATTCGCCAAAGAAGTTCATAGCACAAAAAAGTGATTACATTACCAAATACGTCTATTAGGAGGACATAAATGTCTAGAAAATCCAAGATTTTGAGCAATGCAGAGCTTTCTGCCTTCTGTCAGCAGATTTCTCTTATCATAGCAGCCGGGCTGCCTACATACTATGGTGTTTCCATATTATGTGATGAAGCACCTGATAAGCAGACACGTGATCTGCTTGAGCAGATATATAAGCCAATGGAGCTTGGTGCAACGCTTCACAGTGCACTTAAAGATACAGGATACTTTCCAAAATATATGATAAATATGATACAGCTGGGTGAAGAAACCGGCCGTCTTGAAGAGGTCTTAAACTCACTCTCAAAGTACTATGACCGCGAAGACGAAATATCTTCAGGTATTAAAAGTGCCGTTGCCTATCCTCTCGTGCTTTCTGCCGTGATGATTGCCGTTATTGTCGTAATGATTGCCAAGGTTTTACCTGTATTCTCACAGATATATGCAGAGCTTGGAAGTGAGCTTACCGGCACCGCTGCCGTGCTCATGAAGCTCAGTGAATACATCAATAGATATCTGCTTATCATTATAGCTTTCATGCTCTTTGCCGCACTGGTTCTTTTTATATTTTTTAAGACACGCTTCGGAAAAAAGTTCCTTATGAAAACTGCTCTTTCCATGTCAATCGCATCCAGCCGCTTTGCAAACTGCATGTTTTTAGCACTCTCAAGCGGACTCGACACAGACCGTGGCCTTGATCTGGCACAGGCTCTTGTAAACAATCCTGTCCTTGATTCTAAAATAAATGACTGCCGTAAAAATATATCTAACGGCGAGACATTTTCGGAGGCACTGCTGCACTCCAATATTTTTTCAAAGATGTACTCAAGCTGGATTGCAATCGGCAGCAAAACCGGTTCTATGGACGAGGTCATGCAGCATATATGTACATCCTGTGAGGATGACACAGATGCAAGGCTGTCACGATTCATATCAGTGATTGAACCTGCCATGGTTATCCTGCTTTGTATATTCATTGGCTTCATACTTGTATCATTTTTACTCCCACTGCTTGGAATTATCTCAAGCATAGGATAGCTTACGGAGGCACAACATGCTGTTTTTTGTTCAGAAAAAGAAATCAACCCTATGGAAATTCATACCAATTGTGCTTTTAGCCGCATGTACCGTTTTGTTTGGTGTTTTCTCTTCAAAGCTGTCAGATGACAATACCAAAAGAAGCAAGAGCACGCTGGAACGCGCCCTCACACGAAGTATCACACAGTGCTATGCTCTTGAGGGAACATACCCTCCGGACATAAATTATCTAACAGACCATTATGGTCTCACCTACGACAGCGACTATTATTACATAGACTATCAATACATCGGCTCCAATCTGCGTCCCGATGTGACAATAATAGAGAGGAAATAACCCATGTTCAAGCTAAAATCAAGATCACATCAGGCTGACAGTTTTTTTGTGATGCTGCTGTTTTTTCTTTTTGCGCTGACTGCTTTTATCCTCGTGCTGATTGGCGTAAAGCAATACAAGTCCACTGCCAATGCCATGAATTACAACTACGAGGTACGCACTGTCACATCTTATCTGCGCGAAAAAGTCAGACAGAATGATTCTGACGCTGCAATCAGTGTAGAAACAATAAATGGCACGAAGGCTCTATGTCTGAAAAACACAATAAATGACATCGTGTATAATACCTTCATATACTACTATGGTGGTTCTCTAAGAGAGCTCTATGTACAGGATGGTTCCTCATACAGTCTGGACAGCGGACAAAGGATTGTCGAAATCGGAGGACTTGACATGACAGAAACCACCGACAAAATGATTACCGTAACTATCACCGATACATCCGGTAGCACTACCGATACCTACTGCTCCGTCAATTCCGACTAACCATCGTCCGACAATAAATGCAGCAATATCACGTACACCGCTCCCTGATATGCCACTCGATGCCACACAAACTTACATACCACAAGGAATAAACCATGATTTCAACAAAGCTTAAACAATCGAAAAACAGAATATTCCTGCTTGAGATTACCATTAATCTGCTGCTTTTTTCAGCTCTTTTGATTGTGGGACTGCTTTTCTTCATAAAGACCCACAAGCTGACAGAAGAAACTCAGGTGCTGCATGAGGCTGTTAATGCATGCAGCAATGCAGCAAGCGCATACGAACAGGAGCATGGCGATTTAAACGCCGTATCATCGCTCTTTGACGGCTCCATCTGTGCAGATGAAAAGCTATTCATTTATCTTGACAAAAGCTATCATCCATGTGATAAGGATGATGCCGCATACAAGGTTATTGTAAGCAGGCTTGGGCAGGATGCCTACGGAGTACAAAAGGCTGACATAGAGTTTATAGCAGCAGACAGCCACTGCGTATACAGTATTACCGCGTGCAGCTATACTGCACTTTCCTCTGATGGAAGGACGGTGAGCACCCCATGAAAAAAAGAAGAGAGTTTTCAAATTTCGGTTTTTCGACCATCCTGCTTACCTTTTCCATGATATGCATTGTCACGTTCTCGGCACTCGCCTTTGTCACAGCAAACTCTGACTATAAGCTGAGCAAACGCGTTGCTGATAACAACAGCTCGTATTACCGTGCATGTGAAAAGGTATGGGATGAGATATCACAGATTGATGCCATTCTTGCATCCGCCTACGATGGCAGTCCTGATAAAACAGCATACTATGAGGCCATAAAGACTGCTCTATCAGACAACGATACTGCCATAAATAAAAACCTAGCTGAGAATGAATCAAACGGCAAGGTTACCGGTCTGACCTATACCATCACCTGTACTGTAAGTGATACGCAGACTCTCACTGTAAAGCTTGATATCAACTATCCTGTCCACAGGCAGGATGCTTTTTATAAAATAAAACAATGGAAGCTCAATACCGACACAGCTTTCGAGGAAAATGATACACTAAACTTAATTGGAGGAAACTAAAATGGATGTTAAAAAGATATTAAAGGAAGCGACTGACAACGGAGCATCGGATATTTTCATAGTGGCCGGCCGCCCTCTCACATACAAATCAAAGGGAGTGATGGAGTGCCTCAATGAAATCAGAATGATTCCAAAAGAAACCTTTGAATTTGTCACATCAATCTATGCTCTTGCCGAGAGAGATATTTCAAAATTCGAGGAAACCGGAGATGATGACTTTTCCTTCGCTATACCGGGAGTATCACGTTACAGAGTGAGCACTTTCAAGCAGCGTGGCTCTTACTCTGCTGTCATCCGTGTTATCTCATTCACACTGCCAAAACCAAGCGATTTACATATACCGGACTCTGTTATGGAGCTTGCGGAAACAAACAACGGCATGGTGCTGGTTACCGGCCCAGCCGGAAGCGGTAAATCTACCACACTAGCATGTATTATTGATCAGATCAACCATGAGAAAGAAGAGCATATTATCACTCTTGAGGATCCGCTTGAGTTTTTACATCGTCATGACAAATGTATTGTGTCACAGCGTGAAATCAACACAGATACAGAAAGCTATCTCACTGCACTTCGCGCCGCACTCCGCCAGAGTCCTGACGTCATATTGCTTGGAGAGATGCGAGACTATGAGACCATCAATACAGCTGTCACAGCGGCTGAAACCGGTCATCTCATATTTTCATCACTTCACACAATTGGTGCCGCAAATACCATTGACCGAATAATTGATGCGTTTCCTGCTTCCCAGCAGCACCAGATAGCCATCCAGCTTGCATCTGTG
>ULMJ01002441.1_pt1 | contig 10440 bp, 11 predicted proteins | sample 1951641 | NCBI WGS metagenome assembly ULMJ01 (sample SAMEA4835550, study PRJEB28245) | human gut metagenome | biome: gut microbiome; material: fecal sample | place: Denmark | collected 2008 | reverse complement strand
CGGCGAGCATGGCCTGCGCTTCGTCACTTTCGGCATATTTACCCCGGCGGACACGCTCCACGGTGCAGCGGCAATTCCATCCGTTCGGCGGGAAATATTCATCCCAGAACCTGGAGGTGACGGGTAGCGTGACGTTGTGCAGCGCACGGTGCGCTTTGCGGACACGCTTATCGCCCACTGTGCGGTATTGCAGCAGGTAGCGGTCCCGGTCTTCGTCGTCCCACCAGTCTTTCCACTTGGCGGCCATGGATGCCGAAGTCATGGCGAAGTTGTATTCCGCTTTCAGATACCACCGGTTATAGGTTTCATTTACCGTTTGAACGTCGCTCAAAAACCGCTCAAAGGGCTTTCGGTTGCCGTTGGCATCAAGGAGTGAGGGAAATGCCTCGTTCAGTTCGTGAAAAGTCTTGAAACCGGAAAACACGTAGTTTGATTCCTTCAGGCGTTGGACGCTGATATCATCCATGGGGCGTTGGCGGATGGTATAGTCCACGGCATCATCCAGCACGGCGGCGTGTGTACGGATGAATTGTTGTACTTCTTCATCCTCCAGCATCTCCGGGGTGAATTCCGGCTGGCGGTGAAGCCATCTCATAAGCAGGGCAAAAGCAGCTTCCACATTGGCGGTGTCCACGTCGTTTTCTTCATCCGCTTCTTTCTTGTCCAGTGGCATTCCGCCTCCGAAATACATCAGTCGTGCCCGGTTGTGCAGCCCCGCGTAGTCATCGGGGCTCAGTCGAAAAAAGGTTTTACCAATTGCACGGCGGGTTTCTGGCGCGGCTTGAGGATAGGCACGTTGTACTTGTCGATGAAATAGTTCGCATCTACCTCGTAGTTCTCCAGCAGCATGCGTTCGTAGGCGATCTGTTGTTCCGGTGTGAAGTCGATGCCTTCGTACCAGTCGAAGCGGAATCCTTTCAGGGGGAAGCCATGCTTTATCATCTTGGGGATCAGCTGGAAGTTGATGATATCCCGCAACAGGTCCGCGTCTTTCTGTATCAGGTTCATCAGCATTTCTTTGTGCACTTCCGACTGGGAGAGGCTGCTTCCGTTGTCGGTAGTCATGGTCTGGGTCAGTGTACCCTTGCTTAATTCGGAGTTCGCGCGTTCGACGCGACGGTCGAAAACGTTGTAAGCGTCACCGCGTGTAGACTCTTTGATCTCGATTTCCGTCCCTTCGGGAAACAGCGCCCATCCGGCCGCTCCCATACTGCCCAGCATCTTTTCGATCCTGCCCTGCTCTTTAGGGTCACGGCTGGTTGTCTTGCCCACCCGGAAGGGGATGCCGAAAATCTCGCTGAACATATCCCAAAAGCTGAAGACATTCTTCTTGGGAATGGTGTGCTGCGCGCATTTCAGGTACAAGCCCAGGTCATGCGTTCCGCCCACCTCCACAATCCAGTCCGCCATGTCGGAGTTCCGGTAATCATATCCGTTCTGCCAGGTTTCCTGCTGATGGGTGACGATCACTCCATATTCAGGGATGACATGGCGGCGGGGCACGAGCAGCACCTCCTTGAAAGCCGGCACGCCTTCCACCTCGATGATATCCCCCAGCTGGATCAGCGAGTGTCCCCAGAAAATACTTTCCAGGGCCAATTCCATGAAAGTCTTGAACCAGGGAGACTCGAAAACAGCCGTCAGGTCGGGGTTCTCAATCCCCGCCTTGTCTACGATGCGGAAGCTTTTGTTCAGCACGTATCCTTTGCGTTGCCCCACACATCCGGTCAGGTGCATGTCCACCTCTACGTCTCCGTACACATCGTATAGCGGTACCCTGTTCGGGTATTCCGTATTGATGGCATATTGCCAGGCATTGCGCCAGGTGCGCAGGTCTTTCTTGGTCAGCGCCTCCGTTTGCAGTTGCAGGTTTACGGCGAGCCGCGTCACCCGTTTGCGTTCCGCGGGTCTGGCAAGGTCAATTTTGCCTACCCGCATATTTTGTCTGTCAGGATTCCTTTGTCCGCTCATGATCTTTGTTTTAGTTGTTACCAGTCGTAAGTATTCCTTTTTACTGACCCGTAGCGCACCGGGTTGTGGTAGTCTTCTTCCCCGTGGGGGCCGGTGACAGTCGGAGCATCCGGTGTGGACCGTCCGGACTGTATCTCCTTGAGATAGTCGAGAGCCGCTTTGTACCGTTCCTCCCGTATTTCCAGGTTGGCCCGTCCGGGTAGCGAGCAGGCCATGTGGTAAAGGGCGATATCGGTGGCGCAACCCACCAGCTCGGCATCCCTTTCGGCGCCTTCTTTGGCAAAGGTGGCTTCCACGTCATAGCGCCCTCTCAATGCTCCCGCGATGCGTGACATGGCACGTTGCTCTGCCAGCAGGCGGTTATCCTCAGAGCTCTGCTGCATGATCTTTAATGCTTCCGCTCCCACCTGTATGTAATCTTTCTCCGTAATGAACATGGTGATATTTATATTTTGGAATTTATAAGTCAAAGTTGCTGTTACCAGGAGCAGGAAGGTGGCTGGCGTACTCCCATGCGCGGGGTAAAGCTCTCTTCCCGTACCTGCTTTTGAAGTTTGTAGATGGCGCCTTCGTCCGCGTCCGGGCTGTCATCATGGGCACGGCTGCCCTTTTCGAAAGCGAGTGTCTGCTCGATTCCGGTACGCATGTCGCTGTCGTTCCTCAATTTCTCGTTGTACCACACCACGCCCCGTTCCCACAACGGGCTGACGGCCTCAATACGTTGGAACTTGTCCGGTTTCTTCCGTTTGTCCGGCAGGATGGGCACCTGATATCCCCGCTGGCATCCCTCACGCTCAAATTCGTCCAGTATGGTGTCCTGCATGAAATTGGCTTCCATGTAGATGGTGACGGCGGCGTCTTCCGGCAGTGACTCCCAGAGGTCGTATATCCAACGCACCATCTCGCCTACGCTGCATTGGCGTACAAAGGCACGCAGACAATGCAGTTCGGTATGGTTGGCTGTTTTCAGCCCGGGACGTGGACGTCCCCATAGTTTGGCGGCTTTATAGTCATTTTTACTGCTGTCTTTGAAAGACGGGTCGATGTAGAGTACAAGGCTTTCATAATAGCGCAATTTCAGCATCCGTTTCCATTGTATCCAGCGTTCCTGAAAGACCGCCCCTTCGGTGATGGGATTGTGCATATACTCTTTTTGGAAAGAGCGGTAACCCATGAATTTTTCACGGTTGCGCAGCAATTCGATGGTATAGCATTCCGGCCAGGCCGGTGTGCCGTCTTTTTCGATGGCGTATACGGTACTGGTATGTACGGTATCGCTATCGATGATCTTCTGTAATACGCTGTTTTTGCCGATCAGGTTACCCACCATGATGAAGCGTCCTTCTTTTCCCCCGAAGCATCCGAAAAGCGCTTCTTTGACCCATTGGGTCATTTCCCGGACTCGGGCCTCGCTGCGGCACATTTCATCATCGTCCAGGTCGTCCACAACGATATAATCCGGTCGCATCTCCCTGAAGCGGAGCCCACGCGGTGACTGTCCGCGTCCGCGGCTGAAAAAAGCGCAGTTGTCCCGGGTGACAAATTCGCCTTCCTGCCAGCATCCGGCATTATATTGTTCCCCGAAGTCCTCAATGATATACTGGTTAAATTGAAGTTCGGCCTGTAAGTCGCCCAGCAGGGCATCGGCGTTATCTTCGCTTTTGCCAACCAATACCATTACGTGCAGCTCGTCCTTAAATTTCAGCCATAGCGGTATGCCGATATCCAAGTGTACCGACTTGGCGTGTCCGCGCGGCCATTTGAAGACCGCCCGCATTTCCCGGTGTTTCTCGATGTAGCGTGCCGCCTCGTTGTGGAATTTGGCGTTCGGACATTGACAATAGTGGCTCAGGTACCGCCCGCAAAAATAGTCGTAATCCTTCAGGGCGCGCGCGATGTTTTTCCGGCGTTCCGCTTCACTTTCGGGCTTTCGCTTGGAAGTGATGCGCATCAGCCGCTCGCAATGTTCCTGCCATCGTTTCAGCGCCTCTTTTTTCTCCGATTCCGTCATTTCCGCTTGAATTTGATGTTCATGAAGTCACTGTGAAGCCGGTTGATCAGGACAATCATCTTATCGTCCAATTCCGGGTAATCTTCCCGGTGTACGATGATCCAGTTCTCAAACTCGATCAACGTGTCCACTTTGTTCACCACGTTGGTGTATTGTCCGATCTCCTTGATCGTTTTCGCTGTTTTGATCAGCGTGTCCGCTACCTTTTCAGGTTTGTCCCCGGCCTCTTCCGCTTTGTCGATGACGTTGCCCATGTAAGAGAGTGATTTGCTGATAACGGTTTCACGTGTCATTTCACGTGCCGCTTTCTCTTCCTTCCATCCTTCTCTGTTGATCCATCGGCTCAATGATTGCCGGCTGATGCCGGACAATTCGGTAATACGTGACTGGGGAACCCCTTTAAGGTAAAGTGCCCTGGCTACTTCTTTTTCTTTGCTTTTATCCTTTGCCATACCCTTCTGAATAGCTTGATTCTGCGACAAAGGTGCGCAGTGCCCGTGTGGTAAAGAAAAAATGATAGAGGGATTACGCGGGATTGCGGAGCGGTTACGTGTATGCCGGGAGAGGTTACACACTTTTTTGCCCGAATGCACGGTCCGTCCTAAGTTTGCGTCAAAACAAGACGCGAATTATGGGAAAAAGAATCAGGATATCCAGTGAAAGCCTGAACTGCTACGGCACTTGGGTAAAGACGGACGGGGTGGATTGCGGGCAATATCAGGAAAACCCCGTGCTGCTTTACATGCACTGGCGGGGTATGATCGTAGGAGGTATCAGGGATTTCCGCATTGAAGGCGATGAAATAACCGGTGAACCCTATTTTGATGAGGTACGGGATGAATCGAAGTTACTTAAACAACAGTTTGACAAAGGTACGCTGCGCATGTGCAGCCCCAATTTTGATATCATTGAAACGAGTGACGATCTTGCCTTGCTGAAGCCCGGGCAAACCCGTCCGACGGTGACAAAATGCAAACTGATCGAAGTGAGTATGGTGGATATCGGCGGCAATGATGATAATATGGTATTGCTGAGCCATCAGGGGAACGAACTGAAGCTGTCTGCGGGTCAGAAATGTGATGCCCTCCCTTTATTGAAAAATACCGGCGGAGACATTCCGCGAAATAATAATTCAAAAACAGAAGAGACAATGAACGATTTCAAAGCGATCGCCCTGAAACTGGGCCTTCCGGAAACAGCGGCCGAGGCCGATATCCTTGCGAAGATAGGTATCTTGCTGGGCTATCAGACTGCCAACACGGAGTTGCGTAAGCAATTGGATGACCTGCAATTGGCGGGAGTTACACAAATGGTGGAGGATGCCGTCAGGGCAGGTAAGTTTAACGCTGACAAGAAAGAGCATTTTATTAACCTGGGTAAAACAATGGGAGCTGATAGCCTGAAGCTGACACTGGATTCCATGTCCGTGGCAAGCAAGCCGATGCAATTGTTGAGCGGTGCAGGCGGTGTGGCATCCGGATCTGTGTCCGGACAATGGAAAAAGCTAAGTGAAGTGCCTGAAGAGCAACTGAAGCTGATGCGTGAAAATGATCCGGATAAATACCGTACGCTCTATAAAGCGGAATACGGCATTGAATGTCCGAAGTTCTAATAATCAACAAAAAAACAATCAAAAAGTAATGAAGAAATTTATTTTCGGTATGCTGTTCAACGTCCTGATGGGCGTAGTTCTGGCGTCAGTCTTAGGAGTTAACCCCGCTTATGGAGCACTTTCGGGTGCTGCCATTCCAATGGTATTGGGCGGGTTTATGCCGGTAGGTTCAGCTTTAGAGGGAGTTTATACGGAAGTATGGACCGGTGAGCTGGTGAAAAGGCTGAATGCGGGGTTGACCGCCGATTTCCTGAATGGAATCCCCGACTATTCAGCCAAAGTGGATAACGAGACGATCCACTTGGTGGATGTGGGAGGTGATCCGGATGTATTGGTTAACAATACCACATATCCGATTCCTGTGCAGGATTTGACGGAAAGTGATATCCCTATCGGTTTGGATAAATTCCAGACAAAAGCGACCCGCGTGACGGATGATCAGCTTTATGCCCTTTCCTTTGATAAGTTCTCCGCCGATGTGGAACGTCATGGCAATGCGATCCTGACAAATAAATACAAGAAAGCGGCCCATGCACTGACTCCCTACAGCCATACGGATAAAACTCCGGTGATTGCCACCAGCGGGCAGGCGGACACTTCTGGCCGGAAGAAGTTGACCACCCTTGATATTATTGCTTTGAAACGGGCTTTTGACAATATGGAAGTTCCTGAGGACGGGCGTGTATTGGTTCTTTGTCCCGACCATGTGAATGACCTGTTGGAACAGGATCAGGCATTCAAAGATAAATTCTATAACTATACTTCCGGTAAGTTGCTGAACATGTTCGGCTTTGAGGTATACACGTATGTCAACTGCCCGTATTTCACGAAGGCCGGTGTAAAAGTGGCTTATAACGCCACTCCGGAAGCGATGGACCTGAAAGGCTCCTTTGCTTTTTACCGTCCCCGCATGTTCCGTGCGCAGGGCTCCACTAAAATGTATTACAGCGAGGCCCGGACCAGTCCGCAGACACAGGAAAGCTTGGTAAACTTCCGTCATTATTATATCGTGCTGCCTAAGAAAATGGAAGCCATCGGCGCTATTTACAGTTGGGATGGCACTACCGTGCAATCTAAAAACCAGTCTACGCCCGCCGAAAAGCGTTGGGCGCAGGTACGGAGGGAAGCGGTTGAAGCGGAGGCTGCTAAAGCCGACCAACCGGTAGCCGATAATCCGTCAGAAGAATTGGAGGCATAATATGACCAGAGGACTCCGTAACAACAATCCGGGCAATATCCGCAACAGCCGCACCGTCTGGCAGGGGGAGGTGGTTCCCTCTACAGACAGGGATTTCAAACAGTTCAAGTCGATGGCTTATGGTTACCGCGCGATGATCAAACTGCTGCAGAACTATCCGCGCCTGTACGGCTGCCACACCCCGCGTACGATGATCAGCCGCTGGGCGCCACCCTCGGAGAATGATACGAAAGGATATATTTCCACCGTGTCGAAGCTTACCGGTATCGATCCGGACAGACGCGTCAACATAGACAGCGGGAGGGAAATGTGCTCCATCGTCGCGGCGATGAGCCGGGTGGAAAACGGGGTGCCCGCTGTAATGGCTGACATTGAAGCGGGCTGGGAGCTGCTCTAATCCAATCTTAAAAGGTCAAAGCTATGGCAACGGAAATCATTATGCAGATCTTCCAGTGGATTATTCCCGTAGGCGGTTTCGGAACCGTTGTCGGCTGGATCATCCATCGGGACACACGCAAGGCGCGTGATGTCAAAGAGAGGAATGACATTTATAAGGAGATGTATGATAACATTTCCGGAACATTAATTGAACTCCAGAATGAGAACAAACGATTGTATAAAGCCGTCCAGCGGCTCAACCAAACTATTCAGAAGGCTGTGGGTTGTCCTCACTATGCCGCTTGTCCTATGCGCGATGAGTTGCAGAAGTCCGAACGGATTGACACGGAGCCACGCCATCGACAGCCTGGCGGCCGTAAAAAGATTCGGGATGACCCTGGCTCCTGTTCCTCCGAGCCGGGCGGTGCTGACGATACCGGTTGCGAAACTGGACCTGTTGCCCATAGGAGCGGGCTATAGTGGGAAGAAAGGCCAGGCTACGGTAAACGTCCGGCGTGTATCGGAGGACTCGCTGGAAGTGACCGCCACTTGTGACTCGCTATCACGGCAGGTCATTTACCTGCAAGAAGAACTGACCCGGATACGCAGCCAGACAAGTTTGGAAGAACATCCTCCGGAACGGATTCGCGAGCCCACCGGCTGGCAATGGTTCTGGATCAGGACGGGACAGGTATCAGTCGGGCTGCTCGTTCTAATGCAAGTTAAACGACGATTGAAGAAGTATCAAAAATAAAAATAGAATTCAATGAGTGTAGCAGATGACGGAATGATGTACGGGCTTGACAAGTTCGTATTCGGCGGGGTGGAGTACGGTTATATTTCCCAGGAGGGATTGCAGCCGGCTATCACGGAAGCGGAACGCGTACAGGTCCGTGCCATCCAGTTGCGTAACGCCGTGGTGAAAGAGTTTGAGTCGAAAGCGGAAATCATCGCTTTTACTTTTAAGCTGATACAACTGACGGCGGCCGAAGGGTGGAAGGAGTCTTTCGGTGGAACGGTGGACGAGAAAGGAGTTTATCACTATCCAGTGAAGAAGGATAAAAAGGAGGGCAAAATGCTTATCCACTGCGCTTCCGGACACGTGATAGAAGTTGAGAAAGCGAGCCTGACAGCCAATCTGGCGGATGGCCTGACACTGGATAACGTACTCTCCATCGAGTGTAAAGTGACTTTCCTCGTACCTGACGGAAAGAATGTGACTGACCTCTTCCTGGTTTATCCTCCAGGAACCTATACAGAACCCGCGCCTGCCGGATGATGATGAACCTCAAGGAATTAAAAGCCTCCGGGATGTTGCTGGATGTGGGTGTCGAAGTCCCTTTGCGCCCGCTCCGGCTGTTCGGATGGAGGATCAGGCGGTCGGTAACCATGCGGATGCCTTATCCGCTGACGCTGGTTCTGATCGGATGCCTATACCGGAAGATCGGAGTGACCTACGACGAGATGGAGAGATTCACCTTTGAGCAAAATATGGATTTCATCATCCGGCATACAAAGGCGGTCAGCCGGATTGTAGCTGCCGCCCTGGTCAGGGACTATACGTTGTACCGGATCATCGGACGTCCGGTGGCGTGGTGGATACGTCATCGGATGGAACACACCTACCAGGCGGAAGCGATGTTCCAGTTGCTTTCTTTGATGTCGGTACAATCTTTCATGAATATTATCAGATCGGCGGAGACGGTGAATCCGATGACGCCGCGCCTGAGCCACGGACGAAAAAGGAGTTAACGGGCCGGATGGAAGGCCCCCATAGCCTTTTCGGTATTGTCTGGCAGATCGCTACGGCTACGGGCTGGACAGTAGATTATATTTTGCGCCGGGTACCTTATCCGGTGCTGATGCTGATGCTCTCGGACGCTCCCCGCTATGTGAAAGGTGACGCGAGGGCAAGCGGGAAACCGGAGGCGGCGCATGTGCGGGCATTGGACTTTTTTCAGAACCTAAAGAAACAAAAATGATATGGCTAAAACCTCTGTAGAAATTGAATTGCTGATGCGGGATTCCACCCGGAGAGGCATGCAGTCGGCTGAAAGTAATATAAAGGACTTCCAGCGCATGACGGAGGCTGTCATCAAGCGGCTGGAAGGCGAGATTGCCCGGATGCAGAAGCAGCTGTCCAAGGGTATTGATATGGGTGATTACGTGAAAGAATCCGCCAAGATTGAAGCGCTGACGGAAGAGGTGGAGAAATTGAAACAGGTGATTGAGGAGCTGGAAGCCGCTAAAAAGAAAACCAACTCCGTACCCTTGACTCCGGAAGACCCTGTGGTGACCAAGCGGAAATTCGACGGATTAGGAATGAGTTTCCAGCAGATAGCCCGCGAGCTTCCGTCGCTGGCCATGGGGCCGCAAATGTTCTTTTTAGCAATTTCCAATAACCTTCCTGTTTTTACCGACCAACTTGCGATAGCGAGAAAGGAGTATGAAGCCCTGACCGCTTCCGGACAGAAAGCGACACCGGTCTGGAAACAGGTGCTGAAATCGATGTTTTCCTGGCAGACAGCCATGATGGTGCTGATTTCACTGTCAATCGTCTATGCGAAAGACATGGCGGATTGGTGCAAAAGGTTGGTAAGAACCAAAAATGCTATTCAGGATGTCGTTTCAGCGGAAGAAGCGTTAAATCTTGCCAGAAAAAAAGGTATAGAGAATAGTGCGAAAGAAAAAAGCAAACTTGATGTATTGTATAAGGCGGCTACTGACTTGCACCGCTCTACCCAAGAACGTATTAAGGCAATCAAGCAATTGCAATCTATTTATCCTAAAATATTTTCCAGCTACACGAACGAGGAAATTATGTTAGGTAAAGCCTGTGCCGCTTATGAAACCTTGAGAAAGCAAATCATTGCTACAGCCCAGGCGAAAGCTTATGAAGATAAAATTACCGATTTCGAAAGTAAGAAGTATGGCGCTTTAGTGAAACGTCAAAATCAATATGTCACCTATCTGAAGTCCATAGAGAAACAGAATGCCGCTATTAATGAATACAAGCAGAGAGAAAAAGTCGGCTTTGGTACGGCTACCGCAAAGCTGGAAGCCAAAGATAAGGTTATCAGGGCGGGTGAAGAAGCCAAGCGCGCGAAACAGGATTGGATGGACCTGATAGGAGTTACCAAGGCCTATGACAAAGCGATTGCTTCCATCGCAACAAAAATAAATATTAATGATCTGTATGCGGACTATGAAGGAGGGGATGATAAAACAGATGTAACTGCCTTGATAAATGCCATCGCTGACGCCCGACTG
>ULMJ01033199.1_pt1 | contig 10479 bp, 8 predicted proteins | sample 1951641 | NCBI WGS metagenome assembly ULMJ01 (sample SAMEA4835550, study PRJEB28245) | human gut metagenome | biome: gut microbiome; material: fecal sample | place: Denmark | collected 2008 | reverse complement strand
GAAAGAGTACACAGGGAAAGTGTTCGCTCTTTTTGCTGCGGCCCATCCTCAGGGTGTGCAACGCCAGTTGGATGGATTTGTCATGAAAACTGTTCTAGATTATGAATATAGTCGCTTAGAACAGAAATATCCGGAGTTTCGCATGCTTATGCAGGAGTATCGCGATGGCATGCTGTTGTTTGAAATCAGTAATCGGGAAATCTGGGAACGGGTGCCTTCGGATGAGACCGGACTGGCTGCATATTTTGCGGAGCATCGCTCGGATTATCACTGGAAAAAGCCTCGCTATAGAGGAATTGTATTACATACCACCACAAAACGAATCGGAAAGCAGGTCCGTAAATTCTTGAAATCTTTGCCGGAAGAAGAGTGGATGGATGCCATCCGGTTAACGTTCAATGCGAAGACTCCGCAAGTGCAGGCTGAACAAGGATTATTTGCTCTTGGGGATAATGCCTATGTGGATGAAGAAATCTTCAAAAAAGGTAAAAATGAACCTATGGCGTCATTTCCTTTTACCACTTTTCTGGGTGAGAAAGTGAAAGGGCCACAGTCGTATAAAGAAGTGCGTGTACCACTGGTGAACGACTATCAGAACTACTTGGAAGAGCGTTGGATAACGCAATTGCGTGCCGCCGCTAAGGTTGAAATAAACCAAGAGGTTTTAAAAACCGTTAATAATCACTGATGCAACCGATTAATCCGCTATCTTCGTAGCTTGAAATAAGTAAATATCATATCGGTGATGCGAATATTTTTCCTGGGATTCCTATCCATCCTTTTATGTGTGGCCTGTAGCGAGCAACACGACCATAAAGGTAAGACACCGTTGGTGGAGCTGGACGGCAATTTCCTTTACCGAGAAGATTTGCAATCCGCACTTCCGGCAAGATTGTCGAAGGATGATAGTTTGTTATTTGCCGAACATTATATCCGTAACTGGGTGGAAGATATTCTGCTCTATGAGAAGGCTCAAAGCAATATTCCCGATAACGGGGAGATAGACAAACTTGTAGAGAATTATCGGAAAGCATTGATAATGCACACTTATCAACAGGCGTTGATTCACCAGAGACTCTCGAATGAGATTTCGGAACAGGAATTGACGGAGTATTACGAAAAGAATAAAGATCTTTTCAGACTGGAGCGCCCCCTTGTGCAAGGGTTGTTCATAAAGGTTCCCCTCACTGCACCAGAACTAAACAATGTACGTCGTTGGTACAAGACTCCTGCGCAAGATGCGGTGGAGCATTTGGAAAAGTATAGTTTGCAGAATGCTGTGAAGTACGAGTATTTCTATGACAAGTGGGTTCCGATGTCGGATGTACTCGACCTGATCCCTTTGAAAGTGCCGGAGGTGGAAGATTATGTGAATAAGAACCGTCATATCGAATTGAAGGATACGGCGTTTTATTATTTTTTGAATGTGAGTGAGTTGCGTTCAGTGGGCGAGCAAGAACCATACGAATTTGCCCGTCCTAAAGTGAAAGATATGGTGCTGAACCTGAAACAAGTGGAATTCATGAAAGCTGTGAAAGACGATTTGTATCAGCGGGCAGTGAAAAGAGATAAGATTAAATATAATTAGTTTAGATACACAGAATGAGAAATTTTATGAACTTTAAGTTTGTAGTTTTATGTGCCTTGGCGCTGTTGACCGGTTCTACCGCTTACGGACAAGACAATGTGATTGACGAGGTAGTTTGGGTAGTGGGCGACGAGGCTATATTGAAGTCTGAAGTAGAAGAAGCACGCATGAGTGCCCAGTACGAAGGGCGTAAGTTCGACGGTGACCCTTACTGCGTGATTCCCGAAGAAATAGCCGTACAGAAGCTGTTTCTGCATCAAGCTGCTCTTGATAGTATCGAAGTTGCTGAGAGTGAAGTAATTCAGCGTGTGGACTATATGACGAATATGTATATCGCCAATATCGGTTCGCGCGAGAAGATGGAGGAGTACTTCAACAAAACATCCAGCCAGATTCGTGAAACCCTGCGTGACAATGCGCGCGAAGGTTTGAAGGTGCAGAAGATGCAACAGAAGCTGGTGGGTGAGATTAAAATTACTCCGGCTGAAGTGCGTCGTTATTTTAAGGATCTGCCGCAGGATAGTATCCCTTACATCCCTACTCAGGTAGAGGTACAGATTATCACGCAACAGCCGAAGATTCCTTTGGATGAAATTGAAGATGTGAAAAGCCGTCTGCGTGAATATACGGAACGCGTCAATAAGGGAGAGAGCTTCTCTATGTTGGCACGTCTGTACTCAGATGACCGCGGTACTGCTATCAATGGTGGTGAGATGCCCTTTACGGGACGTGGTTATCTGGACCCCGCATTTGCTAACGTAGCTTTTAACTTGCAGGATCCGAACAAAGTTTCCAAGATTGTGGAGTCGGAATATGGTTTCCATATTATCCAATTGATGGAGAAGCGTGGTGACCGTATCAAAGTACGCCATATCTTGTTGAAGCCCCATGTACCGGAAGAAGCACTTATGTCGGGTATTGCCCGCTTGGACTCTATTGCTGATGATATTCGTAGCGGTAAGTTTACTTTTGAAGAAGCGGCTTCCGTACTTTCACAAGATAAGGATACGCGCAATAACCACGGTTTGTTGCCCAACCCTCAAACCAATACTTCCAAGTTTGAGATGCAGGAACTTCCACCCGAAATTGCAAAAGTGGTAGATAATATGAAGGTAGGAGAAATCTCCGAAGCATTCACTATGATTCCACAGAAGACCGGTAAAGAGGAATGTGTAATTGTGAAGCTGAAAAGCCGCATCAACGGACATAAAGCGACGATTTCGGAAGACTATCAGAATCTGAAAGAAATTGTACTGGAAAAACGCCGTGACGAGATGCTGGATAAATGGATTCGCGAAAAACAGAAGCATACGTATGTGCGTATCAACGATAACTGGAAGAACTGTTCATTCAAGTATCCGGGTTGGGTTAAAAAAGACTGATTCCGGGTGATACATTAACTTTTTGTATGCAGAAGAAAAATACAAGAACTCATTTTCTGAACAGGCATAGATTCCTTATCACAGGTCTTCTATGCCTGTTTGGCATCTGTTTGCTGAGCGCCCAGGACAAGACGAAAGAGCCGGAAAAGAAGAAAACCCGGGTCGATTTGCTCCATGCTGACGAGGCACAGGCGGACAAAATCTTGCTTCCGGATGTTCAGATACTTATTGGGTCGGTAAAGCTGCGTCACGACAGCATGTACATGTACTGTGACAGTGCGCTGATTTTTGAAAAGACGAACTCGGTGGAAGCCTTTGATAACGTCCGTATGGAACAGGGAGACACGCTCTTCATCTATGGAGATTACCTGTATTATGACGGTATGTCGCAGTTGGCAATGATACGTGGCAATGTCCGCATGATTAATCGGAACACAACGCTGACAACTGACAGTTTGAACTATGACCGTTTGTATAATCTGGGTTATTACTTTGAGGGTGGAACGTTGACCGACGAAGAAAATGTGCTGACTTCCGAGTGGGGAGAATATAGCCCGGCCACTAAATTGTCCGTATTCAACCATGACGTGAAGCTGGTAAATCCGAAATTTGTCCTGACTTCGGATACTCTGAAATATAGTACCGAAAGTAAGATTGCTACCATCTTGGGGCCTTCGGATATTGTGAGCGATAAGAACCACATCTATTCCGAACGGGGTATTTACAATACCACTACCGAGCAGGCGGAATTGCTGGATCGTTCCGTATTGACAAATGAAGGTAAGAAACTGACAGGCGACAGCCTTTTCTACGACCGCATTCTGGGGTATGGTGAAGCATTTGATAATGTGCAGATGAACGATACTATCAACAAGAATATGCTGACCGGTGATTATTGTTTTTACAATGAACTGTCGGGAAGTGCTCTTGCCACGTTGCGTGCGGTTGCCATCGATTACTCGCAAGGTGACAGTTTGTTTATGCATGGTGATACATTGCGGCTGCTTACCTATAATATAGATACGGACTCCATGTATCGCGAGATGCGAGCTTATCATAAAGTTCGAGCTTATCGTACAGATGTGCAGGCGGTATGCGATTCTCTGGTATATAATTCTAAGGACTCTTGCATGACTATGTACGTCGATCCTATTTTATGGCATGGCGAACAACAATTGTTAGGTGAGGAAATCAAGGTTTACATGAACGACAGCACCATCGATTGGGCGCACATCATCAACCAGGCATTAACTGTGGAACGGAAAGATTCTGTTCACTACAATCAGGTGACCGGCAAAGAGATGAAGGCTTTCTTCATCGACGGAGATATGCGTCAGGTAGATGTGAATGGTAATGTGCTGGTTATCTTCTATCCGGTGGAAGAAAAGGACAGTAGCTTGATTGGACTCAACTATGCTGAAGGTAGCTTCTTGCGTATGCTGCTGAAAGAGCGGCGCATGGAAAAAGGTGCTTTCATTGGTAAGGCTAATGGCACAATGTATCCAATGGATCAAATTCCGGCAGATAAATACAAATTACCTACTTTTGTCTGGTTCGATTATATCCGCCCCCGGAATAAGGAAGATATATTTGAATGGCGGGGTAAGAGAGCCGGCGAACAATTACAGAAATCAGACAGGAAACCTGTAGTTTCGCCAAGGAATATGAATATTAAAAGAAATAAATAAGCGCTATGGGAATGTTCACAATGAGAAAGCCGCGCGGCTTTAACCATCAATATATATATGTTGATGAGCGGAAAGAAAAGTTGGCAAAGATGGAAGAAAGTGCCAAGCGTGACCTGGGAATGCTACCTGAGAAAGAATTTTCACCGGAAGATATTCGGGGAAAATTCGTAGAAGGAACTACCCACCTGAAACGACGCAAGGAAAGCGGGCGTAAACCAATACACCTGGGAGTGATACTGGTTATTATCGCCTTGCTGATATATTTGTGGTATGCAATAAGCACCGGAATCATTTGATTCCGGTAGTTACTGTCCTAACTTAACTAATAAAAAAACAATTCATTGTTCTTATGAGCGACATTATTCATTTGCTGCCCGATTCGGTTGCCAACCAGATTGCTGCCGGAGAGGTGATTCAGCGTCCGGCATCCGTAATTAAGGAATTGGTAGAGAATGCAATTGATGCCGGAGCACAAGAGATACATGTACTGGTGACGGATGCAGGAAAGACCTGTATACAGGTGATTGACGATGGAAAGGGAATGTCCGAAACGGATGCACGCCTTGCTTTTGAACGTCATGCTACATCCAAGATAAAAGAAGCCGCCGATTTATTTGCTTTACGTACCATGGGATTTCGCGGTGAGGCGTTGGCCTCTATCGCTGCGGTGGCAGAGGTGGAACTGAAAACCCGCAAAGAAGATGAGGAACTGGGGACGCGGATTGTGATAGCCGGTTCCAAGGTAGAGAGTCAGGAAGCAGTTTCGTGCCCTAAAGGGAGCAACTTCTCCATAAAGAACCTGTTCTTTAATATACCCGCCCGTCGCAAGTTCCTGAAAGCAAACTCGACGGAACTCAGCAATATCCTTACGGAATTTGAACGCATTGCCTTGGTACATCCCGAGGTGGCTTTCTATTTATATAGCAATGATACCGAGTTGTTCAATCTGCCGGTAATGCCACTCCGCCAGCGTATTCTGGCAGTGTTCGGTAAAAAGTTGAACCAGCACTTGCTGTCGGTGGATGTGGACACCACGATGGTGAAAGTATCAGGCTTTGTGGCCAAACCGGAGACGGCACGCAAGAAAGGTGCCCACCAATACTTCTTTGTGAACGGTCGTTATATGCGTCATCCATATTTCCATAAAGCTGTGATGGATGCTTATGAACAACTGATTCCGGCAGGAGAACAGATTTCTTATTTCATCTATTTTGATGTTGATCCGGCTAATATCGATGTGAATATACATCCCACTAAAACGGAAATCAAGTTTGAAAACGAACAGGCCATTTGGCAGATACTCTCTGCGGCAGTAAAAGAATCATTGGGTAAATTCAATGCTGTACCGTCTATAGATTTCGATATGGAGGGTATGCCGGATATTCCAACGTTCGACCAAACCCGTCCGATAGAGCCGCCGAAGGTACATTATAATTCAGATTTCAATCCGTTTAAAACGTCCTCTTCCGGTTCCTCTTATGGAGGGGGCAGCTATTCCCGTCCGAAGGTGGATTGGGAGGGATTGTATGACGGGCTGGAAAAGGCAAGCAAGATGAATACTCCGATGGAGGAAGAGCCGTTTGTGGATGAAACGGACTGGACCTCTGCACCTGCATCTGTGAATATGCCTGAAGAGCGTACACCGTATGTTGCGGAAACGGAAATGGCATCATCGCCGTCAGCGTCGTTATATACCAATGAGCCAGCGGTAGAAAAAGGAACCCAGCATTTTCAGTTCAAGGGGCGATTTATCCTGACTTCAGTAAAGTCTGGTTTGATGCTGATAGACCAGCATAGAGCGCATATCCGAGTGCTGTTTGAGCGGTATATGAGCCAGATTCGTCAGAAGCAAGGAGTATCTCAAGGGGTGCTTTTCCCAGAAATAGTGCAGTTGCCGGCTTCGGAAGCTGCGGTATTGGAAAGTATTCTGGAGGATTTTTCAGCAGTTGGCTTCGAACTGACACCGTTGGGAGGTGGCAGTTATGCGATAAATGGTATTCCGTCCGGTATTGAGGGGCTGAACCCTGTAGAGTTGGTGCGCAATATGGTGCATACGGCTATGGAAAAAGGAAACGATGTGAAAGAAGAAGTGCAAACGATGCTTGCACTGACGCTGGCAAAGGCTGCTGCAATCGTCTACGGGCAGGTGTTGAGCAATGAAGAAATGGTGAATCTGGTAGATAGCCTGTTTGCTTGCCCTACTCCAAACTATACGCCGGATGGGCGCACGGTACTATCAACAATTAAAGAAGAAGATATCGAAAGGCTGTTCTCTAAATGATAATTTAGCGGCGAAGCCGCTAAATTAAGTTACGAGCTACGAGCTACCAGTAACGAGTTGCTGCGCTGTACTTACTCGTGGGCGAATAATAATTCGCCCGGCTATCATACCGAAAGGCACTTGTCACTTGTAGCTTGTAGCTCGTTACTTATCGCGCTTTGCGCGATAAATTATCATTTATCTTTTCTTTTTTTTAGAAAACTCCTCATCTTTTTTTCTCTTCTCAAAACCTTTTAGTTCTGTCGGTGTTATTTAAGCAAATTAAAGAATGAATTTAAATTAACCACTTAACTATTTAGGTATATGAAAAAGATTCTAATGTTGCTGGCTCTGGCTGGCCTGACTTCTGGCATCTGGGCCCAGAACAGTACAAGTGAAGTAGTAGAATACGAGGTTATTCAAGTACAGGATAAGTATCAGGTGATAACCAATCCCTTCTGGAGTAACTGGTTCTTCTCTATCGGAGGCGGTGCCGAAGCTACATTTGGCGATAATGATAAGGCCGGAAGTTTTGGCAAGCGTATCAGTCCGACACTGAATATTTCCGTTGGTAAATGGTTTACTCCGGGTTTGGGGCTGCGTTTGCAATATAGTGGTCTTCAGGCAAGAGGCTTTACATACGATGGTGGTGCCGACTATGTAAAAGGTGCCCAACTGAAAGACGGTTACTACAAGCAACGTTTCGATTACATGAACCTGCACGGTGACGTGATGTTCAATCTGAATGCACTTTTCGGTGGTTATAACCAGCACCGCGTTTATGAGGTTATTCCTTATGTAGGTGCGGGTTTTACTCACAACTACTCAAAACCTCATCGCGAAGCACTGTCCGTAAACGCAGGTATCATCAACAAGTTCCGGATTTCGAATGCGATAGATATTAATCTGGAGCTTAGTGCAATGGGGGTTGAAGATAAATTCGACGGTGAAGTTGGTGGCGATCATGGCTATGATGGCGTGCTGAGTGCTACGGTTGGTTTGACTTACCGTTTCCCTGCCCGTGGTTTCCGTCGTCCGATGCCGCAGTTAATTTCTCAGATTGAGCTGGCTGCTATGCAGGATAAGTTGGCAATGATGGGTGCGCAGAATGCACAATTGAAGAATGCATTGATACAGGCAGAAAACCAACCGGTAGCAGAAGTTACCGAAACTGAAGTTATCGTTCCGGATCCGGATATTGCACCGCGTACTGTATTCTTCACAATTGGTTCTGCCGAGCTGTCTCCGCGTGAAATCATGAACCTGTCTTATCTGGCAGAACAAATGAAACAGTTCCCGAACGCTACTTATACCGTAAATGGTTATGCCGATTCTGCAACCGGTACTCCGGCATTCAACAAGGAGTTGAGTTTGAAGCGTGCACAAGCTGTTAAAGATGCACTGGTTAAGAACTATGGCATCTCTGCCGATCGTCTGAGTATTGATGCCGGTGGGGGTGTGGACAAGTTTGGTCAACCAATTCTGAACCGTGTGGTATTAGTGAAATCTGCTAACTAAATATAGTCTTTTCATGTGTAAGGGAACGCCCTGTTCTCTCGTAGATTCTACGGGGACAGGGCGTTCCTCTGTTTGGTTATAAAGAGAACTTCTTTAAGAAGTTTTATTCCTCGCTGAATTTTTTTACCTGTTCTGCAATCAGTTCCGCATCATCGAAGTAGTTAATCTTCATAGCTTTGCGTACATTGTCCAATGTAGCGGCGGCGGCTTCGCGCGCAGTTTCGCAACCTTTCTTCAACATCTCATAGATGGCGGGAATGTCTTTTTCGAACTCTTTGCGGCGGTTGCGAATCGGTTCCAGCGTCTCTTGCATGATAGCGTTAAGGAATCTCTTCACTTTCACATCGCCCAAACCGCCACGCATGTAGTGTGCTTTCAGTTCATCCAGATTGGGATAATCAGGCAGATAACGTTCAAAGTGTTCGGGACGGGAGAAAGCATCCAGATACGTGAATACAGGGTTTCCCTCTACTTTACCCGGGTCTTGCACGCGCAAGTGATCGGGGTCGGTGTACATGCCGCGAATCTTCTTTTCTACTTCTTCGGCACTGTCGGAAAGATAGATGCAGTTGCCCAGAGATTTACTCATTTTGGCTTTACCGTCGGTTCCCGGCAGGCGCAGACAAGCTGCATTGTCCGGCAACAGGATTTCCGGTTCCACCAGTGTTTCACCATATATATAGTTAAAGCGGCGCACAATTTCGCGAGCTTGTTCGAGCATCGGCTCCTGGTCTTCGCCTACGGGGACAGTCGTTGCGTTGAAAGCTGTGATGTCCGCTGCCTGGCTGATGGGGTAGGTAAAGAAACCTACCGGGATGCTCGTTTCGAAGTTGCGCATCTGGATTTCGGTCTTTACGGTCGGGTTGCGTTGCAGGCGAGATACTGTTACCATGTTCATATAGTAAAAGCTCAACTCACAGAGTTCCGGTATTTGTGATTGGATGAAGATGGTGCACTTTGCCGGGTCTATGCCGCAAGCCAAATAGTCGAGTGCTACTTCGATAACGTTCTGGCGCACTTTCTCCGGGTTGTCCACATTGTCGGTCAGCGCCTGTGCATCGGCGATGAAGATGAATATCTTGTCATACAAACCGGAGTTCTGCAACTCCACTCTTCTTCTCAATGAGCCTACATAGTGCCCTATGTGCAGGCGTCCTGTGGGGCGGTCGCCCGTGAGGATGATTTTTTCTTTAGCCATATCTATATTTATATTCTTAGTTATCTTTTTCTGGCTTGTTGCCGGTTGGCAGCAAATGAGTTGCAAAGATACCTATTATTTTGGCTTCGGCAAAAAGACTATGTATATATTAAGGTGTATGACTTTCTACTCAATACTATATTATAGGCAGTGAAAGTTCATTGGAATGTAGAAAATATTTTTTCTTTAGTTTCATGGAAGTTGTGAGTTTTGTTGCTTATCCCAAAGAAAGCATGTACTTTTGTTGGATATATTCAATAGAAAAAATATTATGGAAATAGATTTTGATTATCAGATGGTTCCTCAGGGCTTTGCCCATTGTTTCAATAATGATTGTTCCAAAGCAGGAACTTGTTTGCGTCATTGGGTTGCACAGCATTGCACTCCCGATAAACCTCTGATTACGATTCTTAGTCCGGTAGCTATTCCTGTTGATACTACTCAGTGTTCTTACTTTCGCCCCATTCAGAAAATGCGTGTAGCATGGGGGATAAAAAATTTGTTTGACAATGTTCCCTATAGCTTAGCTACCGATATGCGCCATCAAATCGTTGCTTATTTCGGCAAGACGCATTATTATCGTATTTATCGTAAGGAGCGTTTTATTTCTCCTGAAGATCAACGATATATCAGTCATATATTTGTCCGGAACGGTATTACAGAAGCTCCATGCTTTGAGTCTTATTCGGAAGTCTATAGGTGGTGATTGGTTTCCCGGCGTGAAACCGGTAGTTTCATTGCTTGAAACCATTAGTTTCACACCGAGAAACCGGTAGTTTCAAGGCATGAAACTAATGGTTCCCCTGCAGGAAACTGTACTGTACTGGATTTAGTTGACAACTTCG
>ULMJ01023273.1_pt1 | contig 10481 bp, 7 predicted proteins | sample 1951641 | NCBI WGS metagenome assembly ULMJ01 (sample SAMEA4835550, study PRJEB28245) | human gut metagenome | biome: gut microbiome; material: fecal sample | place: Denmark | collected 2008 | reverse complement strand
CTTTGCGCCACAAGAAATAAACTTCTTGCCACCAAAAGTGTAAGTGACACCGGCAGTCAAAGACACAGCACCGTCCGTATAAGCATTGCTTTTGCTTCCAAACATAGATGGAGACACTTCACCTCTTGCTTCAATATTAACATCCAAATACCTGTTTACATTAAACTGCCCCATCAAACCGACAGAACCGTTAATCAAAGCATTTAACTTATCCTGATCGCCATATGTCTTTGCAAAAACCAAACCGGGTCCGGCAAACACAGATAAAGTAAACAAGCGATCAGGATTATACCCACCAATGGAATTAGAGAGATTATACATAGCATCCGCACGCAGAGTAAAATACTTCTTATTCTTGATTTCTGCATAAGTGCCTTTTATCTGTCCATGCCCTGAATACAACGTTGACCACAATCCGGCAACCTGTCCGCGGACTCCCCAGATAGGGTTGAACAATTTACCCACCGATACATGAATCAACGGTGTGATGGCATGTCCAAAGCCATAATCAAAATTGTCAGGGTTGACACATGCCTGAGTTCCTACACCAGCGCTAATAAAGATATTATCTTTAAATTTTTCGCTGTAGTATTTCTCTTTGGTCTGTGCGGTAGCCACAAGGGCCATTCCTGCCAACATGATAGATACTATACCAAATTTACATTTCATTGTTTTTAAATTTTTGTATTTCAACTCTTTTTTAATTATTTGCTCCGACCACTCGCTTACTTCAGATAAATCTTGTAAGTAAGTCCGCCGGTAAAGTATTTCATTTTTTGCAATTCTACCTGCATATGCAAGTGTTTGAAAAGCAAATAAGTGGCACCCAGTGCAAAATCTTTTGAGTCATACTCCGCAATCACTCTTAAATCAGGCGCAAAAGTCGGATTATAACTGACACCTGCCGCTATTCCATTCAGTTTATACTCCCGCCTCTTATTATATAAGTAAGAGAGATGTACCCCGATTTCCTCCGTCCCTATTGCAAAGTGTTTGGTTGCCGCCAGATAAAAACGACTATAATATCCGTTTCCCTCTGTAGAACCTACTTCTCCACCTCCGGATGAGGTAAATGGGTCTGATGTACCAAAGACAACAGCCGGCATATATTTCCAGAACTGTCCTTCTTTCAAAGCTCGCAGCCGGACAGAAAAATATCTGTCCTGGTTAGTAAAACCAGAGTAACCGTAAGGCTTTAGACCTAATGCTTCCGCTTTAAAGAGAGTGCAAGTATACGCAACCTCTATCCACGGCAAGATGGTTACATTCAAAAAATAATTGTACGTATGATAGTACCACGTAGGAGGAGTTATCTCCTTATTCATAAAGTTCCCTCCCAGCATCACTGTTTTATCCCTTTGCATTTCTGCCGAAGGAGCATGCAGCAAGCCGGTAGTTCCATAAGTCAATTGAGCCGAAAGCATGGATGACACACTGACAAGCAGCGTTGTAATAAACATCCGTTTCATTCTCATTAGGTATAATCTCATGCTTCGCCTCAATTGCGTTATTCAAGAGTAATTTATTCGAAATTAATAATGCCACCACCTGCATTCAGGTCTTCTCCATTACCACCATGACCGTGAGTATGACCGATGGCATAATTCGGAGTCAAGGTATAAGAAACAATTCTCTTAACCACTACAGTTACATCTATAACTTTCTTGTTTTTATCGATTACATGAACAGTATAAGACTTCTTAACTTGTTTTCTTTCCAGACTAAAGCTATCAATCTGTTTGTATGCAGGTACTACAATAGTCGTAGAAAGAGCTGTTTTCACATAGGCATTAGTCGGCATAACATTAGCATAATCCACTTTAATCATATTTTTCAGCAGGGTTGTTACATAGCTCTTAGTTTCCGCATTCATACCACTTAAAGCTGCTTCTACAGCCATATCGGGAGTCTTTTCATCGTATGCCGTTCCACCCATATAACTTCCATTTACAGTTACGTTAGCAGAAGCTGAACCTGTGTAACAAGGTTTATTGATAGGATCATCCTTCAAGACGGTACTTTCTTTCGAATTGATTTCAGACTCATAACCAAAACGGAATTTAGAGAAGTGGCTGATATTACCAACAAAAGTTTTGGAAGTCATATCATACTCAGCGTAGTTACCTGCATCAGCTTTCCACTCACCTGTTTTTTCATCCAGATAGAGAACACCTAATACATAATCAGGTTCTACCGTAATGGTCACAGGAGCCGGGAACTTGATTTCCATCGGCTTAGAGAATACCGTACCGCTCGGCTTACCTTCATAGGTACGTACAGATGCTGTAGCCTTTTCTGCAGGGATATCACGGGTTACACTGATTACCTCTGCAAATCCACCAACGTAATAAACATTCGTGTTGGCAGGCAATACTATTTGGTCAGCAACATCTTTGGTTTCCGATGTCATTTCCCCTGTTTCTTCATCAATAACAACTTCTTTAGATACCAATTCTACCTTCAACTCTTCTTCTACCGGAACAACAGGAAACTCCTTTGTAACATCTACACCTAGTTCCTTCGCTATTTCTTCGATTTTTTTTACAACAGTTTCATCTTCCGTCTTTTTTATATCTTCTACCGTCGTTTCTTCCGCCTTGTCTATAGGAACCTCAACCTCCGTATTACCGCCCACACTTGGATCTTCAGGAGGAACAGGCTCACCACCTTTCACTTTCAATACGATTTCGAAAGAAGTAACAGAAGTAGCACCCGTTTCAACAAATTTAATAATACCGGCTTTTGCTTGCGTAGCATAGCCTCCCTTAGATACAGTCACAACAGCCAAAGTAGTCGGAGCTACATTTTCCGCAGGCACCTCTACACTAAAGTAACCATAACCATTTGTTATCAAGTTATCTGTAGATGTACCAATATTGACCTTCACCTCAGCTCCATTTACAGCAGCACCTTCTTCATTAGTCACAAAACCACATACAAAATACCTTGCAACCTTAGCAGCATCTTCTTTCTGCATCAACACTGCCACTGCAGAATTTACAATCTGGTCACCTTCACCTTCTTCGGCAGCAACAGAGGCAATATTAATGGTTGCATAAGCATTTTTATAACCGTTTGCCGTGAGGACTGCATAATAAGTACCCGGCTGAATACCTTCTACAGCAAAAGTGTTACCTGTTGGTGTAACATCCAATCCAGGAATTACAACAGAAGTCAGCACAACTTTAGCACCACTTTCATCAGTAGCCGTACCCTTGATGTTGTATTTCACTGTTTTGTAAGTTGGAGCATCCTTACCCGGATACATAGCTGCATTAGCCGTATAAACAGAGACTTGTCCATTCGCAATTTTTTCTACGTAAACTGAAGTAGTTACTGTCTGGAAATCCTCTTTGGTAATCTTCAGAACATTCATACCTTCCTTAGCAATCAATGTATAAGTACCGTCTGCAGCAGTAGTCACATCATTTACTTTAACTCCTTCCAATGGCGCACCAGTAGCTGCATTAGAAACAACACCTGCAATTTTATATACCGGTGCTACAGTGCTTGGCGCCTCAGTCGTCAATTCTTCTTTTTCGTAGCAACTTGCGAACATTCCGCAGATTGCCACTAACATCAACGTCAATTTAACGTTAATACCAAACAAACTTTTCTTTTTCATCTCAATAAAATTAAATTAATAAATTAGTAATTCTGATTTAATAAAATATGGGTTAAAACTATTTGATTGCATAATATTGTCGCCCGGCGATGAACGATAGGTATTATAATAATACTGCTCATTCCCTGCATTATACGCCATTCCCATATTCCTGGAAGGAGCGACCCGGGGAATATGCCCTTTCCGTTTATACCTATATGGCGGAAGAGCTATTTGAAAACGAAAACCACCATTGGCCTTTGCATCCGGACTTTTCATTGCAAAAAAGCCAATAGAAGCGTAACGAAAATGCCGGATAACATCTACCCGAACACCTTTTTCTCCCAATAAATACTGTTCAAGTTTCATTGTTGTTTCTATATTATATCGTGGCCAATAAAAAGAGCCTCCCACTGACCACGTCAATTGTTTCTTTGTTCCAAAATGACACGTAAAGCCATCCCAGTACGCAGCACCTGTATATCCGATACGAGCTTCAACCCCAAACCTATTATCATGAACAAAGCGATGATTCACTTTCAAATCAACTCCATAACGTTCACTACTAAAATGCCCCACAGTCAGTGTTCCCCATATATTATAAGGTAGTCTCACTGCCTGTGATACACCTATAAACCCAGGATGCACTTTATTGTATAGATAAGGATATCCATCATTATATATCGGAACCACCATTTGAGCTGTCAGCCTCATTCCTTTCCAGAAAGAGACTTCAACAGCCGATGCCAAATTGAACAGCACCTGATATATCTGAGTGATTACCAAGTTCTTTAAAGATAATTCCGGGTATATCACAACATCTACTTTAAGCAAAGAGCTATTCTTTCTTTTTACTTTATCAGCACCTTTCCAACTATCCCCCAGATTATAACTGACAACCCAGTCTTTACGAGTTGACTCAGGTATACTGTCACCAGCAATCGGCTTATAAAGCAAAGATATTTGGGGCACATTGTTATCGAGAACAATGACTCGGCATGGCTTTTTATCCGGAAATGAGAATATGAGTTTAGATAGATAAATAAAACACACAATATGTTCTCCTTTAGTCTATTGCATAATAATAGACAATACTATTGCTTATTCATATTGTTTCTTTTTTAGACAATAATATCATATATTTGTTGCTGCTCTGTTACTATTTCTACATCTTTGCAGAAAGTTTAATTCGCATTTATTTTTCTAATATTCAATAATTTAAATACAAAAAGAAGCAATAGAACAGAATAAAAACCAAATGCATAATCATTTGAGACGCATTTTTGTTACCCTATTGTTACCACAAAAGACATTATGTATATTTATTTAACCAATAAGATTTCAAAGTAGCAATATGAAAGAAGAACTAAAAATAAAAGAGCCAATAAGAATCAGAGTTAAGGACTTGACAAACGGAAGTAAATCGATATACCTTGATATGTATATGAATGGAAAACGAAAGTATGAGTTCTTGAAATTATATATCATACCCGAAAACAGCAAATCGGATAGAGCACGTAATAGCGAAACGCTAAAATTAGCGAATGCCATTAAGGCTCAACGGATTATTGAACTACAAAATCAAAGTTACGGCTTCAAAGTCAATAAAGTAACTAACATAAAACTGATCGATTACTTACAGAGTATAGCCGAAAAAAAGTCTGAGAACGAAGTTCGTAAAACCGCCTTGCATGCTGTAATCTGTCATCTTAAGCGTTACGACCCCAATGAAATCCAGCTAAACCGGGTAGATAAAGAATATATTCTAGGCTTTTTAAGCTACCTCACAACAGTCAGACAAGCCCACAGCAAAAAAGAAAAGCTGCTTCACGTCAATACACAAAACTATTATTATAAGATACTAAGGTATAGCCTGAATTATGCAATGTCCGAAGAACTTATATCTGTCAATCCAATGGACAAAATAAAAAACGAAGAGAAACCACATCGCTATCGAACAGAGAGGGAATTTCTCACTATTGACGAACTGAAAAAACTTGCACAAACTCCTTTTTACAATACGTTATTAAAAAAAGCCTTTCTCTTCAGTTGTTTTTGCGGATTGAGGCATTCTGATATTATAGCGCTCACATGGGGAGATATAGAGATTGATGAAAATAAAAGCTACCGTCTACATATTATTCAGAAAAAAACCAAAGAAGCTATTTCTCTACCATTAAGTCAAGAAACTGTAAAACAGTTACCCAAACGAGAGAATTCAAAAGATAGCGATAAAATATTCAAAGGATTAATTACCCTGGGAAGAACAAATGAAATCTTACCCAGATGGGCAAAACAAGCCGGAATTAAGAAACATATTACATTCCACACAGCCCGCCATACTCATGCAACAATGTTGCTGACTTTAGGAGTTGATTTGTATACTGTTTCCAAATTACTGGGACATACCAATATACAGACTACCCAAATATATGCTAAACTCGTAGACGAAAGTAAGAAGAAAGCAATCGATCTTATTCCAAACATAACATAATTATTTCTTTAGATATAAGAGCATTTTGAAAGTAATTAGTATATCCGTTGGCAAAATTAGTCATTGGCCTGGTTTTAGTCAGGAACATATCAAAGAGGTATCTAGTCCGTACCTGCTCCGTAGCAAATTCGGTTGAAAGTACCTCTAACCGAATTTGCTACGGAGCAGGTACGGACAAGATACGGGTCAGATGTGGACAGAACCCGGTCTTGAGTCCTTTCAGATACGAGAAAGGAAACAAAGAGTATCATTTAGCATCAAACTGTAAAGAATATATTTATCTTCGTATTAAGCAATTAATAATTCATTTTCTACAAAACATACATATAACGAGAATTACTTTTATAGTCATATTTCTCGCATAAATATCGTATTTATTAGTCATTTATCAACCTCTTAATCATGCGTTATAAAGTCTTCAGGAAAGAATAGTAGTCTTAGGGAAACGATTATGCAAAAAAAGCTACATTATTTTATTTTTTCATGTAAATTTCTTTGGTATTATTAAAAATGTGTCTATTTTTGCACCGTATTTTGTGTCGTAAAGATACAAAAATTGAATAAACAAGATGAGGTATAGAAACTCTAACATGAGAAAGTGTCTAACTACTAAAACAATAGCACAATGTGCAGCGTTCTTTTTATTCTGTTTGCTTCCTTTAAAAGGAGTTTGCCAAACAGGAGAAAGTACGGTAAATACTTTAGTAGAGATGGGATTTGAAAATGTAGGGTGGACGGAAGACAGCAAAGAACGTGTATACGTTTTGCAAAATTCTGCATATCGTCTGAACGGAGTAGGTATTGGCAAAGCAGTAGATGTCATCCAAAAGATGGGTTTACCGGATAAAAAGCCATGTAGAGTAATCGTTTTAGACAATAATGTACCTCAAATTTCTCTTTACTATAAACCGGTAATCGGTGATAGTATTCCGGAAGCAAGTCGTCGGGATTGGGACGTTAGTTACGATTTAGGCGATTCGTGGGAACAGATTCGGAAACAAAAGAGAAAAAATAGTTCTTTGTTTAAGGTAGATATTGTAGTATACCCGGAATTGAAACTGAAAAATCTGATTATTACGCAAATATATCAGGTTCTTTTCAATTTGAATCCTGCGATTGAAGTTTCGTTATGGAAAGGTATGAAATTTATCGGGCAAGTAATTATACCCGTATATAATGAGTATGGAAGATCATATGGGCAAGTTCGCCAAGGTTATGTGGCTTTATCTCAATCAGTGAGACTCCCATACAATATTTTTCTGACAGCAACAATCGGATCATTCAATAATTACCGCTGGGGGGGGACTTTGGATGCGAAGCACATTTTTAAAGATGAGCGATTCTCTGTAGAAGGACGCATTGGCTATACCGGACGTTCACGTTTTGAGAACTGGCGTTGGAAAGTAAGTCCTTTGAAGCGTATAACTTGGAATTTAGGAGGTAGTTTTTACTGGCCTGAGTATAATACATCGCTCTCCTTGAAAGTTGAACAGTATCTGTTAGGTGAAAAAGGAGTCCGTTTCGATATGGTACGTAATTTTAGATATGTGTCTATCGGTTTTTATGGTATGAAAGTACAGAATGCCGGAAATAAAGGATATAATGGTGGCTTTCGTTTTCAAATCGCACTGCCGCCTTATAAATATAAAAGAAGAGGATATATACCAAGAGTATTACCCTCGGAATATTTTGGAATGTCGTATAATGCGGGTAACGAACAATTTTATGGACGTTCGTTTAATCCTCGCGTAGACGATAATATAGGAACAGAGAATAGTTTTAACCCATATTTTATTAAATCAGAATTATTAAATTTTTAATTTTTTATTGAGATGAAAATGAAAAGTAAATTTTTTGGTGTTACCGCAAAATTAGCGATAGCCATTTTAGCAGTCGGTACTATGTTTACAAGCTGCTATGATTCAGAAAACGGTGATGTAACGAAACCGTATAAAGCACCGGATGCTGTATACTCTTTTATCGGTACTGTAACTAACAATATTACCGGTGCTCCTGTATCAGGTGCCTCTGTTGCTTTAAGTGGTGCTGTTACTGCAACTGCTACTACAGATGCTAATGGTGTTTACCAAGCTGTCGTACAAATAGATGGTGGAGCAGAAGGTGTTGTAACTGTTGCTGTTGCTGCCAAAGCTGGTGAATATGAAGCAGCTTCAGCTAATATAGATGTACAGAAGATGTCTAATGGTCAAGCTATTACTTATTACAAAAATATAGTTGTTAGCTACACCGAGTATATACCAGATGGCCTGAAGTATACTACTTCTTCTAAAACTGATGCAAAAGATGTGGTACTGAGTGGTGAAGATGAAGAATATCCAGGTTTGGATATCATGAACCGTGATAGCGAACCACTTCTTGTTACAAGAAACTTCATTGTAAACGAAGGTACAGTTGTTGTATCACAAAATCCTGAAGTTTATACTCTTACCAAAGCAGTATCTGCAGAAGTACTTGACGCTGTTAGAAATATTATTAACGCTGACTTAGGCGGTGTTGCCCCTACCAAAGAGTTTGATAAGAAGACTACTCCTTTCTCTATTCTGGTTGCTCCGATGTCTGCATTAAAGAATGTTACAGTTTCATACTTATATGAAGACAAGGCTTACAATTTCACTTACGGCTCAGATAAGATCAATGTAGTGACAAGACGTATCGTAAGTGTATCTTTCGACTACAGCGAAACTTCATTCAACCACTATCATGGTCATGGTCATGGTCACGGTCATGGTGATGATTTGAATGCAGGTGGTGGTATCTGGGAATAATTTTTAAAGAGATAGCGCAATAAAAAATGAAAAGAAAGCAAAGATGAGGTATATATTGGGAAAAGTAATCCTTATAGGTTTATTGCTGTGTTGTCCTCTCTTGCTTTCGGCTCAATTGACGTATGGTACCACCGGTTTATTGCATGCCCCTTCGGCAGAAATGCAACGGGACAAAACGGTGATGATTGGTGGTAACTTTTTGAATCAGGAGATAACTCCTCCTACATGGTACTATCATACGTACAATTATTTTCTGAATGTGACTATATTTCCCTGGTTAGAAGTGGCATACACATGTACACTTTTTAAAGCGGAAGCACTGGGACTTGGTCCTTATGGTTACACAGGATTTACAAATCAGGACAGATATTTCTCTGTCCGACTGCGAGCTTTGAAAGAAGGACAATTCTGGAAACATATGCCGGCTGTGGTAGTAGGAGCTTCGGATCCTTATACTGAATCCGGTGATGGGCAGATATCTTCAGTTGACGGTAACGGTTATTTTTGCCGCTTCTATATTGCAGCGACAAAACATATCCCGGTAGGAAAAGAGACGATAGGTGTACACCTCTCCTATCTTTTCAACCACCGCAACGATTATCCTCTGAACGGACCAGCCGTAGGCATTACCTACAACCCTTCTTTCCATCCGCAATTGCGGGTAATCGCAGAGTATGATTCGAAAGATTTTGCGTTGGGTGCCACCTATTTGCTTTTCAACCATTTGCATGCGCAGGTAGAATTGCAAAAAATGAAATACTTTACCGGCGGGCTTACTTATAAGATTTATTTGAAGTAAGCAGAATGGTCGGAGCAAATAAGAAAAAAAGAGTTGAAATATAAAAACTAAAAAACAATGAAAAGTAAATTAGTAATATTATCTTTGATGTTGGCTGGTGCTACTGTTGCAACAGCTCAGACAAAAGAGAAATTCGTCAGCGAAAAAGCCGGAGACAATATCTTCGTGAGCGTGACTGGTGGAGTTTCTTTGGTAAATTCGGGTAAGAGTGAGGGAAAATTCGGAGACCCGGCTCCCCATATTACCGTATCTCTTGGTAAGTGGTTTACTCCGGTTTGGGGTGTGCGTGCTCAGGGTGGCTTGTGGAAAGCTAACTTTAACACACAATGGTCTGAAGGTACTTATGCTGCTGATGGTAGCATGGTAGGTTCAAAAGTAAACAATGACAAGAATGTAGGTCAAATTCGTTTGGATGGTTTGTTTAACCTTTCAAATGCTATTGGTGGATACAATCCTGACCGTTTGTTCACTTTGTCTGTGTTTGCAGGTCCCGGTTTGACTATTGCTAAGGGTGCAAGCTCTTTCGAAATTGCAGAAAATCAAGCAGGTACTGCTTGGCATAAAGTTCGCCCCGCAGGCGCTGATGATAAGACAGGTGCTTATATCAACGGTTCTGCTGGTTTATTGGGTAAATTCAATGTAAACAACTACCTTGATATAGATATTGAAGCTCGTGGTGAATTAGCTTCTTCTTATCTGGGTTATTTGTCATCTTCAAGAACTGTAGGTGGCGTGTATGTTGGTGCAGGTCTTACTTATACTTTCGGTGGCAAGAAGTTTATTTCTTGTGGCGCAAAG
>ULMJ01019015.1_pt1 | contig 10540 bp, 10 predicted proteins | sample 1951641 | NCBI WGS metagenome assembly ULMJ01 (sample SAMEA4835550, study PRJEB28245) | human gut metagenome | biome: gut microbiome; material: fecal sample | place: Denmark | collected 2008 | reverse complement strand
CTATGGCGGTTCTTTACACCTGGAATGCATGGAGTTATAGTTATTTTATTTCCAACTATAAATCCTCCTTTTTTACAAAGGAACAAAATCTATTCCGGAAATCCTAATCGGATAATCTTTTTTATCATTTCAGATGGATTTTGAAGTAAATGCCGCCGGAGAAGTATTTCCCGTTGTTCAGTTCGGTAATCAGATTGATGTGGTCTTTCCAAAGCTGGTAGTGTGCCCCGATGTTCACGGTGCGGGCGTCATATTCGGCCATCAGGTCCAGCCCGTTCAAAGCTTTCACCGCCAGGTTGTCTTCCGGCAAAAGGTTGAATTTGAAATTCACACCCGCGGCAGGCCTTCTGTAATGAGGGAACCAGCAGGCACGGTAATCGACGTATGCAGCGTGAACGCCCAGTGTCCCTACCCCAGCGAAACTGAAATGCTTGGTTGCCGCCAGATAATATCGTGTAAAATGATTGTTCTGCATACCGTCCTCATCGAACTTAATGGCCCCACCGCCGTATGATTCATGCGAGGTGGGATCGTCCAGACCAAGGACTATCTGCGGAGTCCAGGGTTTCCACCAGCCTTCTTTCCACAACCGCAGGCGAGCATTGAAGGCACGGTCCTGATTGGTGTACTTTCCCCAAGACTGAGGCGGAAAATAAGTAGAACCGTGATTTGCATAATTGATGGTGCAGGTGTATCCCACTTCGAGCCAGGGGAAGATGGTTATGTTCAGATAATAATTGAATGTGTATTTTATCTCATTTGTAGTGAGATACTGCAACGGAACAAGATGTAACACATTCCCGCCCGCCATAAATGTCTTGTCTTTTTGCATCTCGGCAGTGGGAGCATGAAGAAGTCCCGTTGTGCCGTATAGCGCCTGTGCCTGACTCTGTAACGAGCTAATCGCAATAAGGCATACTAAAATTAATCGTATTTTTCTACTCATTAATGAGAATTCCATCTATCTTTGCTTCCATGAAACGTTTGCAAGCGATAGTGTTATTAGTATTGAATGGGATGGTTTGGCTGGTGTCTTTCATTCTGCTCCTGCCCGTTGTTTCCTTATATAGTTTATGGAAACTATGCAAAAGGATCTTTGTAAAGCCCCAATAATTGTTTTGCAAAATAGTAAAAGAACTGAATATCATCTATAAAATAGCGTCTGAATAGTCGCTTGGGTTCTTTTAGGAAACGATAGAACCATTCCATCGCCAAGATTTGGAATATTTTGGGAGCACGCTTTATGTTGCCGGCTTCGAAGTCGATGGTAGCGCCAAGAGCCATCCATATATCTACTTCAGGCATTTTATCTTTATGGGTAAATATCCATTTTTCTTGTTTGGGACAACCTACGCCTACCAACACAACATTGGCACCACTTTCATTTATCATTTTATAAATTTCCTCGTTCTCATTCTGTTCCTTCTCAAAACCGTACGAGGGTGAATGAGCACCGACCACTATTTGCCTCCCTACTCTCCTGTTTATATTCTCCATCGCCTTTTTAGCAACTCCCTCGGCTGCTCCTAACAGAAAAATTTTACAATTGGGATTTTTAGCATGGTAATTATAGAATGCCGTAAAGAAGCTACTTCCCGGAATAGCCATCGGCAAGGATTGCTTTAGTAGTTTTGATGCAAGATAAAGAATTTTGCTATCGCATACTACCCATTCTGCTTGCTGATAGATGTCGTAGAACTCTCTGTCATGCTGAATCTTTATTAAGTGGTCGAGGTTGGGGGTGTAAAGTACACCTTCGGCCATTTGTTCCAATAGCTCTTTTTGGGTGAGAGAGAGGATATTAAGATTTAGGAAACGAACTGAGTTTTTCATTAGAAGTTAACCTTTACAATTTAGCAAATAATTTATTCCATGAATCTACAATTGATTCCACCGAATATCTTTTACTGGTTATTATGGCTGCTTGTGCCAAATTATTACGTTTATCAGCATCCAACATTAATTCTTTCATTTTTTCTGTTGCAAATTCTGTATCATACCCTTTTTTATTATAAGGTAAAATCACACCATCTACTCCATCTGAAATGATATCATAAACAGCAGAATAGCTTCCATATACTACAGGAATCACTCCAAAACTCATTGCTTCAACAACAACAAGACCAAATCCCTCATATTCTGATGTCAACATTAATATAGAAGCACGCTTATAATACAAAGAAGGATTTTGGAACCCTTCAAAAACAACATTATTAAGTTTTAGCTGAATTACTTTTTCTACCAAATTTCTCTTTTCTACTCCATCTCCAACAATTATTAGCTTCCAATCAGGAAAACTTGCTTCCAATAAAGCCCAAGTATCAATTATTCTATGAATCCTTTTCTGATTTTCATCAATACGTCCAACGTATAATACTTCTTTTCTCTTTTGTAAAAAATCAAATACAAAATCAGAAGAAGGTATCGTTATCGGATTAGGAAGGATCTGTACTTTATCATTTTTTGTCAAATAGGCAAATCTCTTAAATGAAGAAACAAAAGACTGAGACAAAAGCATATATCTATCACTATAGTTATAAACATAATGCATAGATACTCCTGTCGCAATTCTAAATATATGCCATTTTATTTTTAAGATCATTTCGCACCACCTTCCTGCTACTTGTTTTATTTGCTCTTCTACAATTTTAAGACGTGCATTTGTCCCAGGATCATTGTGATAAACAGACACTATTTTTATATTTTGTTTACCACAGGCTTTACGTAAAACCAATATAGGAAGATAAGGTAATCCCCACTGATTAATAACAACTTTTATTTGATGGTTTTCTAATATATTCCGTATCATTTTTATATTTTTTCTAGAATAATGAAAACCATCAAGAACGTAAAATGGTATATCTTCAGGTAGTCGTTCCTTCATCAAACGAGCTGGAGGATTAAATGAAACAATGACAATGTTATGTCCTTGTTTAGCAAAGCCTTCAGCTAAAACAGAAGTTACAACTTCCTGCCCACCCACCTCAAAATATTTCATCAAAAAGAGAAGATTCATAGTATTATTCTGATGTCAGACCAATCCAGTTAACAGGAAAAATATTAGGATAATAATCTGCATTTATCCATTTCTTTGGATAAATTACAATAGGATTATTCCTATTAAGATATGCTCCCCAGTAACTAAAAGTACTATTTGCTATTATATTTGCTTTCGCAAATGTCATCAGATACATATCAATATAACTATCCTTACCTATATTCCAATCTATATAAGTCACTTGCGATAATTGCATATTCTCTTTACACCATGCAATATCATCTGAAAAAACAAAGAAAAAAGTATTAATCAACTTTGACTGAACAAATTCTATAGCCCTTTCGTAATATTTAACAGTTGCAATATTTGCTAAAATGTTCATATATTCAATTGACAAAAAATCACCTCTTCTAATATGCAAACAAACAGAATTAGTACTTTGCATCCGATTAATTATTTCCAAATTTTTATTGCTCAGTTTTATAGGCTTAAATTCCAACCAATTAATTCTATTTTCATAAAAAGAGATATCTGATTTAAATGCATTAAATATTATAGCATCCCAATTCACGATAGTATTATGTAAACTACATAGATTAGTTTTAGGGTGAATCTTTTTCCACAAATAAATAAGCCCTGTCAGCAATTTTGCCTTCAATGATGTAGGCGGAAGTTTTACATTGAAAACGTTCTCTAATTCAAGCCCTCCCTCATGCTCCTTAAATTTGGAATTCAAATAGATTCCCCTTATATCTTCTTCAGGAAAATGTTCTCTAATTGCTAAATAAAAAGTATACTCAAAGATTTGATTTCCCAATCCCCCACCGAAATATAGAATTCTCATTTTAAATGCGTTTTATTATTTTTGCAGGATTACCACATGCTATACAATCAGCAGGAATTGATCGTGTCACGACAGCCCCTGCACCAATAACAGAACGTGCACCGATAACTACTCCTTTTAATATAATACAACGTGCACCTATCATCACATCATCTTCTATCGTAATTTGTTTACTTTTTGTATTCAGCATATCACTAACTGCCTCCCGTCTCTGTACATAATTTAAAGAGTGACAATCAGAATCAATCATAATACAGTCACCTCCTATCCTAACATTATTACCTATTACTATTTTCTGATGAGCCCATAAACAAGCACTACTAATCGCAACATTATTTCCTATTATTATTGCCGCACCAGGCTCTATTCTAATACTCCCTCTTATATTTCGACAAATAGGATTCAATCTTCTAGCATTAGAAAAGTAAAAATCATCACCAATTTTCAAAATAGAAGTTTTATACATTCGAAAGTTTAAGATTCCATGAATACAAAATTTATGCCCCAATCTTATATTATACCGCACAGCACAAATGGAAAAATATAAAAAATTAGCTATGGAAGAAAATTTGTTTAAGACTCTATTCCACATTTTCATCCTTTTTAAATTGATCCAATGCTCTTCTTAACGCCTCAATATATCTTTTCTTAAATCGCAAATCCGGTTCCATATAATTCCCTTCTCCCCATTCATTCCAAGACTTTAAAATCAATAATTGATTATTTTTATTTTTGATTACATTTAGAGCTTTATTCACATGTTTCTCAAATAATTGCGGAGTAGAATCATGATAAATAAGTCCATATATTCCACTGCGAGGAGAATGATCAAAATTAGGAACAATTGTCGGAATTGTATCTTCTGCACTATCCTCTTCCTCATTTATCAAGTCATCAATAACATCCTCATATTTAGGTACATCATAAAAACGATGCAACAGATATGTATTTATCCATCCTTTTAAATGAGCCCAAATATTTTGTTTTAGTGTATGTTTCTGATAACTTCTCAAACGCCCTTTTATCACTGCAGAATACCCTCGATTTATATAATCTCCACTATTCTCATTATAATAAATATTACCTATAAAATAAATGCCCTTAAAACCATCCTCTTTAGCCCACTTCAGCCAATAAACAATAAAATCATCTGGCAGATTATGAGAATCATAAATCATAAATACAGGCATATCATCTTGATAAATATATCGTGAATCCCTAAACGCCTTTCTTACATATTCATAATGCATACGGAAATCATTCACACCTAAAAATTCCTGCTCTATCAAAAGACGATCTTTCCCTTTTGTATCACTTATATTCCAATTCTTGGCATACCAAGAATGATTTGCCCACCCTAAACAAAAAGGAAAATCTGGTTTACCTGTTGATAAGACTTCATCAAAAACTAAATTCATTAATCGCCTGCCATTACCAAACCAATAATGCCAATAACAAAATCCATATATCCCAGCCTCCTTAGCCAATTGTGCTTGTTGTTCTCTTATACATGGAAGTCTTAAATCATAATATCCTAAATCTGCCGGAACTCTTGGCTGATAATGACCTTTAAATAAAGGTTTAGCTTTTCCTACATTTGTCCATTCTGTAAATCCTGTCCCCCACCATTCATTATTTTCTTTAAATGGATAATACTGAGGTAAATATAATGCTATAATTTTGGGTTTCATATTATCGTAATTTATAATACATATCTAAATACATTAAAGAATAGAAAAACGCCCAATACATTGTATAAGCATAATCTCCCGTAATACAAACATATCCAACATAAGCGATAGACATTGACAATAACAAATAATATTCATCCATTTTTTTCTTTGCCAAAATGATACATTTTTTATATATTTTCCATAAAAACAAAAGCCAAACAACAAAGCCGATTACCCCCCAATTGCATAAAGATACAAAAATATAACTTTCAAAAGCCAACACCACAGGATGATCACCATTCATCTGATTATAATATGCTGTCCATCCAAAGCCATTTCCAAACAAAGGATTAGACGAAATGATATCAAAACACCCTAATAATTGTGTCAGTCGCATCTCTACAGAAGATCCTTTTACATCAGCACTAGCAGATGATGAAAAAATTGAAGCTATATAAGTATATAAAACATCCTCTTGAAATGCAATCAACAAAATTAAACCTGCAACAACTATTGTATAAAATAAATATTTTATTTTATGATTAAACAAAAGAAAGGCCATTACACCTAACATTATCCCAGCTAAAACCGATCTGACTCCACATATCATCGCACATGAGATAATCAAAATAAGCAAAACAAAAGGAATACACCCATCCTTTTTTGATATAATCTTATATAAACAAAAAAAGAAAGCTACAACAAGAAAACAACCAAATGTCATAGGATGAGAAAAGACAGAAGAAATTCTTCCAAATAATCTATCTTCACTAGGAGCTGCATATCCTATTAAATCCTCTGCATCAGATATCATCAATAACAAATAAGGATTTAAACCTTCCGTCTGAGTTAAAAATAACCCATATACAGTCGCAACAAAAATACATATATAAACTATATAATTCAAAATTTTAACTTCTCTTACCTTATTTGACTTAAATAAAGAAAACATCACTAGGGGGATTGTAAAATAGCGAAGCACACTTCCAAGCCATGTCATTAATTGATACGAATAGGATAGTCCATATTCTATCGGAATAAATAAAAATAAAACAGCAAAATACCACAAAAATGGTTTACATTCATTTATACTTATATTCAAGTGCCGACATCTCGTATAAAACAATAAAGAAATAAATAATAATAAATTAAAATAATTCCACTTTAAGGATATTCCACCAATAGTAAAAGGAAACGAAGGAAGTAAGAAAAACATCAAGACATATAGTATCAGCCCCCATCTTATTTTACAAACAAACAGAATCAAAACAACTATCGAATATATTGTCAGAAAAGTATACATTTATCTTATTTTTTTTGCTGGTACACCACCCACAACTGAATAAGCTGGCACATCATGAGTTACTACTGCATTAGCAGCAATAACGGCACCATCCCCAATATGCACTCCAGAAAGAATTACAGTTCGGTCACCAAGCCACACATTATCTCCTATAATAATTTCACCTTTTGACATAAGAGGGCGATTTAAAGGAGGAATAGATAAATGTTCAAGTGACATATCACCATGGTTATTATCAGAGATATAGACCCGACGACCAGTAAGCAAATTATTACCAATAGTAATCTTATAAGCACAGGTTATATGAGTACCTTCACCTATATGACAATATTTTCCAATAGATAATTGTGGATGAAATTTTTCATCATGATATTGCGTCCAACAATTAACAATACAATTCTTTCCAAACCCAGTTTTTTCACCTATAACCATACATTCACCACCACGCAAATCACAAAAACGTTCAAATAATACACTACGGTCTGCCCTAGGTATAAAGTGAAGTATCCATAAAGAATACAACTTGTCAACAAAGGAAAACAACCTTCTATTCAAAGAATATGGATAAATTAAAGCAAAGATACCCATAACAAAAAACATTATACTTTTCATCATCTTTTTTCCACTCATATCAATACTTGTATATGCTTTTTATTCACTCTTCTTGATGTGAGTAAGCAATAATTTGATTATATATTTTCCTAAGTGTTTGAGCAATCATTACAGGATTATGTCTACAATGTGAAGTTTGATACGCATTTTGGGATATTCTCAACAATTCATCTTCATTATTATGTAATTCCATTATTTTAAATGCCAACGCATATGGTTCTGCATAAGGATACAAAAAACCATCCTCATTATCTGTAACAATTTGTGGTATTCCACCTGCATTTGTTGCAATAATTGGAATACCTAATAATTGAGCCTCACACAAAGCATTTGGAGAGTTGTCTATTATTGCGCAATGTATGAATAACTCAGATTGACATATTACCTTAGGAATATCAGAAGCCCGTAATCCACCTAATAATTTTATATTTACATCAGAACATTTTATTCCTGTCTGTTTTTCAAATGGTTTTATAGCCTCTGAAGTGGCTGTAAGCAACCATTCTACACTCTGATTAAAACGATATTTAAGTATCCATGCAGTTCTAAGCATTATTTCGTTACCCTTGAGATTTCCTGCATTGCTCACTGTTATCAAACGTATTTTAGACTCCTTTTTAAATTTCCATTTAAGATCAGAATTGTAAATATCAGGCCGAATGGCTTCAGGACAATGAAAATAAATAGCATTAGGAGAAAAATTCCTAACAATTGCTTTATCCCATTCTGTACGTCCCATAAAATATTTGATACATTGCATCGTTTCACGTTCCATTTCCTCATGTTCAGACGCATCTATTTTTCTCTTTCTTTCGCTTATCATTTTTACCAGACTCCAATGAAACATTGAAACATTTTTACATAATAACACATCACTCATCATGTTGTAAATATTCCAAAAGCCCATTATATGTACAACAAAGGGAATATCCACATCCTTCTGTAATAAACTATAGTGCCATAATTCTGATCCAAAACATTGTATTATATCTGGTTTGAAATCTTGAATAACCTTCAAATAAGCAGGTTTCAACTTTTCATATTTAAGTCTAGATGATGAAAATATCTTATTACGAATTTTCTTCACCATACCATATTCACAATTGATTGGATAATAAGTTACCCCACTATGTTCTACTTTGAACTTTCTATCCACATGTTCAAATGCTATTCCAAGCTGTACATCTGGAAGATACAATTTAACAATTCTTTCCAAGGATTCAATCCATCCTCCTTTAGATATAATATCATAACAGGATGGGGTGCAAGAAAACCACAAGACTCTCATATAGAACTCACATTATTAATATTATAAAAATACATAGCTCACATTTATTGTTTGAGTTAAAAGAACAATAAATATAGGGTAATCACTCAATTTAAGGCATCCCCCTTTGAAAATTTAACATTGGCTGGTAGCCAAAGAATTTTGTCAGGAACCATGTTAACGTAATCCCTGCACCCATTAAAGATATTTTTGAAAAAAGTTCGATTGCGCGACATGACAATAAAGACATCTCCATCACTTGGTTCCTTGTGAAGCCGTTTACGAATGATAGATAACACACGGCTATGCTTACAACGCATATCGATAAAGTCATGAACATAATAAAAATGATTCAGACCGGTAACATTCAACATAACCCCTCCAACTTCTCTATCATCCCAACCAGATCCTAGTAGCTTAATTTCGTTGGGGATAAATGTAGACCATTGCTAATACGAATGTCAATCCAAATACGAACAGGGAGAATCATTACTGCATTTGGCTATAGGTTGAGGTTGATCACTAGATTTTTTTCTCACGACTAATCACAGGAGCATCATCAATCTGGACTTCAACTACTTTTTTACGAGTATCCTTGAACCATTTCTGAAAAATGTTATAACTTTATTTCTTTTCAATCTCTCACTTATCAATTGCAGCACACTTATTCTCTCTTCTTTTTTCAACGCATAGTTCCAGACGCAAATTCCAAAGACAATAGATGTCATACAGCAAACAAAAAGCAATCTCAAGAAACTTTCCTCAAATAAACTCTTTATAGCAAAACCTCCAATAAACATACATACACTAATACACAATACAGGACAAATGACCTGTATCAGAAAATCAGAAATCTTAAGACCACACTGTTTATTAGAATAATAAATAATAACCATATCTCCACCTATACTCCAAATTACTATCATAAAGAGATATAACCAATATGGAGCCCCCCCTAACGTATAAGCAAGATAGGTAAAACATACAGGCAATACATTCATAATACTTTTATAGATAGCATACCTTTTGATATTTCCCTCTGCATAAATAGCAGTGGCGGCACTATTTGTCAATTGACATATTACAGTCACAATCAGTTGCATACAACAAAACATAGCCGTCCATTCCGGTACATCTTTTAGCCAGATTCTTAATACATAATGCATTTCCAATATGAAAGGAACGGCAAACAGGACTATTAAAAGTGTAGAAAACTTACCACTAGCCAACGTTACACGATTCATCGCTTCCATATCGTGACTGCCAGCCCTTTTTACAATAACCGGATTTACTGCCTTCATCAAGTTCAATGAAAAGTTAGACAATTGTCCATTCACCTGATTGGCTATTCCTTGAGCCGCACTCAATATGGTACCAAAAAAATGATTAAGCACCAAACCCGAACCATAATAAGAAACAAGACTAGATATAGCCGTTAAGAAATTCCATGAAAAAAATGAAGTAATTCGTTTGAGAAGGTTCGAATCCCAATACTTACGAATTGAAAAAACACATTCGTCATATTTACGATGACAATATATTTTCATTATCGTAAGAGTTATCAAAGGAATCATGGCTGTCAATACGCCATATACAATCAGTTTATCACTATTGGTATAAACACAAACAAAAGCAATAACCAGACGTAGCAAACATTCAAATATACCAATCAATGAATAATAGAGCATATTTTCGTGAGCATTTACAACAGCATCATAAGGGACATTGATTATTGTCAGCACTGTACTAGCAACAGCACTAAGATAGATTACCTTTGCCGCAAAAATCCTCTGAACCGGTATGTTAAACACGCCATTAAAAAGCAAACGCATAACAACCAGCA
>ULMJ01024658.1_pt1 | contig 10564 bp, 6 predicted proteins | sample 1951641 | NCBI WGS metagenome assembly ULMJ01 (sample SAMEA4835550, study PRJEB28245) | human gut metagenome | biome: gut microbiome; material: fecal sample | place: Denmark | collected 2008 | reverse complement strand
GTTACGTGTGTGCACCAAGCCTGTTCCAGAAGATGATAGTAAAATGCCAGGGGGCAACCGGTGATATCAATGCCTACAAAGAAAACAGAGACCTTCTGTACGAGGGACTCACAAGGATAGGCTATCACTGCTTCAAGCCGGACGGAGCCTTTTATATGTTTGTAAAGGCACTCGAGGATGACAGCAATGCATTCTGTGAGAAGGCAAAGGAGGAGGATGTGCTCATAGTAGCAGCAGACGGCTTCGGCTGTCCGGGCTGGGTGAGAATATCATACTGTGTGGACAGGGAAATGATAAAGCACTCTATGCCTGCGTTTGAAAAGATATACAAGAAATATAATAAATAATAGTTATAAAAAAATAATCCGAAAAAGCGTCGAAAATTGTCTAAAAAATATGTAATTTTCGGCGCTTTTATTATGCAGTTTTCACAAAGTTGTCTCCGTGTGACCGTTGTGTGACCATTGTTTTGTATAATGGAATGAAGAGTGGGAATATAAATAAAATCGTAACGGAATAGTTACAAAAAATACTATAGAAAAGGAGATATGAGAGTGTTTAATAAAAAACTTAACAGGTTACTAGCAATCATGCTAGCTTCTGTAATGGGTGCGACATCGCTTCCGGCAACACAGGTAAGTGCTGATACACCCTCTTCAGAGTATGATATATCTAACGACGCAGCTTCGGATGATATATCTGACAGTAAAATTCCAGATGAACAGGATTCGGATAATAATGCCACCGAGGAAAAACAGCCACAGCAGCTGACGGTAGAGTATACACCGGCGGATGATATTTATGTGGGGAACAAAGTTGTTCCGGTGGTAAAATCCGACAGGGCGGATGCAGCCGTTGACAATTTAAAATACACTGTTGTAGAAGGCAAAAATCTGATTGAAAAGGATACAGACTTTGCATCAAACGGTATATGGACAGCAAAGGATACCGGAACTGTAAGGATAAAGGTGACAAAAGCAGAAGATGACAAATATAAGTCAGCAGAGGCAGAATATACTGTTACCATCAAAGAATATGATTACAGCAGTATGAATAACAGCCTGACAGGGACAATGCTGCAGGGTACAAAATTTTATGTAGAAGCACCTACATTATCGCTGGCAAGTGACAATCAGGCGGTATATGTGGTTAGAAAAGGTGATGAATGGATTGAAGCTGATAAATATCAGCTTATGCCACAGCAGGGTGATAACAGACAGACTCTTGTAATAGCACGTAAGGACAAGGAAAGCGGAGCTATCACAGATATTGGAAGTCTGCAGCTCGACTACAAATATGATACACAGCCTCCAAAGATAACATTGAATCCAAATGAGGATGATAAACCTGCTTTCACAAAGGATGCTGTGGATTATTATGGAAATGTCAGAAAAGTAGACATGAATATCCACGATGTCTCTTTGGATGATGGTTCCACACAGCTTTGGGTAAAGGTTGATGACCGGGAAGAATTCGATGTATTTGATGTCGATAATGCCCAGAAGCTGATTGATGCAGGAATAGAGTATAGTGACTGGATCGTGACAGGGGCTGATTATAGCAGCTGCATCACATTTGGTACAAAAGCGGATGAGGAACACAAATATCAGATAATCGGAATGTATGCGAAGGATCAGGCGGAGCATGAGTGTAATGATACAAGCTCAATAGAGCAGCCGTTTTATGTGGATAGAAAAGCGCCTTCAGGTACTATTGGATATGATGCTGATTTAATAGACGAGCAGAATATGGTCAGTCAGCAGGCATCAAATGTATATGGACAGCTGGAGGATATCAGCGGAATAAAGCAGGCATTCTACTATGTGAATAAATCAGATGAAAGTGGCAGTATTTTAAATGATGAGCAGGTAAAAGCGCTTGATGATTCAGCATGGAAGCCGTTAGAGCTTATTGAGGATACATATGATGCCCGATATAAGTACAAGATTAATACATCTGATCTGAAGGATACTTCATATAACGTATATGTAAAGGCTCAGGACAATTGTAATGGCGAGACAGCATTTTTCTCCACATCGAAGCTGGTTGTTGATACCCTGCCACCGGAGCTTACAGTGTCTCAGGATACCATGACAGCAGCCGATGAAAAAGGCTGGCATAAGGATGATATAAGCTATATCGTTAAGGCTGATGACAGCTTATCAGGAATTAAGAGTGTTGAATACACTGTATTTGATGGGAAAAGGAAAATTGTATCAGGACAGACTGTTGAGCTTGACGCAAGCGGGGAAGGAAGGATAACCATTCCGGCAGCAGAGCAGTTTAACGGAATTGATCTGATGCTTTCAGTAAAGGCAACTGATTATGCCGGTCTTAAGACAGAGGTTAAAGGTGACAGCTTCAAGTTCAGCATGGACAGTCAGTCACCTGATGTCATTATAGAGCCGGAAGCGGGCAAAAACAGAAAATATTTCAATGACGATGTCCGTATAAAAACAAGTGTAACTGACAGCATTTCAGGTGTTGTATCAGCAAAATACCAGATAGTGACAGATGATCAGTCAGTATCGGATGATGAAGGGGCATGGAATGAGCTTGATGAATCAGGAATCATAAATGTATCGGCTGAGGCTTATCTGGATAAAAAGACAGATGTATATGTTAAAGCTGTTGATGAGGCAGGAAACGTGACTGTAGCGGATTTGACAGCAAGCGGCAGCCAGCCATTTTATATTCACAAGGCAGCGCCTGCAATAACAGTGACATATGGTACACCTGAGCAGCCGGATCCACAGTGCATCAGCAGTGTAAAAGGCACTGAGTATTACAGGGAAAACAGGATTGCAACCATTTCGGTAAAAGAGAATGAGCTTTTCTTTGACCCCGATGAAACAAAAATCAATGTAAAGGTTGATGGAAATGAACAGACACAGTCAGATGCATGGTCTGAAAAGTCATACTGGGTAAAGACAGGCGAGGGAGCAGAAGCTGTTTACAGTAAGCAGCTCGTATTCAATGCAGGACACAAGTATGAGCTGAGTGTCAGTGCAAAAGATTTGTGTGGTAATTCAGATAATGGATTTGAGATAGAAGGAGACAAATCAGCAGAGTTTGTAATTGACGTACAGTCGCCGACAGGAAATATCAGGTTTGACGGACTTTCAACAGGCATGGATACCGTGTGGGATTTATTGCTGCCAAAAGACAAATATGAGATTTCAAGATTTGCTGCCAAGAAGGTCAATATTGCCGGACAGCTTGGAGATGAGCATGGCGGCATCAAGTCAGCAGAGTATTTCGTTTCAGCAGAGGATGCAATAATTGACGTAGACAGTATTCAGGAGGCTGACTGGAAGACACTTGACAGCCTTAATGAGGATGGCACCTTCAGTGAACCGATAGAATGCGAGAACAAAAACTGCGTGGTATATGTCAGGGTTACAGATTTAAGCGGTAATGTTTCATATATCAGCACAAATGGATTGGTAGTTGATACATGCGCACCGGCAATATCAGTCATCACACCTGAGACAGCATCAGGAGTGTACAGTGCAGATGTGCCGGTAAGTATAGAGGTATCAGATGAGAATGCCACAGGAGTTGCATCAGGAATAAAGAGCGTAAACTATACGGTAACAAATATGGGACAGACGACACAGGATGGAACATTATATAGCTATGATAAGACAGCAGCGGGCTTAAAAGATCTGGAAAATCATGTAACAGAGCAATTTGACATAAGCGCGGCTTCAAACAACAGTAATGAAGTGCGTATAGATGTTACCGCAACAGACAATGCAGGAACGGCATACACAGTAACAAAATACATAAAAATAGATACAACAGCACCAACAGTGCAGGTAAGCTATGACAATAACAGTGCAGATACATCATTTGGAGACACAGCATACTTCAAAGCACCGCGAACAGCAACCGTAAAAGTAACAGAGCGTAACTTTGATGCATCAAAGGTAGCAGCGGAAATAAAAGCCGCAGCAGGTAAGGCACCTGCTCTTTCAAACTGGAGCACAGAAGGTGGAAGCGGTAACGGTGATGATACAGTACATGTTGCCACAATATATTACGGACATGATGACGATTACACATTTGGAATCGGAGTAAAAGACATTGCGGGAAATGCCGCAGCAGGAGTGGATTATGCAAATTCGCTTGCACCGACAAAATTTACAATTGATACGACAGCACCTGTTATTTCGGTAGCATATGATAACAACAGTGCATCAAACGGAAACTATTATAATAACAAGAGAACAGCAACTGTGACAATCACAGAGCACAATTTTGATACAAGCAGAATAGCACTGAGCATGACTGCGCAGGATGCAGGAAAATCAGTAGCAGCACCGGCATTTGGAAGCTGGTCAGATAATGGTGATATACATACGGCAACATTAAGCTTTGATGCGGATGCCACATATACATGGTCACTTGCATATACAGACAAAGCCGGCAATAAGGCAAAAGACCTTGCAAAGCAGGAGTTCTGCATAGATACGACAAAGCCTGTTGTAACAATCAACGGAGTAACCCCGGGCTCAGTAAACAATAATTCAGGAAATATGTCATTTGTAATAGAGTGCACAGATACTAATCTTGAATACTTTTCACCGGTGCTTACAGTTGAGGTATATGAAAATAGCAGATTCGTAAGAAAAACGATTACCGGAAATGTGATATCAATTTCAAACGGACAACGTGTAGAGTTTAGAAATCTCAATGAGGATGGAGTGTATTCACTGACATGCCATGCACAGGATAAGGCCGGAAATTCTTATGAAACAGTCAATATTATAGATGCAGGCGGAAAGCAGGTGACAGAGACTGCAGGGCAGGGAGAAAAATTGATGGATTTCTCCATAAACAAAGGCGGTTCAATCTTCTCGCTGGATGACAATACGATGAAGCTTGTAAAGGATTACTATGTGCAGAAGGTATACCATGATGTGGTAGTCAGAGAGATAAATCCGGATGAAGTTACCAGCTGTACTGTCAAAGTAAATGGAAAAGCACTTAAGCAGGGAACAGACTTCAGTGTGAATAATGTAAGTGAAAGCGATGGCTGGCATAAGTACGAATATGTGATATCAAATGCGGTATTTGAAAAAGAGGGTCAGTACAATATCGTTGTGGAGACAAAGGACAAAGCAGATTCAGTTGCCTACAGTGATGTGAAGAGTGTAAATATTGAATTTATTGTGGACAAGACAGCACCTACATATACATTGACAGGTGTAGATAAAAACAATGAAAACTATATTGGCTCAAAGAATGCAGTATTGATGCCGAAGGATGATGGCGGAAAGCTTGGACGTGTAAAGATTACTGTAGTGGGCAAGGATGACAAAGAAAAAAAGGTTATCAAGGAAATGTCGGGAGACGATATGCTTGACTATCTGGACAAGCATGACGGAAAGATAGAGTTTGAAGTACCTAAGGAGGTGCTCTCTGCAAAAGACGGTGATTCAAGGCTTATGGTAGAGTGTGCAGACTGTTCTGTTGACGAAGGTGGAAAGACCAATGAAGTGAAAAAAATATATGGTAAGGATACAGAAGCAGATACAGAGATTGCCGAAGATGATGTACCTATGGAATCAAATTCGTCAGATGTCAAATCAGTAGAAACAAACAATGATAAGGCAGTATATATAATTGGAGCAATATTATTATTTGTACTTATAATTGCGATATTGATAATCGTTTATTATATGAGAAAAAAGATGAAAGAAAAGAAAGACAATGATGAGCAATAAGATAATTACCTATGTATTTACATCACCATGTGGTGGTGTGGGAAAAACAACAATGTCTGTGGCATGCGCGAAAGCGCATGCCCTTCAAGGCAGACTTGGCAACGAAGATTTTGAATTCTGGGAGGAGTGAGTATGAGATTTGAAATAGCAGCTGACACGGACAGAGGAATCGTAAAAGAAACTAATCAGGATAGTCTGCTGGTAAAGTGCTTCTCAACATGCAAAGGAGACATGGCATTTGCAGTATTATGTGACGGCATGGGCGGCTTATCGAAGGGTGAGCTGGCAAGTGCCACTGTAGTCAGAGCATTTGACAGATGGAGTGACGAGCAGCTGCCTGAGCTTTGCAAATCGTCGAACCCGGATATTGACAGTCTGATTCTGGAAAGACAGTGGGATGAAGTAATACAGCAGCAGAACGAAAAAATAAAAGCATATGGCAAAGCACATGCAGTAAACATGGGAACAACAGTGGTAGCGCTGCTTGTCACGCAAAAAGCCTACTACATTATAAACGTGGGCGATTCCAGAATATATAGCCTTTCAGACCATATAGAAAGGCTTACGACAGACCAGACATATGTACAGCGGGAAATTATGAATGGAAATATGACACAGGAGCAGGCTATGAGAGATCCGCGAAGGAATGTACTGCTGCAGTGTGTCGGGGCATCAGCAGAAGTAAAGCCGGAGTACAGGACCGGGGCAATGAAAAATGGAATGTCACTTCTGCTTTGTTCAGATGGCTTCAGGCATGAGGTATCAGAACAGGAAATCTATGAGATGCTGAAAACGGCAGCAACTGTAGATGGGCAGAATATGCACGACAGACTGGAGCAGCTCATCAGACTAAGCATGCAAAGAGGAGAGCGCGATAATATAACAGCAGCGCTCATAAAGGCACAGTAGGAGGAACAGATGCTTGAAATAGGCTCTTTAATTGACGGAAAATACAAGATACTAAACGAAGTTGGACACGGCGGAATGAGCGTTGTGTACCTGGCTATGAATGAAAGGGCAAACAAACAGTGGGCAATAAAAGAGGTCAGAAAGGATGGAGTAAAGGATTTTGAGGTGGTAAAGCAAAGTCTTGTTGCGGAGACCAATATGCTCAAAAAACTGAGCCATCCCAGTCTTCCTGATATTGTCGATGTCATAGATGAGGATGACAGATTCCTTATCGTAATGGATTATATAGAGGGAAATTCTCTCAAGACAGCATTGCAGGAGTACGGAGCCCAGTCGCAGAAAAATGTGATAAAGTGGGCCAAACAGCTATGCGACGTTCTTGGGTATCTGCACTCACAGAACCCGCCAATCATATATCGTGATATGAAGCCGGCAAACATAATGCTAAAGCCTGATGGAAATGTGGTGCTTATAGATTTTGGAACAGCAAGGGAATATAAGGAAAATAACATAGAGGATACGACATGTCTTGGCACGATGGGATATGCTGCACCGGAACAGTTTGGTGGAATGGGGCAGACAGACGCAAGAACAGATATATATTGTCTGGGAGCCACAATGTATCATCTTGTTACGGGAATGAATCCCTGTGAGCCACCTTACGAAATAAGGCCGATCAGAGAAATTGACCCAACATTGTCAGGTGGTCTTGAACGTATTATTACAAAGTGTACACAGCCGGATCCAAACAACAGATATCAGAGCGCAGCTGAGCTGATGTATGACCTTGAGCACTATACAGAGATTGATGACATGTATAGGAAGAATCTAAAGAGAAAGCTTGCGGTATTTATCACCACATCAGTTTTGACGATGCTGCTTGGAACAAGCACAGTATTAAGCTATTGTGCGGCAGAACACAAAAAAAATGAAAACTATAATAGCATATTAAAAGAAGCGGATACCTATGACAATTATGACAATGGATATTACACGGCTATAGTCACCGACCCGACAAGGACGGAGGCATATCTTAAGCTGAATGACAAACTGACAGACGATTTTGTGCTGGACAGGGATGAGGCGCAGATATTGAACAGGCTGATGGTAGGTATAGATTGCAAGGACCACAATGGCCGGGTGCATACATATGATGTCATGGCAAAGCTGAAAGGAAAAAATCCAAAGGGATATGAGGATGTATGCTATAAGATTGGTGAAAGCTTTTTATTCTACTACGAAATCAATGTGGAAAAAGACAGATACTCCAGTGCGGCGCAGTGGTTCAAGGAAGCGAAGGAGAATCATCCGGAGGCAGGAATATACTGTGAGATATCAGATTGTCTGACATTGATTAGCCAGTATGATGGAGCAAAGATAAAACAGACAGAAAAAACATATGAAGAATACAAAAAGCTATGGAAGCAAATAAATGAGCTATATGCAAAATCAGAGGATTTTGACAGCTTAGACGCAAAGATTCAGGTATGGAATGAGATAGATGATATAGTTGACACAAATATCACATCATTTATAGCAGTGACAGATAAGGATAAAGTTATGGATTTATTACAGACAATAAAGGACAAAACAGAAAAGCTGGATAAATCCATAATGCGCGAGCAGATAACAGGATTGCAGGATAATATAGACAAAACAATTGAGAAGGCACAGAGCGTGAAGGAGGAAAACAAAGATGACTTATAATCAGTACAGGATGATATTTTACGTATCCTTCACCGCATTTGCCATAATGCTTATAGCTTCAATAGTCATACTTATAGTGCTTGAAATACCTAAGGTCATAGGTGCACTTACCGGAAAATCTGCCCGGAAAGGAATTGCAGCAATTGTACAAAAGCAGACAGCGGGACATATTGACATAACATCGTCCGGTCCGATAGCACCGTCATATAACCTGGCAGGGGAGAATAAGAAAAAGCCGGGATATACACAAAATATAGATGAAACTACTGTGCTGGATGCACCGACAGAAGTATTGCAGGATGAAACCACAGTATTGGAAGATATAACCGAAAAGCTGCAGAAAACCAATATCAGGTTCGAAGTAACAAAGAAAATAGAATTTTTACATACGACAGAATGTATCTCATAAGGAATGGAAAATAGCGAATGTCTAAATTAAAAGTAAGCATAAAAAAATCGACCGTTACTGCCATGATGAAGGCAGGACGAAAGGAAAGAATAAATGAAACCGAACTAAGCCAGCTAGCCAGAATAAAACCATGTGGAATCATGCATGTGACAAAAACAAAAAAAGACAGTGTCACATATACGTGCCCTGCAAATATAAATCTTACCGATAGATTGAAAAAAGCCGTAAGCAAATATGATTTCTTTTTCATGATGGAGCAGATAGTAATAATGGTTGAGGATGTATACAATAACGGACTGAACGTAAACAGTGTTCGTTTTAATATGGATGACGTATACATAAACGAGATGACAAAAGAGATGTACTTTATATATTTTCCGATAGTAGGAGGACAGGAAAGTGCAGATATTGTCGGGTTTATAGAAAACATAATTTATACAATGACACCTGTTATCAATGAGGATACGAATTATATATCCAGATTTATGTATTATGTCAGAAGCTTCCATGGCTTCAACGGCAATGCAATAGAAAAATATATCTCACGCGAAGAGCGTGCAGTTGTGAACGTGCTGAAAAACAAAGCAGTGACAATGCAGCAGACAATGCAGCAACAGATAATGCAGCAACAGACAATGCAGCAACAGACAATGCAGCAACAGATAATGCAGCAGGTAATGCAGGGCAGCATGGATGGAACTACAGTGTTGTCAGATGATGGCATATCCGTACAGCAGATACAGCAGATGCAACCGGTGAACTATCATTTTGCAAGTCTTACAAGGCCGGTAACAGGTGAAAAGATAGAGCTTGGCAAACCATCGTTTGTGCTGGGAAAGAATCCGGAAAAGTCAGATTATGCGGTAGCAGACAATACGAATATCAGCAGGGTGCATGCAGTGATAACCATGCGAAACGGACGTTATTATGTAATGGACCAAAATTCTACCAATGGCACATTTATCAATGGAAGGATAATAAAGGCGGGGCAGGAAACAGAGATATTACCGGGAGACTGTCTGATGTTAGCTAATGAGGAATTTATATTTAATGAATAGCTTTAAATATAAAAGGTGAGGAGAATAATACTATTATGGAACTAAAAGAATTAAGTCGCAGAATATCAAGGTACCGGGCAAATGTAGAAAATCTGCAGCTTGAGAAAAACAGGCTGCTTAATGAAATAGATGCTTTGGATCAGGAAGCATTGAAAATAAAGGAATATAAATGGCAGGCGCAAAACCGGTTTAAATGCAGAGTTGATAATATAGCCGGCATGGACAGATATAGCAGTCGTAATATAACAAATCTGAAGGGCAGGCTTAAGAGTATTAATTCATTAAACGACGGAAAATCGTATGTAGCCAATGCGATGAATGCTATAGATTCAATGCTGAGAGATGTAGAGAATGCAATCGGGAGCAGAAATGACAGGATATATGAAATAAATCAGCAGCTGTGTACATATGAGGACAATATAGAGCAGCTGAGAATGAAAAAAAGAAGAATGGAGAGTAAGTAATGGGACAGTACAATTTAATGTTTGAGCAGGAGGAATTTACAGAACTTGTGCGTTTATACTCAGAACTTGCAAAGATTGCAGATAGACAGATGAACGAATATCAGATGATACTTGATATTATAAACACAAATGCAGTTATAAGCGGTGAATTGCACGATAAGCTGGAAGTGTACGAGGATGCTGTTCATACATATCAGAGTATACTGGGAGAATCCTTCAGGGAAATGTCAAAAAAGCTTAATGAATTTGTGAGAGATGTAGATGAGGCAGATGGAGATATATATG
>ULMJ01024621.1_pt1 | contig 10595 bp, 12 predicted proteins | sample 1951641 | NCBI WGS metagenome assembly ULMJ01 (sample SAMEA4835550, study PRJEB28245) | human gut metagenome | biome: gut microbiome; material: fecal sample | place: Denmark | collected 2008 | reverse complement strand
TAAAAAATACTCCTTTGTCATTTGGTTCATATCCGCTCAAAAGTGAATCAAACCTACCTTATATAATACTCAATCCGTAGCTACTGATTTCATCAAAGTCTTCCTCAGTATATGAGTTCTTCTGGCGGATATCCTGTACTATCTTCATGAACTCTTCGGTTTTCGACAAGAAATCCTTGAATTTCTCCGTCTGCTCCTCATGCCCTTTCACGGCAGGCAGTTTCTCAGCTGCGTCCAGTTGCAGTCTCAGTTCCATAATCTTCAGGTCCAGACGGGCTTTGTCTTCCACATGCTTGCGAGCATAGAGGTTGATAATGCTCTGCATTGTCAGGCTCATCTTTTTCATTGCAATAATCTGCTCTTTCACCGGGTTCTCTGCCAGCAAGACTTGCTGAGCCTGCCCAACGATAGGACTCAGAATATCGAATATGTTCTGCTTGCATTCGGACATCTCCACACTCAGTTCATAGTTATCATTCAGCAAATCCGCTATTCCTTCCGTCTTCTTCTCTTTCAGCAGAGACAGGTATTTATTAAAATTAGCATAAAACTGCCCCCTTGACTGGAAAAGTTCAGTATAATTCTGTATCAGGTTCTGCCGCACGTCATCGCCAAAGTAATCACCCGGCTGCATCACCGCCGCAGAATCTTTCTTTGAAATGACAGGAGACATGATATGCGAAAACATCTGTACCTTAGACTGTTGTTCCATATACCCCAGAACCGCATTTACGTCTCTCTCTTTCACCAAATTCTTCAACAGAGCCAACGAAGTATCGTAATATTTCACCACTTGCCCTGCATCTGCAATCTCTTCGGGGGTATAAGTCACCGCCTCCTTCTTACTGCCCGTACAGGACACCAACATAACAACGCTTACAAATGCGCCCAAGACTAATAATTTCTTTCTCATAGAATTTTTCATTTTAATTTCAGTTTCGTAAACACTCAACTTATTAGTTGACAAGGAAACAAGGGGGATAGACCTTGAAGCTCCGTTTCTAAAGAGGACATGACAACCTCCCTCGTCAAGCCGTCTCCGCTCTCCTTATAAACTAAGAACACAGCCGACGTTGAGCTTATAACAATATAAAAGCGATTTTGCTCTCGATTATGGATTTTTTCACCTTTGTATTTTGTACTTTTGCAGCGGATTCCAGAATCCTGTATGAAAATTTGAATCGGAACCATGAACAACATAAAAGGTTATATATACGCGGCAGCTTCTTCCTCCACATTCGGATTAGCCCCTTTTTTCACCATATCCTTATTGGCTTCAGGCTTTTCCTCTTTTGAAGTGCTTACTTACCGTTGGGGAATCGCTTCACTCACTCTGGGAATATTCGGTGTACTATTAAGAGAAACTTTCCGTATCAGCCGGAAAGATTGGGGAACTGTATTCGTATTGAGCCTGCTCCGGGCAGCAACTTCACTAAGCCTTGTTATTGCTTACCAACATATCGCCAGCGGAGTGGCATCCACCATTCACTTCATGTATCCGCTGGCAGTTGCCCTCGCCATGATATTCTTCTTCCGGGAAAAGAAATCATTCTCCATTCTGTTTGCCGTACTGATTTCGCTGGCAGGTGCGGCATTGTTATCATCGGGAGAGATAGACTTCAAAGGTGGAAATACAACGACAGGGCTGATTGCCGCCACGCTATCCGTATTCTTTTATGGCGGATATATCGTCGGAGTACGTAAGAGCCGTGCCATTCATATCCCATCTACCGCACTGACTTGCTACGTCATGGGATTGGGTGCCTTATTCTTTATTATAGGGGGAAGTCTGACAGGCGGTATTCAGTTGGCAACAGGCGGACAAACATGGCTGAATATCCTCGGACTGGCACTACCGGCAACAGCCATTTCAAATATCACACTCGTGAAAGCTATCAAGTACATCGGCCCTACACTGACCTCCATCTTCGGAGCCTTAGAACCTCTTACGGCGGTAGCTATCGGATGTCTGGTCTTCAAAGAAAGTTTCACTCCGGGCAGTGGTCTGGGCATATTGTTGATATTGACGGCAGTCACCGTCGTCATTATGCACGAGAAGAAAACAAGCTGATAAGAGTGATTACTTACTCTTCTTATAATCGGTGATAAAGCCTTCCATCATCCACTTCGCCAAAGCCTGGCGATTGGAACTGATTACGAAACGGCGTTGGTCGAAGGTGTTCTGAATATTTCCCAGTTCTACAAAAACCCCGGCAGGAGTAGAGTTAGCCAACACATACAGGTTGCGCGGGCCTACCGTGCCCGTAAAGCCGCGATTAGGCTGATGTTTATCATACTTAGACTCAAAAGTATTCTTCATCGTAGTTGCCAGACGCTTGCTGTTGGCACTGTTGGGGGCATGATAAAAGAACACATCTGTCTGATGTCGCTTGCTGCGGCTATCCACATGCAGGAAGATGGAACGGCAATAGGTATAGTTCTTGCGGTCTTTTCTATAAAGTTCATTGATTTTGATGCAACGCTGGCGAAGGCGAGCCACTTGGTTCAGAGGGATAGCGTCTCCCATACAGGTTTCGCGCTTACTATTATTAAGGTAGCGATCATCACGAATGCCGTCTTTGGCATCCTGAATAATGATATAAACCTTTGCCCCCTCTTCCATCAGATTACGGGCAAGACGCAGGGCGACATCATAAGCATATTCATCTTCATGGAGTTCAACGTTCCCTATCTTACCGATAGCACCGGGGTCAGGTCCTCCATGTCCGCTGACCACATAGAAGCAGGCACCCTTCAAACGGTTACCGGTCACCCGGACTTTAGCCAGTTCTTTTCCGAAAAGAGGTTCATGAATTGTTTTGCCGGAACCGGCAGCAGAGGCAGAAGAAGTAGATGAATTAGCAGCAGTTTCGGTTTTGGATCTCAGTGGCGGAAGCAGGTACTTCACCCCTAAGCGCAATTCCTGTTTTCCGCGTAATTGCTTTTTATTCAGTTCAAGGAACTCCAGATAGTAGGCTTTACCGGGACGCTTATTGCGCTGCAAGAAGGCCGAAATGCCCTCACCAGACCTCGGTGCAGCCCTTTCCTCCTGCGCCGAAGCGTGGAAAGGAGTGAAAAACAGGAAAGAAGATATAAACAACAAAAATAATATCCGAACCATAATATCCTTGGTATTAATGAGCTACGAGCTACATGCTACGGGTGACAAGTTGCTGCGCTTTGTTTGCCCGGCTGCCACGCCGAAAGGTACTTGTCACTCGTAGCTCGTAGCTTGTAGCTTTTACAAATTACTTCAACTGTTGCGGACAAAAATACAATTATTTTCCCTACTTTTGCGCCCATAAATGCGTTAATTGATAAGAAACTATAAAAATAGATAGCATTATGGCAAAACAATTAAAACCGGAGACACTCTGCGTACAAGCCGGATGGACTCCAAAGAAGGGTGAACCCCGCGTACTCCCCATCTACCAAAGTACAACCTTCAAGTATGAAACCAGCGAGCAAATGGCACGCCTTTTCGACCTTGAAGAGAACGGCTACTTCTACACCCGCTTGCAAAACCCTACGAATGACGCCGTTGCCGCCAAGATAGCCGCCCTCGAAGGTGGTGTGGCCGCCATGCTGACATCCAGCGGACAATCTGCCAACTTCTATGCTATTTTTAATATCTGTCAGGCAGGCGACCACTTCGTCTGTTCATCTACCATCTATGGCGGCACCTTCAACCTCTTCGGTGTGACAATGAAGAAGTTGGGCATCGAAGTTACTTTCGTCAACCCGGACGCACCGGAAGAAGAAATCTCAGCCGCTTTCCGCCCAAACACCAAGGCACTGTTTGGTGAAACCATCTCCAACCCGACGCTGGAAGTGCTCGATATCGAAAAGTTTGCCCGCATCGCCCACAGCCACGGCGTGCCTTTGATTGTAGACAATACCTTCCCGACTCCTATTAACTGCCGCCCGTTCGAATGGGGTGCCGATATCGTGGTGCATTCCACCACCAAATATATGGACGGCCATGCCACCAGCGTAGGCGGTGCCATCGTGGATAGCGGAAACTTCAATTGGGATGCTTATGCCGACAAATTCCCCGGACTGTGTACGCCCGACGAATCTTATCACGGCCTGACTTATACAAAAGCTTTCGGCAAAATGGCTTATATCACCAAAGCTACCGCACAGTTGATGCGTGACCTTGGCAGCATTCAGTCTCCGCAGAATGCATTCTTGCTGAATATCGGTCTTGAAACGCTCCACCTGCGTATGCCGCAACATTGCAAAAATGCACAGGCAGTTGCCGAATATCTTTCCAAGAACGATAAGGTGGCATGGGTTAATTACTGTGGCCTGCCCGGAGACAAATATCACGAACTGGCACAAAAGTACATGCCAAACGGTTCTTGCGGTGTTGTCACCTTCGGCTTGAAAGGAGGCCGCGAAGTAGCCATCAAATTTATGGACTCACTGAAACTGGCAGCTATCGTCACCCACGTAGCCGATGCCCGCACCTGCGTGCTGCACCCCGCCAGCCATACGCACCGTCAGCTTTCGGACGAACAATTGATGGAAGCCGGTGTACGTCCCGACCTGATTCGTTTCTCGGTTGGTATCGAGAATGCGGATGATATCATTGCAGATATTGAACAGGCGCTGAACGCATAAGAGCTGTGCTGCCGGTCAGATAAAAAAACTGTATCTGACAAAAAGAAATCCAAAGAATAATATCCCCGACTCCCCAACCGGAGTACGGGGATAATTGTTATCTTTGCAAACAGTTCATCAAATCCAGTGGTTATGAATACAAATAATTTCACCCCGCGCAGACTTCCCGTCGGAATACAAAGCTTTGAAAAACTACGTAGCGAAAGTTTTGTCTATGTAGACAAGACGGCACTCATTTACAAACTCGTCCAAGCAGGTGTGCCCTGTTTCCTGAGTCGCCCACGCCGCTTTGGAAAGAGCCTGTTGCTCTCCACTATCGAAGCCTACTTCAAGGGTAAGCGAGAGCTTTTCCGGGGATTGGCTATGGAACAACTGGAAAAGAATTGGTATGAATATCCCGTGCTGCATCTCAGCCTGAATGCCGAGAAGTACGATAGTAAAGAACGGTTGGCAGATATGCTTGAACGTCAGCTCCAAGCGTGGGAACAATTATATCAGACCGGCGGCAAAGGTATCACATATTCCGGCCGCTTCATGACCGTCATCAAGCAAGCCTACGAACAGACTGGTCGCCGTGTCGTAGTGCTTATCGATGAATACGACAAGCCACTACTCCGCTCCTTCGACAACTCCAAGCTGCAAGACGAGTTCCGCGAAACGCTGACCGCCTTCTATACCGTATTGAAAGACGCCGACCCCTGGCTGCAATTCGTCCTCATCACCGGAGTGACCAAGTTTGCGCAGATGGGCATCTTCAGCAACCTCAACCAACTGAGCGACATCAGTTTCGACCTCGACTACAACACCCTTTGCGGCATGACATTACCAGAAATTGAGGCTACTTTTGTCCCCGAACTGGAGGCAATGGCACTGAAACAGAAACTCTCACACGAAGCCCTACTGGAAAAGATGACCCGTCTTTACGACGGCTACCGCTTCACCAACGATGAGGAGTTCACACCAATGTACAATCCCTTCAGTGTGCTCAATGCACTGTTGAAACGCGCCTTCGGTAGCTACTGGTTCGGTAGCGGTACCCCCACCTTCTTAGTGGATATGCTGAAAAAGACCAACTTTGACCTGCGCGAGATGGACGGCATACAAGTAGGGGCACTTTCGTTGAATGCCAATATGGTTGATACAAATAACCTTGTACCTCTACTGTACCAAAGCGGATATCTAACAATAAAAGAATATGATGAAAGATTTCAGATTTATACTCTCGGCTTCCCTAACGAGGAAGTAAAGTCACAGATTGACGAGAAAGCAATGCCACAGCTCCGGGGCTACATGAAGCATGCGAACGTTTGAAACTGGACCGAATGAAAAAAGAAGAGCTCGAAGCATATTACCGTCATTTAGATAATATCGTCATTCTCCGTGACAATATATATACGGAGCGTGCAGAAGGAAGAGAAGAAGAACGCTATTCTATCGCACGAAATTTAAAACAGCTTGGCGCTTCAGAAGAAGTGATAATCAAAGCTACCGGATTATCTTCCGAAGAGATAAACAAACCATAGCCCCACCTTCATCAACACATATTTACATTTCCTCATTCATCCCCCACTCAGGCGAAAGACCGAAAAGTCTTTCGCCTTTTTTGTTTCGTGCCCTCATGCTTCTGTTATTTTTCACAAACCATGCCGTTCACTTGCCTTGTCACGGCAAAATTACACTACCTGTCCATCAAACTGTCCATAGACAAAGTGCGGTGGTTACACAGATAAGCCCTATCTTGAACTCGTAAGTTTTGCTGATTGGCAAAGCATGTACTGACAAACAAGAATATTGACAATGGATATAAACACCACACTACTCGCCACGGCCGCCTTTATGGGCGGATGCGCCCTTGCCATCACGGCACAGCAATGGTTGCAAACACACCGATGGCCCCGAATGCGCCGACGCATAGACACCCTGATAAAGCTGCGCGTAGAACAGCAATTGCACCGCCACGAGGCAGAATGCCCCATGGCACAGATGCACGCCCAGCGAAACATCCTCTACAGCCCCCCCGCCGTGAAGAGCCAAAGCCACCAGATGCTGGTGGGCTTCATGATGACCTACTACCCCGACTTCCTGAAGCAACTGACAGCACACACCGACGGCCGCCTTTCCGACAGCGAAGAGCATACCTGTTTTCTCATCAAGCTGGGTCTGCGAAATAAACAGATAGCCCAAAGCATGGGCATCACGCCCAACAGCGTGATAAAGACCAAGCAACGCCTGCGACAGAAACTGAAAGGCCTGCCCGCCGACGAAAACATGACGTGGGCAAATATCAACTCCATCAGCCAGTTGGACGGCACAGGCAGTGGCGGCAGCAGCGAAGGTGGCGGTGAGGGAGGTCTTGACGAAAATCCGTTGGGATAACCTGCGAGGAGCAAAGAAAAAGGCGGCTGCCCGGAAGAGAGAAAGAAAGTTTCTCACTTTCCGAGGCAGCCGCCTACTATATTATAATTTCGTAGTGACAAACTTCTCCTTATGCCGAAAAGTTTCAAGGCGCAACAGTGAAACCGCCATCGTAGCGTCCGCTGCGCAAATCATCAATGATGCGGTGCAGGACGAGAATCAATTGGGGAAGGTCTTGCTTGACTGTATAAAATATCTTTTCAGGATTCACCATTGAATACTCATGAGAAATAAAATTGCGCATTCCGAATACGCTTTTCCATGGTATCTCCGGATAATTGGGACGCAAAAGTTTCCGTTCCGTCTTGTCGTCTATTTGTTTCAGCATCTCACCCACTACCTGCACACGCAGTACCGTAGCATCAAATAAATCCATCGCATCCGGAAATGCAAGGAATTGGCGGTAATCTGTGATATTTGCCGTCCGCTCCACAGCCTGTTCCGCTTTCATCGTGAGGAACTCCATTCGCTCCAACACACTCATTTCAGACGTATATCGCATCACGATCAAGGTTTTGGCGAAAACTGCGAAACATGTTTTCGTGCAAGGTTATCAAATCTACTTTCCGATGGAATAGCTTCCGCAACTCTTCCTGAATGCCAAAGCACGTGAAGAAACTGGGACGACGCAACTTGATTATGACATCAATATCGCTCTTCTCGTCCTGTTCCCCCCGCGCCACGCTACCGAACAGTCCCAACTGTTCGATGCCATACTTGTCGGCAAACTTTTCCTTATAAGCCCGCAGACGGTCGACGATCTCCTGGGTGGTTTCCATATCTTACTTCTTTTAGTGACAGGTACAAAGTTAGCGATTTCCTCAAGAAAGAGAAGACATACCGCGGAAAATATACCGCTACGCACTCATTTTTACGAAGCTTACCCTGGTATCTGTTATTATGGTACGTGAATAATCGGTTATTTTTAAGAGTTTATGTGCAGGGGTAATACTTTTTTCTTTATCTTTGTTTCACGAAAAAAGTATCCTAAAAAATAAAGAAGAATACAATAACCTCATGACATTGCAGATGGAAAATAAATAAAATTACAGTATAAACCTGAAAACAACCACCATGCATAAAATACCACAACCGATACTGTTACTACCACTGTGCCTCATCGCCTGTCATACCGACAACAGAAGTGAAACCATCACCGGATACGCATAAAACCGGGATTGCCGGAAGGAGCTGATGCGGACATTGAAATCAGAAAAGTGATGTCCGCAGAAGAATAATTGCATAGTATTCACTATCTTTGCAGCCGTTCAACCATTTGAAACTATTGGCGTTATATTACTTATAAACATTATAATAGAAAGATTTATGAAACGTACAAAATTAGCTGCATCCTTTCTGTTGGTCGCAACTCTGTTCCTGACGGGATGTGTGACCAAGAAGGAATTAGTGAATCTTCAAACAGATTATAACAAGCTGAAGGACGAGAAGACCGCCCTCGATAAATCCTATCAGGACGCGCAAATCCAGCTCGCCGAGTATCGCACACAGTCCAAAAGCCTGGAAGACCGCCTCAGCGAAGCCCGAAAAAACAATCAGGAGTTACGCAACAGCTATGCCACCCTGCAAGGTTCCCTCGACAAGAGCCTCCAGCAGAACTCCCAAGGCAACATCAACATCTCCAAACTGGTGGATGAGATTAACGCCTCCAACCGCTACATCAAGCAACTGGTGGACACCAAGAGCAAATCAGACTCACTGAACGTAGTGCTGACCAACAACCTCACCCGTTCCCTGAGCCGCGAAGAGCTAAAAGAGGTGGATGTAAAGGTCTTGAAAGGCGTGGTTTACATCTCCTTGGCAGACAACATGCTATACAAGAGCGGCAGTTACGAAATCAACGAACGCGCCGGTGAAACGTTAAGCAAGATTGCCAAGATTATCACCGATTACAAAGATTACGAAGTACTGGTAGAAGGTAACACGGACAACGTGCCCATCTCCCGCCCCAACATCCGCAACAACTGGGACCTGAGCGCCCTGCGTGCCTCATCCGTAGTGCAAGCCCTGCAAAATCAATACGGCGTTGACCCCAAACGCCTTTCCGCCGCCGGACGTGGAGAATACAATCCCCTTACGGATAATGACACCGAACTGGGCAAGCAACGCAACCGCCGCACGCAAATCATCATCACCCCGAAGCTCGACCAATTCCTCGAACTGATAGACAAAGCACCGGAAGCCGAAACGGAGGAAAAGGCAGAATAGAAGAATATTATTCTTTACACATAGACTCATACACTCTGGCGAGTCGGAAGCCCAAAAACTTCCGGCTCGCCCTTTTTCATCCCCTTCATTCCGTGGTTTTCTTGCAGAAGCAGACAAAAAGGAGGGCTGTCCACCCCAATAAAACAGGAATTGTCCACCAAGTTGTCCACACACAAAATAGTATGCGTGTAAATTAAACCTTACCTTAGGAAGTGCATTTCAACTAAGAAACGCCTCCTATAGTAACAAGAATAAATTATGACAACTACAAATATCATATTGTTCACCGTCATCCTCCTCATCAGCGGGTGCTCGCTGGCGGTATCCTTATACCTTCTATCCATGCAACCCTTGAAACGGAAAGAAACACAGAAATACATTGATTTCCTCGTCAAGTTCCACTTAGAGCAATACTTCAGCAATCGGGAAGCCGAATACATGAAACAGAAAACAAGCGGCCTGATGGCAGAACAGTCACCTTCCGGCCCCAACAGAGCGCTCCCGAACAAGCCCGAACAGCCAACCTCAGAAACCCTGTACACCTTCATGATGACGCACTACCCCGAATTCATAAGCAAACTGAACAAGCACATCCCCATTTCACTGCCCTATGCCGAAGAGCAGACCTGTTTCCTCATCAAGCTGGGACTGAAGAACGAAAGGATTGCCGAATGCATGAGCGTGACCGTGGGAAGCGTAGTGAAAAACAAGCAACGCCTGCGCCGCAGACTGATAGGCCTGCCCGAAAACGCCAAAATAGTGCCGTGGATACAGCAACTGGGCGAACCGCTGGACAAAATGCCGCCGGTGGACGTAATGTTCATCAAGAAAGGAAGAAGAAACTACTAAATAATGAATCGATGAAATACTCATTGAATCATCAACCCAGTAAATACTTATTGATTTATTAACCAACTAAATGCAATCGAATTATGGAAGCAAAACAAATGAAAGAGCAAGTGAGCAAGCATCCGGCAAGCGACAAACAGCCCTACAGCCCGCCACAGATTGAAGTGATTAAGATGGAAAGTGAAGGCAGCGTAATGAGCGCCAGCAATTTCGGCGGAGGCAGCGCATACAGCACAGGCCGACGCGGCAGTTACCGCAGCAGCGGCAGCAGCACACGCCGCTACAACAGCAGTTCTACCAGCGACCTGGAAGACCTAATAAACGATATACTCACCATAGAAAAATGACAGACACCATGAAGACAACAAACCTCAGAAAGCGGGTGCACGCAGCCACCCGCACCGTGCTCCTGTTGGCAATAGCCACCGCATGCAGCAACGAAAACATCCTGCCCGAAGACAGCCCGCAGGACAAACCGC
>ULMJ01021037.1_pt1 | contig 10771 bp, 5 predicted proteins | sample 1951641 | NCBI WGS metagenome assembly ULMJ01 (sample SAMEA4835550, study PRJEB28245) | human gut metagenome | biome: gut microbiome; material: fecal sample | place: Denmark | collected 2008 | reverse complement strand
AAGAGGTTTGCGCGAACTTTAAAGTGAAGTTCCGCGAACCTGAACCTACCCTTTGACCACTGTTTAATCACTGTTTAAACGTTTATGGAACTAAAGATATACAGCCAGGACGGAACCCTGAAAATGACCGTTTCCCCTTCCGATTCATCGACGCATGTGCACGAGCTGATGGGAGAGAATGTGGTAAACGCATCATTTACCTCTCCGGAATATGTATCCTTCGATGTGAATGATTATCTGGAACTGGAAGGGAAGACCTATAAACTGCATACCGCTTACGAACCCCGGCAAAAGAGCATGCAGGAATATGCATACGACGTCAAGTTCTATGGCCGCGAAAGTGACGTGAAACGCGCGTTGATGCTTTATCTGACCGATGGGGAGCTGGAGCCTAAGTTCTCTTACGAAGGCAGCCCCCGGGATCATGTGCAGAAAGTGGTGGACTCCCTGAATTACATGGAAGGCGGCAACCGGTGGGTGGCAGGTACCGTGATCGATGCGCCCAATCTGAGTCTGGACTATAACAATGTATTTTGCGACCAGGCGCTGACCGAACTTGCCGGAAAGCTGGAGACGGAATGGTGGATCGAAGGCTATACGGTGAATCTTTGCCGTTGCGAGTTTGGCGAAGCGGTGGAATTGGGATATCTGCACGGCCTGACAAACCTGCAACGTTCGGATAATAATACCGATGTCCGTTTCTTCACCCGCCTGATACCGTTAGGAAGCACCAAAAACATAGATAAGGGTTTGTACGGCTTCAAGCGCCTCCAGCTTCCCGGCCGGGAAAAGTATGTAGATAAAGATGTGGACCGGTACGGCATTTACCCGCAAGTGGAGGAATCCGCTTTTGAGGGTATCTTTCCGCATCGGACGGGGACCCTGTCAGAGGTCCGCAGCGAAGAGCGTACGGGTGAGAACGGAAAGTACGTTGTGTGGTATTTCAAGGATTCCGGTCTAAACTTTGATCCGAATGAATATGATCTGCCCGGGCTGGTGAAGCATGCGGTTTTTAAGAGCGGTGATTTACAGGAACGTGATTTTGAGATAAACTTTGACTCCGGAAAGAAAGAGTTTGAGATCATCACCCAGTACCCGGATGAAGAGAGCCAGCTGCCCGGCGGAAACCTGATTCCGGCATCCGGGGATACTTATATCCTGTACAATCTCTGTATGCCCGATGAATATTACGCGCTGGCGGAGGCGGAATATAAGGCCGCCGTAGACGCTTTCCTGGCAAAATACAGTACGGATACCTCTATTTATCGGGGAGATACGGACTACGTGCACATTCTGGAGCATGGGATCGCTTTATCCGTCGGCCGTCGTGTCCGTTTGTTGAGTGACAATTATTTCAAGGAGACGGGACATAGGGACAGCCGTATCACAAAGGTGACCCGGAAGCTGAATAACCTGTCGCAGGCGACGATTGAGTGTACGAATGCGGTGGGGAAGGGACGGATGGAAGTGATTGAGAGTGATGTGGACAGCATTAAAAAAATACTGGATTCTCAGACTGATGATTTGATTCTTTCCATTTTGCGCAGCTGGGACAGTGGTGATATAACGGATTATAAGGTGTTTTCTGCGCTGAGGACGGTTAAAGAGATACTGAATAGGGCTATCAGTAGAGTAAATGATGATACGGCTGCCGGGATAATCACTTTCCTCAAGGGTATCCTTATCGGTAAAAAAGGTCATGGCATCACCATATCTGAAAGCGGGGCAGTTACTGCCATCCTCGATGAACTGAAGAATGTCTTTAGCCTCGTGTCTCCCGATTTCGTGAGTGGTGACCTGGGCAACGGGTTCGGCTTGAAATACGACCCGAAGACGGGACGGAGTTACCTTGAAGTGGATGATTTACTTGTTCGAAAAGTGGCTTATTTCATAGAACTTATCATCAAACAGCTTCGTCATGTAGGCGGTGAAATTATTCTTACCCAGGCAAGCATGGAATGTACGAAAGTAGAGGAACTTGCTGACGTGTACCGCTGTTACTTTAAGCAAAATGACGGGGAAAAGTCCATCCGGCAAGAGTTTGTGGCAGGCGATCAGGCATGTCGCAGAACATTCAATGTTCAGGAAGGTACGTCACATAATGTTTCCAATATCTATTACTGGAGACTGGTAACGGCTGTCGGTGATGATTACATAGACTTGAGTAAAGCGGACTGTGACATCGGCAGCATGAAACCGTCTGCCGGTGACGAAATCGTCCAGATCGGTAATCGGACCGACGCGACACGCCAGAACGCGATCATCCTCTCCACCGTGGGTGATGATGCGCCTTCGATCAAGCAGTACAAGGGTATCAACGGGTATACGCTGCGTAATAAAGAGGTGACCATCCTATCGCCAACCCTTAACAAGTTCCTCGGTCAGTTTATCTCTGAGGTTACCGGCAAGAGCTATGATGACATGTTTTCGGATTTGCAGGCGGACTTTGACATCGTGAAGGCGCAGGTGGACAGGGAGTTTACAATCTGGTTCTTTGAGTACGCACCGACTTTGAGCAACATCCCGGCGGTAGAATGGACCACGGACGCTTTAAAGGCTCTACACGAGCAGGATATGTTTTACAACCGGGCTTCCGGACTGGCCTACCGTTTCGAAAAGAATGCGAACGGGGCGTATAGCTGGAACAGTATAACGGACCAGCAGACCGTCAAGGCGTTGGAAGATGCCGCCAAAGCCCAGGACACCGCAGACGGAAAACGTAGGGTATTCGTATCCCAACCGACGAACGAGAAAGCTTATGACATTGGCGATTTATGGGTGAACGCCACCTATTCGGGTAGCGGTGTAAACTATTCAAATGATACCTTGAGATGCGTGAGCGCCAAGGCAGTCGGAGCAGCGTTTTCAATTTCTCACTGGACCCCTGCCAGTAATGCTACAACCGCTTACATAAAAAACCTTGGCGATAGTATCCTGTTGACGGTCGGAGCGAACGATACGGAAGCAAAGCGTTTGATAAGTGTCGCCCAGAAAGCCGCTGACGCTGCGGGTGTCACAGCCGATGCCGCAAAGGCAACCGGTGAGACAAATGCTACGGCTATCAAGCAAAACAGGGACAGCATCTCTGTGGTGGCAGGAAGGTTCAACTCTGACGGCACGTTGAAGAACACGTCCGGTCTGGTAACGGGGAACGGAACATTTGCCACGCTGTTCGCCAATGCGGTCGTTGACGGAAAGATAGTCAAGCAGGCCGACATCAGTACTTTCATCACGGCCGATCAGGCCGGTAATCTGATTTCCAACGCCTCAATCAGAGCCGATAAGGTGGTGTTTGAAGGAACTTCTGTAAAGATAGCGTCCAAATACCTGGATATAACCGGGGCTGTCACCTTCAGCTCCTTCAACGCTGACCTGCAAGGTACCATCAACGGAAAAGCAACGACAGGCTATGTTGACACGGCAAAGACCGACGCGATAAACAGTGCCGCTACTACAGCGCAATCAAAGGTGGATGCCCTGTCAAATACCTTAGGAAGTTTGGCGTATAAGAGTGCGGTTGAGAAGGCCATGCTGGGCACTACGATCATCAATGGCGGGTATATACAGGCCTCCCTGATTAACTCTGACTGGATTACGGCAAAGCATTTGGCAGCCGTGGACGGTACCGTTGGCGGATTGAAAATACAAGGTAACGGATTAACCAATGAGGGCTTTAATAACGATGCTTATATTGTTTTCCGTAATGATACCAATAAGACATTTGCCGGTATAGGAGGCAATCTCCTGCCGGCTACACTTGGAGGAATTAGCGCCGTTGCAAGGTTTACAAATGATCGGGTTATAAATGATAACAGTACTACCAATATTGGGCTTTATGTGGGTGCGTCCGGTAGTAATTATGACAATATAGCGTTGACTGTTGTCAGTGGGCGCGTCGATATACCCGGTGTTTTAAAAGGTATGTGCTTTACTACTGTGAATAACGCATATTCGCTTGTTTACAAATACGGGTATTGGGGTAATTGGAGTATTTCTTATTCAAACAACAGTATTTTAATTACCCATAATCTGGGTCATACGAGGTATTATGTCGTTGGAAATGTGTATGGAGATAGTGCCAGGTTGGTTAGCTTTCATAGTTTTACGGCTAACAGTTTCCGCGCGTCCATATTTGATACAAGCGGTAACAGGGAATCCGGGCCCGGTTTGGTTTTTGCGATCATAGGAGATAATAGATAATTAATTACCAATAAACATGAGAAAAATTTATGAAAGTGAATTTTAATGTCCCCTTTAAAAATTACAAGGGTCAGGAAACAAAGGAAATCATTGCTGACAAGGTGGCCGAAGCGTTATATGCGCTGGGTTCGGAATCGAAAGTCGGAAATGACAGGAAGTACAGTGCCTATAAGGTATGCAAGAGAATTAACGAAAGCCCGTCCGAAGTGGAAATCTCCACCGAAGAGGCAACATTGGTAAAGGACGTATGCGCCGAATTTTTAGTAGCCGGCGGATATGGCCAGGTATGTGACTTAATTGAAGGAAAGGAATAATTATGGAAGTGAAGAATGTAAGTACATCCGCCACCAGCAAGGTGGGCGATGTAACAATCAAGTACACCATTACGGAAAAGAATGGTAAAAAGGAAGTGTCCGGCATGTGTGTGCGTGACGAAGAGACGGTCTGCTATATGAACTGGAAGAAAGACGGTGAGATGGGTATCTCTTTCAACAGTGACGCGCTGACTTGGGAGGAACAGAAGTCAGTAACCGAACATATCTTGGCGGACATCGAACAATTAAACGCATAAGGTAATGGGTTATATCAAGTTTGTGCTCAGGCGTACCACGGATGATCATGGTAACACTACCAACGCCCGTATCTGCCGCATCGAAAGCGACTTACCGGGCACTGGTACGCTTGAAACGAACCTGATCATGCACGCACTGTCGGCCAAGGGCGGAAAGGTAGAAACAATCACGGTATTCACGTTGGATTACAGCGCACTGGACAGTGCTAATTATTTAGGGTAGATTATGGCAGTAAGCGAATTAAGAAAGACGTTCACGGCCGGCGACTCGTTGAAGGCGGCGGAACTGAACCAGATGGTCAGCAAGATCAATGAACTGGTGGACGGGGTGAACGACACCTCCGGGGAGGAGGACTTGCAGGATAAGATCACGAAGATCAACCAGTCCATCACCGCATTCAAGCGTTCCTTGAGCCTAATGGAAGATGAAATGGCGCGGAAGATCGACAATATCTTCATCGAGGGCACTGACCTGTATGCGGAAGCGAACGGTGAGATAGTCAGCGGTCCGCTTAACACGACCGGCGGTCAGACTGTGGTACAGCGGTATGTGCGTGTAGTCAATGAAATGGACGGGAAGACACTTTCGGCCAGCAAGGACGAACCTTGTATCATCAAGTTTAAGTTCATCTCGCAGGAACGTTACTCGGCACTGGACCCTTACGAAAATACCAACGAGCGTGGCTTATGTGAGGTCTCGGTAAAGAACGGTGATGGGGACTATGTTGTTCAGAAGCAAATGTATATCAACTCCACCGGCATTACTTCCGTTGACGTGACCGAGTTTCTCACATCGGGTGCTAATAACGTCATGGTAAAAGTGACCGGGGAAGTGACCGAAGTCACCACCCCTGCGTTCGTATGGACCGTGACCCTGACCTCGTTGACCATCAATGCGAGCAACTTCCGGTGGTGGATCGCCTATACCGGTGTAATCACGCTTCCGCTCTACATAGGTGGTAATGTGAACAAAGTATTGCACGTTACAGTGGTTGGCAGTGGATATAACCGGGAATACGATGAAAATATCGGTACGCAGATCTATACCGAAACCGCTTATAACTATTCTATCCCCCATCCGGGAAAGACGGGTGTTTTCAAGGTTACCGCATACGTCAGTACCGTTGATGGTAGCGTGGCCACCAAAGTCGTATCCTTCAACGTGATGTGTGCCGTTACCGGTGAAGCGGTCAAGATGATCGCCATCAACAACGTTACGTCCAAGGCTATAAACTGGACTGAGAATGCCCTGTTTGATTACTCGATCTACAACGGTGACGAAGTAAATACCTCCGCCGAATTTATAGTGAACAAGGACGGGAAACAGGTCTATTCCTCTGAAGAGGACAATATCACCACGCAGGCCAAACGTACTTTTTCTATTCCGATGGAAATCGACACTTTGGACAATTCGGAGTTTAACATCGAGGTGTCCGTGATGGACGGTTACAGCCAACTGGGCAGTACGGTAGTCATCCCGGTGGACAACTCGTTGGGTTATTCCGCCGTTGCCGGCGCGGTTTTCTATATGAATCCGAAGACCCGAAGCAACGGGCAGTCCAACCGGCAGTCTGTCATCAACGAGATAACCGGTACGGTTATCCCCTGTACATGGGAAGGCATGAACTGGGGCAATGATGCCTGGACAGCGGACAGCGCCGGGAACAAGGTTCTTCGTATCATGGCGGGCGGTTTGCTGACGGTGGATTACAAACCATTTGAAAAGGAGGCGGCCCGTAAAGGCAAGACAATAGAGGTTGACTATTTGATCTCAAATGTCACTGATTACACGGAGCCGCTTATCACCATGTCCGTTCCGAACGGTGACAATTTCATCGGCCTGAATATCTATGCGGACGAAATCATCATGCACTCGCAAGTGCAGCGCAATGATGAAGTACAGAGTTTGCATACTTTTGAGGAGAAGCGTACCAAGCTCACATTGACAATCATTCCGGACGCTTACGGGAATCAGGATTTCAACCTGTGCGTCCTGTATATCAATGGCGTGAAGAACCGGGAGTTCACGTATGAGAACAACGATTACTTCGCGCAGGACGGGAAGATAACCATCGGCTCGGACTATGCCGATGTGGACGTGTACGGTATCCGCATCTATGACAGCGGTCTGACCTCTGCCGGTGTACTTACAAACTACATCAACTGGCTGGTGGAGCGTGCCGACAAGGCGATCGCCAAAGCCTACAATGACATCCTTGACTCCAACGGTTCGGAAATCGACTTTGCCAACACCGTAGACCAGATGAATGTGATGGTGTATGACAACACCATCCCGTCCATGTCCGACCAGACTCAGCGGTTAGGCACGCTGGAGGTGTTCTGGTACGAGCACCCTGAATGGAACGTATCTATCGATAACGTTACGGCCAAGGGGCAAGGTACGTCATCGATGAAGTATTGGATATGGAACACCCGTTACCAGCTCGACAAGAAGCTGTCTGTCATCACTTATGCGGACGGTACAACTTCCGCAGCGGGGGCGAAGTGGGCGATGACACCCCATCTTCCTGCCGGGCGTAAATTCACAGCGAAGAAAAACTACGCTTCATCCATGCAATCTCACAAGATCGGTGCGGTCAATTCCTATACCGACCTTATCCGTGAGGTTGGCATCCTGAACGAAGCCATGCAAGCCGACGGGAAAGTGCGTGTCTCAGTTTGGGAAGCTCCTTTTGTATGTTTTGAAAAACAGATCAACGAGGAAGGTGAAACGCTATACGTTTTCCGCGGACTGTACACATTCGGTCCTGATAAGGGGGATGCCGATACGTTCGGGTATGATACGGATACTTATCCTAACCTGTTGAGCATTGAAGGTTCTGACAACTCACCGCTGCTCACCCTGTTCCGTGTCCCCTGGAATCCGGCACGGGGATTGATAGCCTACAATGAAGACGAAGAGGCGTATCAGTACAACGGGCAGAACTGTTTCGATTTGGGTGAAGGCGAAGTGGAGAATATATCCAAGTTCATCCCGGCATACAATTGCGTCTACCAGTGCTCTCCACGGTTGAAGCCGTTCATCGGTACGTTGACCGAACTGAACGGACAGGTCTCTGCCTACAAGAACGAACCCTACGAGTTCTGGATAGCGAAAGCCGGGGATGTGAACCAATATAATGTTTACTATTACGAGTCTTCCGTCGGTCAGTTCATAGCTTCCGATATCGGGAACGGTACCATAAACTTGAAAACGCAACTGGCCGGTTACATGGATACCGGAAACCTGTCCGCATTTACGGCAGACCAGTTGAATGAACTGTTTATCAATTCCCGTATAGCGAAGTTCAGAAATGACGCTCCGCAATACTGGGAAATCAATGATTGTCTGTTCTTCATGAACAACGTCGAGTTCAATGCCGGTACCGATGAACGTGCCAAAAATACCTATCCCTACAGCTTCGGAACGGATACCAGCCGATGGCGTTGGCGTGTGGATGATGCCGACACCCGTTTCGACACCACCAACCGCGGATTGCCTGATAAGTCATACAGCGTCGAGGTACATGACAAAGACGAAACAGGGGCGGCTATCTGGAACGGTGAGACAAATAACTTCTTTAACCTGATGGAACTGGCTTTCCCGGACGAGAAAATTGCTTCTATGCGAAGTTCCATGACAGCCATGCAGACATTAGGCGGGTTGAAGTCCGGTAACGACTTACAGAAACTGTACGCTTTCTACCAGAAGTATTACTTTGATGTAGCGCAGGAATACTTCCCTCAGAACGCCTATAACGCAGATGCGAAGTATTGCTACGAAAACGGTAAGATAGCTTACAATGACGGGCGGTACACGAACGATACCGATCCTATCACGCAATCACTGGGAGATCACTATCTCGCCGAACAGCGGTGGATAACAAAGAGGATACTGTACATGATGTCGAAGTATAGTTTCGGCCTGTTCAGTGCCAATGGAACGGATACCATCGTAGTACGTGCCGCCGGGAACTCGATCGGTTATGACATCACCCCGGCCATGGATATGTACCCTGCCATTGCCAACGGTACGAGTATCATCCGTGGCTCCCGGACGAAAGCCGGTGAGGTCTGTCATATGGAAATCGAATTGGGAGGTACGGGTGACCAGCAGAACGCCATTCAGGCGGCAAGCTACCTGCAGGATATCGGGGACTGGCACGACAAGAACGTCACCGGTTCCATGATCGTACAGGGTAAGATGCTACGCGAGATCCGGCTTGGGCATAAGACTGCCGGCATTGTGATTTCCATTTCGTCGCTTACGCTTTCCAACTGTGTCAGCTTGCAGAAGCTTGTGCTCTCACGCATAGCCACGCTGGCGGGAACGCTGAACCTTACCGCCTGCAGTCACCTGAAGGAGGTGTACATCGACGGGACTTCCATCACCCAGCTTCGTCTTCCGGCAGGCGGCGGATTGGAGCTGGTGGAATTTAACGCGCTGTCCCGTTACCTTGTATTGAAGAACTACCCGCTTATGAAGAACAGTGGTGTCTTGATAGATGAATGCGCAGCCGTAATCACTGACTTTTTCATTTCAGACTGCCCGCTTATGCAGCCTATCAAGCTCCTGACACAGATCATGGACGCACAGCAGGGACAAGGCGCCGGACATTCGTTGAAGCGTGTCCGTGCCGTCGGTTTTGATGAAACGTATAACACTTCCGACATGCTGGATAAGCTGGCCGCTTTGGCGGATGGCTCGTATGTAGGTCTTGACAGCGAAGGTGTGGCCGGTGAGGATGAATACCCGGTGCTGGACGGTACTCTGAATGTGTATGCGAATGCGTATGAAGATTCGATTCAGGCTTTGAGGGGAACTTTTAAAAGGTTAGAGCTGAATGTGATCGGTAAGTATTTTATTCGTTTTACCGATAAGATAGTCGCTCAAAGAGTCTTTGAGCTATGGGATGTCAACGGTGACGGTGGAATAACCCGGGATGAAGCCGACTTGATTACATCGATACCAAGATACTTTCTGTCAGGTGATAAAAATGAAAATTATAAGAATATCACTTCCTTGGTCGGGTTTGAGAGTCTGAGTAATTGTACGGAGATCGGATATGGGGCTTTTGAGAATACCAATTTGGAAACAGCTGTCTTTCCCCCTAATCTTAAACAGATCTACCAACGTGCATTTATGGGAACTAAGATAAAGAAAGTGAATCTTCCGGATTCCTGCACATTCTTATCTTCCGGAGGAGGGAGTGATTATATGCCTTTTTATAATTGTTCCGAGCTTGAGGAGTTTACGATGAAAGACTTCATCATACCTCCCGAAAGGCACTATACCGTTAATAAAGGGTTTTCCGATTGTCCGAAGCTGAAAAGATTCAGATGCAACTCTTTCGAATATGGGTATGATTCGATTGCGACATCCTTTACCTTACTCTCTTTCTCAAACTGTGTGTCGTTGGAAGAGTGTGATTTCGGTGAGCTGAAAGGTTATGTTAACTCCATGTCGTATGGAATGTTTGAGAATACCCCGATAGCGGCTTCATGTGTTCCCGTAAATATAATAAAGTCCGCCTCTCAATCTTATAATAACTGTACAAAATTAAGAGTCGTTGTGTTTGAGGGGAATCTTGATGTTTTAGGGCTGCGTATGTTTTTCGGATGCAATTCCGTGACGGTCATTTTTAAATCCATGACTCCACCTACGACCTTGGAGTATGGAGGGCTATCTAACGTAGTCGCCATATATGTTCCTGATACAGCTGTAAGCGATTATAAATCCAGTGTAATATCCGGCTATGCTTCCATTATTTTCCCGTTATCAGAATATAACGGATACATGCCTACTAAACTGTATGAAATATGAAATAACAATATAAGGAAAATGAAATGGGATTAAATGACTGGCAGTTAGCGTAGTTCTAAATACACAAATCGTTTTGTGTTATCAATTGTAAAAATGACACAAATCGTTTTGTAGAAAGCTCACAAATCGTTTTGCGGTTTTTACCTGGCGGTTCGTTCCCAACACAGAGATTCCCC
>ULMJ01036346.1_pt1 | contig 10824 bp, 5 predicted proteins | sample 1951641 | NCBI WGS metagenome assembly ULMJ01 (sample SAMEA4835550, study PRJEB28245) | human gut metagenome | biome: gut microbiome; material: fecal sample | place: Denmark | collected 2008 | reverse complement strand
GCCAATGAGCCGGACGCCCTGCCCATCCAGCGAGCAGCCCAGCTGCTGGGCTGTAACCCCCAGACCCTCCACCGCTGGATAAAGGAGGGCCGCCTCCAGGCAGTGCAGGTGGGACGGAACCAACTGTGCAGCAAGGAAGAGCTCCTCGCTTTTTTGGCCACGCCGGAGAGGGTGCTTGGGTGCCGGGAGCTGGTGGGGGATTTTTTGGCGGAGACGCAATAAACAGCACAGAATCGAGGGAGAAGGCCAGTGGCTGAAGGGGGGAGCTGCTGGCTTTTTCCTTTTGGTGTTTTCTTGTGCTTTTTTGTAAAGTGTGATAGAGTTATATTGAGTTATTATAGGCAGGAGGTACTCCCATGGCAAAATTTCCTTTTACCAATTTCTTTGATGTCAATGGTAACAGCCAGATGGACTTTTCTGAAGAGCTGCTGGCCATGAAAGTCTTTGAAGACGCCTTGCCTGAGGATGAAGCTGCCTCCTATGATGACCTGGACAGCGATTGGGACGGCCTGGACGATACCGGACTGGAAGACGAATTCTCCGAGGACGCATGGTTAACGGATACAGCCTCCCTGACCGATCCAGACTTGAACTTGCACTCCTCAGATTTCGCGGATGACTTGAATGATGAGGATCATGACATTTGGAACGACTCAGACGAGGAAGACTTACGGGACGATCCCCAGAAGGAACCAGAAGAGACGCCTGTGGCTTACCTAACCTTCTCCGTGGAAAGCCAGGAGGAGCGGTACGCCAAGCAGGGCATTCGTCGGGAAGACTATCCCACCCAGCGGGCCTACGTAGCCGCCTGTGAGCTGGCGGATTTGGGAAGCGGAGAGGGCTATATCCCACATGACAGTACTCGTCAGCGGGAGATGGAGAAGCGCCAATTCATCCTTGACGGTAACTGTGTGGCGGCCCGGTACTTGACCATCAACCGTGGTTTCTTGTACGCCCAGGCGGTGAAAGAGAACTTCCAGCTGCCCATTGAAGTTCCCGATGAGGACGAGCAGCCTGTCACCTCCTTGGAGGATTTGTTCCTGGATTTGGCGGAGGAGGACCCGGCTCTGGCGGTGCGAGTCTGGGCGTGGATTGTGATAGAGTTTGGACCATACTCCCAGTATATGGACGGCACTTGGGCGCCCTTCAATGGAATACTATATTTGACCGATCGATTTCCACCGGAGTTCCAAGATCTGGCGCTGGAAGAGCTTTGTCAGAACGGAGCGTTCCGCCGGGGATTGTTGGAGAAAAGCCCAGAGTTTCCAGACGTGGGTGGCTATATTGCTTACACCTTGGAGCATGATCGGGAGGAGCAGGGGACAGTTCTGCTGAAATCGGCTTTGAAGAATCCCCAAGGCAAGGGTACCAAGTACGAGGAGTTGGTGACTAAAATTACCTACCACATCCAAGACCAAAGGAACCCCGAACCCTGGGAGGCCATGGAGCGGGCCATTTTCCCTGTACTAGAAGACTTCCCTGACAAGCGCACACAGCGTTTACTGCCTCAGTGGAAAAAAGAAGTGGCGGATCGCCTTCAATGGCTGCGCCCTAGGCCCGCGCCTGTCCGGCAATCGACGTACAGCGACCCGCTAGCGGAGACAGACACGACCGTGTATACTTTCTGCGGGGTGATGTTTCCCCGTTGGCAGCGGGTGTATCACTATCGTACCGAGGACGAGACGCTGGCTGTGGGGGACAAAGTGCTGGTTCCCGGCAGGGACGGCCCCACTGAGGTGGAGGTGGTTTCCATCGAGAAGTGCCTGCGGAAAACAGCGCCCTATCCTGTGGATCGGGCGAAGTTTGTGGTGGGGCGATGCGAGAAGCGAAAGCCAGAGTAAGTCAGAAAGAATATATGGGGATGGTGGGAAAATGCAGATCATCGATAACGTGAATGCAACTCTAAAGACAGATTTGCAGGAGAATATAAAAAAAGGCAGTAAAATCGCAATTGCGGCTGCCTGCTTCTCTATCTATGCCTATCAGGAACTGAAAAAGCAGTTGGAGGGAATAGAGGAGCTGCGCTTTATCTTTACCTCTCCCACTTTTATTCCCGAGAAGACGCCCAAAGCACAGCGGGAGTTTTATATTCCTCGTATCTCCAGAGAACGCAGTCTCTATGGAACGGAATTTGAGGTGCGGCTTCGCAACGAGCTGACACAAAAGGCGATTGCCAAGGAGTGTGCGGACTGGATTCGGCGGAAGGTGACGTTCAAGTCGAATATTACACAGGAGCGTATGATGGGTTTCATGACAGTAGATGAAACCTCCTATATGCCCATTGACGGTTTTACCACGGTAGAACTGGGCTGCGAGCGGGGAAACAACGCCTTCTTTTCCGTGCAGAAAACCGAGAACTATGAGAACGCCGGGTACTTCCTCAACCTTTTCGAGCAGCTTTGGAATGACAAGAAAAAGCTCCAAGAAGTCACCGATGTAGTGATAGAAAACATCACGGCCGCGTACCGGGAAAATGCGCCGGAATATATCTATTTCTTTACTCTTTACAACATTTTCCACGAGTTTCTAGATGACATTTCGGAGGACGAGCTGCCCAATGAGGCAACCGGCTTCAAAGAGAGTAAAATCTGGGGGATGCTCTATAACTTCCAGCGGGATGCTGTCCTTGCGATTATCAGCAAGTTGGAAAAATTCAACGGGTGCATTTTGGCGGACAGCGTTGGCCTTGGCAAAACCTTTACAGCCCTCGCCGTGATTAAGTATTACGAGAACCGCAACAAATCTGTACTGGTGCTTTGCCCCAAGAAGCTGTCTGAAAACTGGAATACATACAAAGGCAACTATATCAACAATCCTATTGCGGAAGACCGGCTGCGCTATGATGTGCTGTATCACACAGATCTGTCGCGGGACCACGGGCAGTCCAACGGTATTGACCTCGACCGCTTAAACTGGGGAAATTACGACCTCGTAGTGATTGATGAAAGCCATAACTTCCGTAACGGCGGTGAGGTTTCCGGCGAGGACGCAAAGGAAAACCGCTATTTGAAGCTGCTCAATAAAGTTGTTCGGGCGGGTGTGCGGACAAAGGTGCTGATGCTCTCCGCAACACCGGTTAACAATAGATTCATTGACCTAAAAAACCAACTTGCCCTTGCTTACGAAGGCGATGCGGAGCAGATCAACAAAAAGTTAGCGACGACAAAAAGCATCGACGAAATCTTCCGTCAGGCACAGAAGGCGTTCAATGCGTGGATCAAACTTCCCGCCGAGCGGCGCACAACGGATGCGCTGCTGCGGATGCTGGACTTTGATTTCTTCGAGCTACTGGACAGCGTGACCATCGCCCGGTCCCGCAAGCACATTGAAAAATACTACAACACTGCAGATATCGGCAAGTTCCCGGAACGACTCCCGCCAATCTCTCTGCATCCCTGTCTGACCGACCTGAGTGATGTTATCAATTACAATGACATCTACACATTGCTCATGTCGCTGAACTTGGCCATCTACACACCCTCGAACTACATTATGCCATCGCGTCTTACGAAGTATTTGGACGTGACTCACCACAAGGGGACAAGCCTGACCCAGCAGGGACGTGAGGAAGGCATCCGCCGCCTGATGAGCATCAACCTTCTCAAGCGGCTGGAGAGCTCGGTGTATTCGTTCCGCCTGACGATTGACCGCATCAAAAAGCTGATTGAAGATACTGTTTCGACCATCAATAGCTATCAGTCCGGCGGCTGCGTTCTCAACCTGACAGAACTGTCGGATAGCGAGGATTTTGACTACGATGACCAAAACACCGATTTCTTCTCGGTTGGCAAGAAGGTCAAAATCGACCTTGGCGATATGGACTATGTTTCGTGGAAGCGGGAGCTGGAAACAGACGCGGAAAATCTGGAATTGCTGAGTCTGATGGTAGCGGACATTACGCCGAAGCACGACACCAAGCTGCAAACGCTGTTCGACCTGATCCAGAAAAAGATGGAGCGCCCCATCAATCCCGGCAACCGGAAAATCATCATCTTCACTGCTTTTTCCGATACTGCCGATTACCTCTACATCAATGTCAGCCATTTTGCCAAGGAGAAGTTTGGCCTGGAAACGGCGGAAATCACCGGCACAGTGGACGGCAAAACCACTATACCGAAGCTCCGCGCCGACCTCAACACGGTCCTGAGCTGTTTCTCGCCGGTCTCAAAAGGCAAAGCCGTTTTGCTTCCGGGGAGCACGGATGAACTGGATATCCTCATCGCTACCGACTGTATTTCCGAAGGTCAGAACTTGCAGGACTGCGACTATCTGATTAACTACGACATCCATTGGAACCCCGTCCGCATCATTCAGCGTTTCGGGCGTATCGACCGAATCGGCAGCAAAAACGAGCATATCCAGCTCGTTAACTTCTGGCCGGATATGGACTTGGATGAATACATCAACCTGAAAAGCCGTGTTGAGACCCGCATGAAGATTTCCGTCATGACCTCCACCGGTGACGATGACCTGATCAACGCCGAAGAAAAAGGCGACCTCGAATACCGTCGTGCTCAGCTCAAGCGGCTGCAAGAGGAAGTTGTGGACATTGAGGACATGACTAGCGGCATCTCCATTATGGATCTGGGACTGAACGAGTTCCGACTGGATCTGCTGGAATACATGAAACAGCATGACGATATTGAGACGGCTCCGAAAGGACTCCACGCGGTTGTTGCACAGATGGAGGACTCCCCTGCTGGGGTGATCTTCGTTCTGAAGAACATCAATGACAGCGTGAACATCGACAACCGCAACCGCATTCACCCGTTTTACATGGTTTATATCAGCGAAGAGAGTGAGATTGTCTGCGACTATCTGAACCCCAAGAAGTTGCTGGACACTATGCGGCTGCTTTGCCGCGGCAAAAGCGAGCCGGTCATGGAACTGTGTAAGCAATTTAATCAGGAGACGGATGACGGGCGCAATATGGGCGACGTTTCCGAGCTGCTCAGTGAGGCAATCAATTCCGTCATTGACGCAAAGGAAGAAAGCGACATCGACAGCCTGTTCCAGAGCGGCGGTACCACCGCTCTGCTCTCCGCAGTTTCGGGGCTAGATGACTTTGAGCTGATTTGCTTTTTAGTGGTTAAGTGAGGAAAATGTGATGGACTTGATTGGGAAAAAAGTAAAGCACAATAAGTTCGGTGAGGGTCTTATTACGGAACATGATGCATCCTCTATTTCGGTTAAGTTCATGTCGGAGTCTGCTTCAAAGAAGTTTTTGTATCCTTCTTGCTTTAAGACTTACTTGAAACTATTGGATGCAGATGCAGCCGTTAGGGCAGGAGAAGTCTTGGAACAGTATGAGAAAGAGGAACGCCAAAAGAAACAAGAGGAAATTGAAGAGGCAGAAGCGCACCGTTTTGTGGCAAAAATGGAAAAAAGCAGCACCAAGTCTAATAAAACAGCAGAGATTCGTTTGTTTAGCTCTGTTGATGGATTTTGCGATGCGTATAACAGGGCGATTACAGCGGAGATTGTCTATCTAAAAAACATAGGCGGCAAACGGCAGCGTGTTTTCGATGGCAAACGTATTGAGTTTAAGAATGGACGATATGTATACACCTTTGAAGCGGATGATGAACTGAAGTATCCGGAAGGAACTCAAATTAGCATTTGGCGGGGAGAAACTAGTATTTCGGGATATATAGTTGGGTGTGAAGATTTTACAATTATCCTTGCTTCCAGCGCTGACTTAGGAGCAGATATTGCTGCTTTGGAGTTTTCAGCAGAGCCTTGGCGACTGTTAAATGCCCTGATTGAACGCTTGAATGACATGCGGAGCAATCCGTCCGCAATAGTAAGGGCATTGATTTGTGATGGCCAGAAGTCCATTGACTATGGTAACTCTAAAATCACGCGTGGCCAGCAGGAAGCGGTCAAAATGTCAAAAAACCAACCAATTACTTTTGTTTGGGGCCCTCCGGGAACTGGAAAGACACAGACCTTGGCTAAGATTGCTATAGACCATATGGAGCAGGGTAGCCGCGTGTTAATGTTATCATATAGCAATGTGTCTGTTGATGGAGCAATTATGCGTGTGTATAAAATGCTACCACATACAGAGCCAGGAACTCTTGTTCGATATGGTTACGCAAGAAGAAAGGACTTGCTTGAACATGAGTTTTTAACATCTTACAATCTGGTAATTCATAATTATCCGAAACTTCTCCGTGAGCGCAGTAATCTCATTGCTGAGCGAAAAAAGCTGTTGAGGACGTCACAGAGATATGTTGAAATCGGACACAGACTTACACAAATCAGAAACGAATTGTCATCTGAGGAAAAAGGAGCAGTGGCAAAAGCAAAGTTTGTTGCCACTACTGTTTCCAAGGCGGTTGTAGACAGCGCCATTCGAGATAATCAATTTGATGTAGTAATTTTTGACGAGGCCAGCATGGCGTATATTCCGCAGATTGCCTTCTCTGCCAGCCTCGCAAAGAAGCATTTTATCTGCATGGGTGATTTTCGTCAACTTCCTCCTATCGTACAGAGCGGTGGAACTTCCCCACTGAATGCAGATGTCTTCCAATATTGCGGAATAACATCTGCTGTGGACAGTGGAAGAAACCATAAATGGCTTTGTATGTTGGATACTCAATACCGTATGCACCCTTGCATTTCTGATTTTGCAAGTCAGACAATGTATAATGGATTATTACGTTCTGCTGATGATATGGAGAAAAAACGTCGAGATATTGCGGCACAGAACCCTGCTGCGGGATATGCAATTGCGTTTGCAGACTTGTCTGGAATGATGTCAGTTTGTACCAAGACCAGTGATAGTTCACGAGTAAATGTACTAAGTGCCTTAATTTCATTCTCTTTGGCTTTAGAAGCGGCTAAGAGCCAGGAGGTTGGGATTATTACACCATACCATGCACAGTCACACCTTCTTCACGCAATGGCACGAGATGTAACGGACGTATGTCCAGAATTGAAGCCAATTTCTTGTGCAACTGTCCATCAGTTTCAGGGTTCTGAAAAAGACGCCATCATTTATGATGCAGTGGATTGCTATCGTATGCCATATCCAGGAATGCTGCTGACTTCTACCGGAAATAATTTCGCAAATAGGTTGTTTAATGTCGCGTTGACGCGGGCAAAGGGCAAATTTATCGGTGTTGCGAATATCGCATACATGGATAATAAAAACTTATCTAATAATCTCATATTTAAGCGGATGATTGAAATGCAACGAAGAAAACCGAGTTGTTTGAATGGAACCGAGTTGACCCAGCACCGGAAGTCCCTCGATGGCGGTCCGATGAATTTCATTGACAATAATGAAGGAACCAAACTGTTCCTGGACGATATTGTGGCAGCACGGCGCGAAATAAGGATTGATATTCCTGATAAAGCTGCAGATGATTCATACGTAAGGCGACTTGCTGCCGCATTGCAGACTGCCAAAGGAAGAGGAATCAAGGTGTTCTTGAGGGCTGAAAACAAACAGACCTTACCGGCTGCGTTGAAACCTCTTGCGATTGAAAATCCATTTATTGCCAACCCGGTGGCATTAATTGATAAAAAGATCGTGTGGTTTGGTATGCCTATGTCTGATGCTAGATTTAAGTCAGAAGGTAGTATCCTCCAGACGAATTACCGCCCAATCATTCGGTTTGTAGGTAAATATACAGCGGCATCGTTGTACGGCTTTATGGAGATGAGTAAAACCGTAGATCAGAGCAAATCTATCACCGTGGACAATGAGGGAAAGGCTGTTACAGGCAATTTCGCAAACTATATTCTCTCAAAGAAGAAATGTCCATCTTGTGGCAAGCCGATGAAACTTCAAAAAAGCAAGAAAGGTAAGTTCTTCCTTGGATGCACTGGATATCCTGCCTGTCAGGAAACATCTCTTGTAGATGTGGATTTAGTGGAGCAATATTTCTATCGGAATGGTGCCACTGGCCAACATTGTAATCGTTGTGGCTACTCATTGGAAGCAAGGTTGGGACCGTATGGCTTATATATCCAGTGTTGTGGCAGTATGCGTCATAAGTACAAGTTAGACGAAATCTGAAGGATGTGTGGTAATGCTTGGTTTTCCAAAACCCACTGAATTTAACAAGCGAATCCCGAAACAGAAATTCTATGAGAATATCGACATTACGCCCGCGCTGAAACGGGTTTTCGTGGAGCAGATTCGCCTCATTTATTGGCGCAACAAGCTGGCGGCTTCAACACTGAACCTGGCTGTGGGAGAAGCGGTGACAGAGGTAGAGGTCTTTGAAGTCCGGCTGAACACATCCCAGCTTGACGAAGCAGTTCTTCGCCAGATTGACAAAGAAATTCCGTACCACATCCTGTTTATCCTGACTTGCGAGGGTAAGGCCCAGGCGTGGATTGGATACAAGGAGGCGGCTGCGTCTGGCAGCAACGCTTTCAAGGTGAGCCGGTATTATCACACGGAGTGGTTGCCGGAAAACGAGCTGCAATTCCGTGTGGACGGGCTGAACATGGACACTATCTACGAAAACCTTGTGCGGCAGATTGCTGGGGACGCCCTGCAAGCAGAGGCCGGAGAGAGCCTCCAAGCTTCTGTGGAGCGCGATGAAAAGCGGCGGCGGCTGGAAAAGCAGATTGCCGTGCTGGAGAGCAAGATGCGGAAAGAGAAGCAGCTCAATCGGCGGATGGAGATTAATGCGGAGTTGAAAAGACTGAAAAGGAAAGTGTGCTCATGATAAGAAAAATCAAAGAAGCTCTTGATAAGGGAGTGGCAAATAAAGATGTTTGGAGATTTGCGTTCGATGCAGCCAGTTGGTATAAGGCGTTTTATATCTATGCGCAACATTTCCTAGTAGATCCCGGAGTCGGCCAGCCCAATCCTTTCCCTTTGCCATGGAATATAGAAGACCCGATTCCGCCTGTTTCAGCGCGGTTCGCAATGATTACTGCTCTTGATCATGCATTACATAACATCGAATGCCTTGAATATATACTAAGTAAAAGAGGCGATAATAGGCTTACTGAAATTAAGCATCGTTTACTTGATGATGACCATTTATTTGAAGAAGTTCATGGATACCTAAGAAACACCAATGAGCATGATATTGAATATCGTTTGGAAGTAGGAAAAGAACAAGGTACCTTTCAAAGAATTTTGACAACAGCAATTGGTAAATTTTATACAAATCCACATTTCACTATCAAAATAGATGGAATAACCTACATTGGCAATATGAGCTTTAATGAAATATACGCTAGAATGGAAAAGTATAGAGGACAAATCGTTCCTTTGTTAGAGGCAATATTTGAAGAATACATCATAAAAGGAGACCCGTCAAATGGCCAAGCTAAAATTTGAAACCCCCAATATGACATCGGAGAATATAGACAAAATCGCGGCCCTGTTCCCCAACTGTGTCACGGAGATGAGGGGCGAGAACGGCAAGCTCAAGTGCGGGATCAATTTTGAGATGCTCAAGCAAATGCTCTCCCCAGATGTGGTGGATGGGGACGAGTGCTACGAGTTTACTTGGGTGGGCAAGAAGGCGGCCATCGTGGAGGCCAATAAGCCCATCCGCAAGACGCTGCGCCCTTGTCCGGAGGAAAGCAAGGACTGGGACGCCACCGAAAACCTTTATATAGAGGGCGACAATCTGGAAGTGCTCAAGCTGCTGCAGGAGGCGTACCTGGGCAAAGTGAAGATGATCTACATCGACCCGCCCTACAACACCGGCAACGACTTCATCTACGCCGACGACTTCATGCGCTCACAGGAAGAGGAAAACGAGCAAATGGGGATGTACGACGAGGAGGATAACCGTCTGTTCAAGAACACCGACACAAACGGACGCTTTCATTCTGACTGGTGCAGCATGATGTATTCGCGGCTGATGCTGGCAAGGAATTTGCTGGTGGAAGATGGTGTTATATTTATTAGCATAGATGATAACGAATTAGAAAATCTAAAAAAGTTGTGCGAGGAAATCTTCGGAGAAGTTAATTTCGTCGCAAATATCGTTTGGAAACATACACAACAAAGTAAAAACGACGAGCCTCATTTTTCAAGACAGTACAACCACACTGTTGTATATGCTAAAAATAAATCATCCTTGCCGCATTTCTATTTTGAGAGAACGGAAGAAGATAACAGAAATTACAGCAACCCAGACTCTGATCCAAAAGGTCTTTGGCGAAGCGGCGATGTGAGGAGTCCAAATTATCGGAAGACTCTATGTTATACAATAACAGCTCCAAATGGGACAGTTATACAACCTCCTGCTAACGGCTGGCGTTGGTCAGAAGAAAGTTTTAAGGAAAAATTATTAACTGGTGAAATTAAATTCAAGCCAGACAATAGCGGAATTATCCGCAAAATATATTTATGCGATCAACCCGGACGAACTCCCGAAAATTTATGGGAAGGTCCGCAATACGGGACATCTCGTCAAGCCGCGGCAATGATAAAGGAGTTATTTGATGGAGTTCAAGTATTTGATACGCCAAAACCATACGAACTAATCAAGAGAATGTTGGAAATAGCAAGCAATGCCGATTCACTGATTCTCGACTTTTTCTCCGGCTCAGCAACTACTGCCCACGCCGTTATGCAGCTCAACGCCGAGGACGGCGGACACCGCAAATTCATCATGGTGCAGCTGCCGGAACCCTGCGACGAAAAGAGCGAAGCCTACAAGGCTGGCTACAAAAACATCTGCGAAATCGGCAAAGAGCGCATCCGCCGTGCTGGGGATCAGCTGAAATCAGCCCTGGCGAAAGATGGGATTGCCCTGCGCAAAATGGTAAAACAGAAAAATGAACAGGGCACATTAATGGGATTCACCTATGCAGAGTGGGAAGAAAGTCCAGAAG
>ULMJ01018733.1_pt1 | contig 10967 bp, 10 predicted proteins | sample 1951641 | NCBI WGS metagenome assembly ULMJ01 (sample SAMEA4835550, study PRJEB28245) | human gut metagenome | biome: gut microbiome; material: fecal sample | place: Denmark | collected 2008 | reverse complement strand
CTTGTTCTATCTCTTCGTAAGAACAGCCTTTGACGTCCCGCAGATTCACAATCCGTTGTTGCTGTTCGGGCAAGTGGGCAATGATATTTTTCACTTGTCGCACTTCGTCGCGTATCTCCAGATTATCTGCCTGAGAGACGTCTTGCACGGCAGTCAGTTCTACAGATTGTTTGGATAAAACGTACTTTCCCGAACGAAGCAAGTCAAAACACATGTTCTTTACCAAAGTGACACTGAACGCTTCCGGGTTGCTGATAACCGTCAGTCCTTCCCGCTTATCCCACAACTTCAGATAAGCTTCCTGCACCAAATCTTCCGCATCGGCCGCATTCTCCAGTAACCGATAGGCCACGCAGTACAGTTTGCGGTGATAGGGTAGAAACTCATTTTTAAAACTCTCAGCATCCATGGGCTTTTCTGTATCTCAATCCTGTTTACTTGTTGTATCTATTGGTTAGACGTAAAGAGGCGGAATATTGTTACAAAGAAAAGAAAAAAATCGCTCCTACAAGTTCAAATGACCTATAGGAGCGAGACACTTTTACCCGAACACACAAATTTTCTTTCCGGATTATACTATTAAATCAGACTATGCCAATGCCGGCACCAGATATTTAGTCAGCAGATAGCCACCGCCTACCAGCCAGATATAGAGAAAGAAAGCCAGAACAAACGGTTTGGCACCTGCTTGCTTAAACTTATCAATGCTGGTATCAGTTCCCAATGCCGTCATAGCCATTGTCAACATAAAGGTATCGATGTATTCAATCGCACCATTCAAAGGAATATCCTTTACCGTTTCCGCACCAGTCAGGTATTGCAGAAGGGAATTCAGACAAATAATTCCAATAAAACCAAAAGCGAACCAGGGAATGGTAATCTTACTCTTTACCGGTCTACCTTCAGCGTCTACACGTTTGCGTCCGGCCAAGGCGAGACTCATGATAACCAATACAGGAGCCAGCATCATGACGCGTATCATTTTCGTGATGGTTGCCGGTCCGGCAATGCCCAAGGCATCTGTAGGGTCCATTGCATTACCCGCACCTGCCACGTGGGCTACTTCGTGCAGGGTACTTCCAGTGTAGATGGCAACTCCCATATCACTCAATCCGTCAAGCAGTCCGGCACGATACATAATGGGATACAAAAACATGGAAATCGTACCGAATATAACTACTGTGGATACAGCAATGGCCGTTTTATGTCCTTCACACTTCACCACTGGCTCAGCACCCAGTACGGCTGCCGCCCCACAAATAGCACTACCGGTAGAAGTCATCAATGCAGTATCTTTATCAATCTTCAGCAACCTGCCCAACCAGATACCCAGGAATATGGTGCCCGCAACCACAATCGTATCAATTACAACTGCCGGCAACCCTACTTCTGCCACCTGCGTAAGTGTCAGACGGAAACCGTACAGCACGATACCTGCGCGCAGCACCTGTTTGGTACAGAACTTAATGCCCGGCACCCATGTCTCCGGCAAGCGATTACGCAGACTATTGGCATATATCATACCCAGAATGATGCCAACAATGAGTGGACTAAATGATAAACTTTTTACGAAAGGAATTTCAGCGATATAGAAAGCTGAAAAAGAGAATAAGGCAATCAGCAAAATACCATGCAGAGTGTTGCCTCTGTTTCCACGACTAAACATAGATTTAAATTTAGTATTAATAATGTTTGTTTTTTAACTGGCGCAAAGGTACGTCATTCGCATTATTCATCCAATTTAAATCTGATTATACATTATAACTGAAAGTAATACTTATAACTTTCCACTATTATGTTCCGCAAACCGCATGAAAGCCTGCGGCAAGCCTCCCTCCTGCCCTTGCTGCTGAACGAAGCAGAAATCACGATGCATGGTCATCCCTTTAATTTCGACAACACGAAAAACACCCGCAGCGAGCTCCTTATAAATGGAGCGAATAGATACAATTCCCATGCAATCCGTGTTTTCCAGAAAGAGCTTGATACTCTCAGTACTGCCCAAATACATCAAAACATGAAGTGAAGAAAGTTTGATGCTGCATTGCCCCAATGCGCGCTCTATGAGATCGAGTGTACCAGAACCACGTTCACGAAGCACAAGGGGAATATTCCTCAAATCTTCGAGAGTAATTTCTTCGGGTAGCGACAACTTACTCTTGGCATGTATCACAGCTACCAATTCATCTTTAAGAAAAGTTACATACTTCAGATTAGGCAATCGGTAGACACCTTCTACCAATCCCAAATCTATGCGGTGTTCCTGCAAAGCCGCCTCTATTTCACGAGAATTACCATTCATCAACGAAAGATTCACCTGTGGGAATTTTTCAATAAAACTGGCAAGCAAAAGAGGTAAAACGTATTGGGCAATGGTGGTACTGGCGCCCAAACGCAACTCTCCCATATATTCATTATGCAACAGATGCATTTCATATTCCAGTTGTTTATAATCTTCCAGAATACGGTCGCAGTGTTCCAACAACAGTTTCCCAGCTTCCGTCAGGCTTATTTTACTGCCCTGCCTGTCAAACAAACGTGCCTGATAAGTACTCTCCAACTCTTGTATATGCTTTGTAATAGCGGGCTGGCTTACAAACAACTCTTGCGAAGCCTTCGTAAAGCTCAGGTTCTTCGCCACGGACCGGAAGACTTTTAAACGAAAATCGGACACGGTAATTAATGATTAAGGGTTAGTGATAAGTGGTTAATAACAAGGCTATTGCAATTCTTCGGCCTTAATACCCAAAGCACGCATCATGGAGTAACCCAACAAATCCCATTTACAAGCAAGAGGACGTGCAGGCTCATCCATATTAAAAAGAAAAACCTCTTTTGACTTTTCCGGATTGGCGTCTTTCAGATATTCATCCAGAACTTCCATAAGTTTGGCACCATAGTCTTCAATAAACGGAACCAGCATAAGGCGCTTCACATCGGCAGAATCAAGAGCTATATTCAGCAAATCAAGATAGAGGTTCGCCCTCGACACAAACCCCTCGGAGGATACTGAAGTGAATATAAATTCACCCAACTGATTAGTATATCCTACCCCATTCAAATCTTTATTTAAATTGGTAGGGTCACAGTGAAGCAGTTCATTTGTCTGCTCATCATGCACAAATAACACTCCTATATTATTGTCCTTATCGCGAACACCAGAATCAAGTGCCAGATAAGAGGCCCATTCTTCTACATAAATATTCTGTAAGGGACGTCCTAATTGTAACTCAAAGTATCTCTTCAAATCTTTAACCACGTCATTGAAGTATGCTACGTCCACTAATATCACATTCTCTGCGAACTTTACATTTTCTGCCATAATTACTATAATTCTATATTTTAAGGGATAAAGATACAATAATCCTTTTAGCTACACACAGGATTTAAACAGAATTTGCGTATTGCTATATAATAATGAAGAGAAGTCCTATAAATACAGTGGGCAACGTCCCCCTATGGGCATTACAACCAATCAATAAAGACATTTTGTCAGAAATTTTTATATTCCATCTGCTATTTTGTCAGAAATAAGTCATTGGCAAATCTTTTGCGCCCTATTAGTTGTTATTGAAAATGAAAATAGAAAGGAGATATAAGATATGAACTTTAACAATTTCACCATTAAATCACAAGAGGCAGTGCAAGAAGCACTGAATCTAGCTAAGAGCCGTGGGCAGCAAGCCATTGAACCGGTTCATGTGATGCAAGGAGTGATGAAGGTGGGCGAAAACGTCACCAACTTCATTTTCCAGAAGCTGGGCATGAACGGACAACAGGTTGCACTGGTGCTCGATAAACAAACGGATTCCTTGCCCAAAGTTTCGGGTGGAGAACCCTACTTAAGCCGTGAAACGAATGATGTGTTTCAAAAAGCCACCCAGTATTCCAAAGAAATGGGTGACGAATTCGTTTCACTGGAACATCTGTTACTGGCATTGCTGACCGTAAAAAGCACAGTCTCCACCATCCTGAAAGATGCGGGAATGACGGAACATGAGCTTCGCAATGCCATCACCGAACTGCGCAAAGGCGAAAAGGTGACCTCACAATCCAGTGAAGATACTTATCAGTCATTGGAGAAGTACGCCATCAACCTGAATGAAGCTGCCCGAAGCGGTAAGCTCGATCCTGTGATTGGTCGTGACGAGGAAATACGTCGCGTGCTGCAAATCCTGAGTCGCCGCACCAAGAACAACCCTATATTAATAGGTGAACCGGGTACTGGTAAAACTGCTATTGTGGAAGGACTCGCCCACCGTATCCTGCGTGGTGACGTTCCTGAAAACCTAAAGAACAAACAAGTGTACTCACTGGATATGGGTGCACTGGTGGCTGGTGCAAAGTACAAAGGTGAATTTGAGGAACGCCTGAAAGCGGTAATCAACGAAGTGAAGAAATCGGAAGGAGACATTATCCTTTTCATTGATGAAATTCACACGCTGGTGGGTGCTGGAAAGGGCGAAGGAGCCATGGATGCCGCCAATATACTGAAACCTGCGCTGGCGCGTGGCGAACTGAGAAGTATAGGTGCCACTACTCTCGATGAATATCAGAAGTATTTTGAGAAAGACAAAGCATTGGAACGTCGTTTCCAGATTGTATATGTGAACGAACCCGATACGCTGAGCACCATATCCATCCTGCGCGGACTGAAGGAACGCTACGAAAACCATCACCACGTACGGATTAAAGATGACGCCATCATTGCCGCCGTAGAGTTAAGCAATCGCTACATCACGGATCGTTTCTTACCGGATAAAGCTATCGACCTGATGGATGAAGCTGCCGCTAAGTTGCGCATGGAAGTAGACTCGGTTCCGGAAGAATTGGATGAGATTTCACGCAAAATCAAACAATTGGAGATTGAACGCGAAGCCATCAAGCGTGAGAACGACAAGCCAAAGCTGGAACACATTGGCAAGGAACTTGCTGAACTAAAAGAACAAGAGAAATCTTACAAGGCGAAATGGCAGAGTGAGAAAACGCTGGTTAACAGAATACAGCAGAACAAGGTTGAAATAGAAAACCTGAAATTCGAAGCTGACAAGGCAGAACGCGAAGGCGACTACGGCAAGGTAGCCGAAATCCGCTATGGCAAGTTACAGGCTTTGAATCAGGAAATTGAAGATACTCAGAAAGAGCTTCATGCCATGCAGGGCGACAAAGCCATGATTAAGGAAGAAGTAGATGCTGAGGACATTGCAGACGTAGTATCTCGCTGGACGGGTATCCCTGTAAGCAAGATGCTGCAAAGTGAAAAGGACAAGCTGTTACATCTCGAAGATGAACTTCATCAACGTGTCATCGGACAAGATGAAGCCATCCAGGCAGTTGCTGATGCCGTGCGCCGTAGCCGTGCCGGTTTGCAGGATCCTAAACGTCCGATTGGCTCGTTCATCTTCCTCGGTACTACCGGTGTAGGTAAAACAGAACTTGCTAAAGCACTTGCAGAATTCCTCTTCGATGACGAGACTATGATGACGCGCATCGATATGAGTGAATATCAGGAGAAGCATAGTGTATCACGTCTGGTCGGAGCGCCTCCGGGATATGTGGGCTATGATGAAGGTGGGCAGTTGACCGAAGCCATCCGGCGCAAACCGTACTCTGTGGTATTGTTTGACGAAATAGAGAAAGCGCACCCGGATGTATTCAATATCCTGCTGCAAGTATTGGACGACGGACGGTTGACGGACAACAAGGGACGTGTGGTAAACTTCAAAAATACCATCATCATCATGACCTCGAATATGGGTAGTGCCTACATTCAGAGTCAGATGGAGAAACTGAACAGCGCCAACAAGGAGCAAGTGATAGAGGAAACGAAGAAGGAAGTGATGAATATGTTGAAGAAAACGATTCGTCCGGAATTCCTGAACCGTATTGATGAAACCATCATGTTCCTCCCACTAAATGAAAGTGAAATTAAGCAGATTGTAGTGCTCCAAATAAAAGGTGTACAGAAAATGCTGGCTCAGAATGGTGTGGAACTGGTACTGACGGAGGGAGCCATAGAGTTCCTTACCAAAGTAGGGTATGATCCGGAGTTCGGTGCCCGTCCTGTGAAACGAGCTATCCAGCATTACCTATTGAATGATTTGTCGAAAAAGTTATTGGCACAGGAAGTAGACCGCAGCAGGTCCATTATTGTAGATGCCAGTGGCGAAGCGCTGGTATTCAGAAATTAAACTGAAAAACTAATGAATAAAAAAGGCTGTCTTACCACATTGATAGAGCAAGACAGCCTTTTCATTATTCTATAACGAGCTGCTTAACAACTGGTGCGGACAGGGCGTGTGTCACAACCAACACATATTCTCCTGCACACGGTAAATCAAACGAAGAACTTTCCTCCTGCGTCTGTTTCACCTCAACCACCTTCCCCCGAATATGATACAAACAAAGTGTGGCATTCGGCAACACTCCGTCCACATATATCTTCCCAGCGGCTTTATCCACCTTCACTGTTACGCTCTTATGCTCTTCCATCTTATTAATACGCAGCCTCAAGTCCCCCTAAAGGCAGTAAGTTCATATATAAAGCGTGGGAACTGCTGTTATTATTGTACCTGGGGCTCTGGACTGCCACTATTCAAATAATATACAACAGCCCACGCTCCGTACTATACATTTGAATATGCATATACAACAGAGCATGAGCGTTTGTTGTCTATTATCCTTGAATAGCGTGAAATTGTCCAGATTTCAAGTACAAGATAATATTAAACGCTTTTATCCATAATTATCCTTCAATCTTTGTGAGAGAGGTCACTACCCACTCTGCATTTCAGGATGGCAACAAAGGTAAGAAAAAAGTAGTCAAAATGAAACTACAACATAAAAAATATGCGGATACCCCCGGGAGTACCTGGGATTATCCGCATATTCTATCAAAAGAATTGTTCTATTTAAAATTTATTCTTCTGTTTTCTCCTCTACTACTTCTTCCGTTTCAGGAGTATCCGCAAAATCAGTCATTCCGCAAGAAACCAACAGATTGTACCAGGAAATAAGCTTCTTGATATCCGCCAGATATACACGGTCACGGTCAAAGGTCGGTAAAACTTCTCCCAAATAAGCACGAAGTTCGTCAGCAGTAGCTTTCTTCAAATCCATTACGACAGGAGCACCGTTTTCCTTCTCTTTCATAGTAGTCAACACATCTTTCAAAGGTACATCGTCCGTATCTGTATACATGGCAATATCACCCAAAGAGATTATTTTTTCGTTACCATAAGCGGGGAAACGTTTCTTGTCCGTCAGAGACTCTACAATCAACATATTTCTACCTTGTGAAATGAGTTTATACAATCCCGGTTTACCGGAGATAGACAAAATAGTCTTCAACATAGTATGTTCTATTTTTTATTAGTAATATTTTATTTTTTCGGTTGGCAAAGGTAAGCAATATTTTTAGATAGAGAAGTTATAACTTCTAAAACCTGCGGAATTAACGGAGTTTCACCGTCGTTTACAATTACAAAATCAGCATTGGTACGCTTCTCCTCATCGCTCATCTGGCTACGGACACGACGTTCTACCAATTCCCGCGGAGCAGCATCGCGTTGCATGGCGCGTGCTATGCGAATTTCCTCGGGCGCATAAACCATCACCACAGCATCTACTTCGCCAGCAAAACCTGCTTCAATCAGAATAGCAGACTCCATCCCCACTATCGGATAAGCAACATGGCGCTCCACCCACCGACGGAAATCATCCCGCACCCGCGGATGGATAATGCCATTCACTATACGGATATGTTCGGGATTACCAAATATATAGGAGGCAAGCAAAGTTTTATTCAGTTCATCGCCAATATATACTTCCTCTCCCAACAAAGCAATCAGTTCCCGGCGAATCTGAACATCTGAAACCGTCAAGTGCTTTGACTCGACGTCCGAGATATAGACGGGAACCCCCATCGTTTCCAACAGACGGGAAACTACACTTTTCCCACTGCCGATACCACCAGTTATACCTATCTTAATTGCCATGTTCGGGTGCTACCTGTTCAATGAGAAAATCTACTTGTTCGGGATTAATACGTATTTGGTTTACACCTTTCGGCACCGACCTCAGTTTCACGGTATACTTATCCGAACCGAGTTTCAAAAGTTCTTCATAAGAAACATTGATATGAAAGTCGCTCCCTGTTATTTGACGGAAATGGCTCAAACCAACCTGAAAGGTAACATTTACTTTAGATGGGAATGCACGTAACACTTTACCTGCCGGGAAGTTAACCCCACGCAAAGGGACTTCCACTGTCTTCTCTGTATAAATATCCACCGGAAAAACCATCTCTACCGAAGCCGGAACGAACTTAACCCCCTTTTGACTGAGCAAAGGAATTTGCCGCTTCAATGTATCAGAAACATCATCAAAATTAACTTTTTGCGTATAAGCAACAGTTATGGTATCCAATGCTCCCGCAGGTGCATAAACCAACACCGAGTCCGGTTTGCAGATTGTATCCGAGATGTAATATTGACGGCCTGCACTTACCGTTCCCTGAAACTTTACCGGAACTAATTTAGAAGCTCCTGTAGAATAGATATACTCCAATGTGTCGGGCTTCACAGAAAGTAACTTTGTAGATACATTCAACTGGCTGAGCAGTCTTTTCTCAAACTGTGAAGAATAAATACGTACATGGTTATCATCATTTCCTTTATAATCAGAAAAATCCAGAGTAATAGGAAAGAAACTCTTCCCAAGCATGTAATTAAGCAACACAGTACCCTTATCCTTTACCCGGATATGAAGTTCGGAAGATGGTTCGGAAGTTATCACGACATTGTTAGGTACTCCTTTCAGACGCACAGGAATGGAGAATTCCGTTTCATAATCATTGTTCAACGTCTGGAGCAGCCAGAATCCACTAGCAATAAGAAAGAAAAATAAAAAAATTAAGAACTCTCTGCTCTTATCACTGAGCAGAAAGTCCTTAACTTTCCTCGTTGTTATCAGATATATGCGTTTTATGTTCCTACGATTAATCATAGGCTCACTTATTCAAAATTATTTAGCAGCCTGATTACTGTTAGCATCAGCAGCCGCGGCGAATATAGAATTCTTATCAATTCTAATCTTAACATTAGAAGCTATTTCAAGCACGATATCATTATCATTAATTTCTTTGATAACACCATGGATACCACCGGCAGTAATCACCTTCTGGTTCACTTGAAGTGATTTACGGAAATTTGCAATTTCTTTCTGCTTTTTGTTTTGTGGGCGAATCATGAAAAAATACATGATAGCAAACATGGCAATCAGAAGAATCCACATCATGCTACCACCACCAGGCGCTGCGGCAGGAGCTTGCAAGAATACGGTCATTAAATTCATAAATTATTCGTTTTTAGTTTTTAATACTCAACAAAGGTATCAGTTTTTCGCTAACTTACCTTCTTTTTTTAATTGATTAACTATTCCGTCCAAAGTACCGTTTACAAAACTTCCGCTCTTTATCGTACTGTAGACCTTAGCTATTTCAACATATTCATTTAACGAAACACTTACCGGAATGTTCGGGAAACTCAGAATTTCTGCTAATGCACATTGCATAATCACTACATCCATAAAGGCTACACGTTCCAAATCCCAATTGCGCGTATTCTCACTGATAAGGTGACGATAGTAATCACAATTCAATATAGTACGACGGAACAGACGACGGGCAAATTCCTGATCTTCCTCATCTTTAAACTCAGGCAACAAAGGTTGGTTAGCACCATTTCTTTCTTCAAAACGCTTAATTGTCTTCAGAACAAAGGTATCTACTATCTCTTTATCGTCATTCCAATAGAGACTCTGGTCTTCCAGCAAAGTATCCAACTCCTCATTATTGAAAATAAAAGCTTTATAGAGCTTCCTCCATAATTCACGGTCGGCTTCATAAGATTTATCAGACGAAGCCATATATTCCTTATATATATCGGAAACTATAATCTTATCATACAATCCTTTCACAAAATCTTCGTCATTTGCCCACGAACGCTTTTGGTTGGCTGCAAAGTCCATCAACTGTTTATTAACCTCCAGTTGAGAAACAAACTTGTTTTCTACGAATTTCATGTTGGGATACAACTCCTCTGCGGTCGGAGCTAACTTGGCTTTTGCCGCATCAATGCGTTTTTGTGCGTAAGTCGTCAGAGCTACCATCAGCATAAGCAGATAATTATAAAGGTCATACGCTTTTGAAAGACTAAAGAATAATTCTTTCTCCGCTGAGTCTAAATTTTTACTGCCATTCTGATAATAAGCATATACAATCTGTATAATCTTAAGACGAATAAGAACTCTGTTAATCATAAGTCTATTTAATCAATACTGTTTTAACGAGATGCAAAAGTAGACATTTTTAATGAGTTTACACAAATAAATCACATTTTTTAATGCAGAAGTTCATTATCCGGGCATTTTCTTTTGACAGTTTAAAAAAAATCGTCAATTTTGGAGTCACTAATAACAAGAGACCTATAAATATGGAAGACTTAAAGAAGAAAAACGGAGCGGACATGAACGATAAGGAGATTGTATTCTCTAAATCCATTAAAGCAGGTAAACGAATCTACTATCTGGATGTGAAGAAAAATAGGAAGGATGAAATGTTTCTCGCTATCACTGAAAGTAAGAAAGTAGTGACCGGTGAAGGTGAAGATGCACAGGTGAGCTTTGAGAAACATAAGATTTTCTTGTATAGAGAAGATTTTGAAAAGTTCATGAACGGTCTGAATGAAGCTATCCATTTCATTAACCAGAAAGAAATGCTGGAAGTCATAAATGATATGAACGCAGAGGCAGATGCAAATAGAGAAGCTGAACTCGACGCTATAGCCGAAATGAATGAAAAAGGTATGGATTTGGAAGGGGAAATCAAGATTGATATTGATTTTGAAGAGCCAACTCTTTGATAATTCAAAAAGAAGCTGTACTTTTGCACCGCTTTTTTGCAACAT
>ULMJ01011963.1_pt1 | contig 11017 bp, 8 predicted proteins | sample 1951641 | NCBI WGS metagenome assembly ULMJ01 (sample SAMEA4835550, study PRJEB28245) | human gut metagenome | biome: gut microbiome; material: fecal sample | place: Denmark | collected 2008 | reverse complement strand
TCCCCATCGGTATCTGTGCCGAACCGGTTGATGGCAACTACAACCGGCACGCCGAACTTGCTCATGTTCTCCACGTGAGCTTTCAGGTTGACGATACCCTTTTCCAAAGCGGGGACATTTTCAGCGGCCAGATCGGCCTTTGCCACGCCGCCGTTATACTTCAATGCCCGCACGGTAGCCACAACCACAACACAGGAAGGCGCAAGGCCTGCCATGCGGCACTTGATGTCCATGAATTTTTCGGCGCCCAAGTCGGAGCCGAAGCCTGCCTCAGTAATGCAGTAATCCGCCAGCTTCAGCGCCAGACGAGTAGCGCGCACGGAGTTGCAGCCGTGAGCAATGTTGGCGAAGGGTCCACCGTGCATGATGGCAGGAGTGCCTTCGATAGTCTGGACAAGGTTGGGATTCACAGCGTCCCGGAGCAGAGCGGCCATAGCACCCTCGGCTTTGATGTCTCGAGCGTAAACGGGCTTGCCGTCGTAGGTGTAGGCAATGAGAATGCTGCCCAAACGCTGCTTCAGGTCGTTCATATCCTTAGCAAGGCACAGGATAGCCATGACCTCAGAAGCTACGGTGATGATGAAGCCGTCCTCACGAGGCACGCCGTTGATTTTACCGCCCAAGCCTACGATCACGTTGCGCAGGGCACGGTCGTTCATGTCCAGGCACCGCTTGATCTGGATCCGCCGGGGGTCGATCCCCAAAGGATTCCCCTGCTGCAAATGGTTATCCAGCATAGCGCAGCACAGGTTGTTGGCGGAAGTGATGGCGTGCATGTCACCGGTGAAATGAAGGTTGATGTCCTCCATGGGAAGCACCTGCGCATAGCCGCCGCCGGCAGCGCCGCCCTTGATACCGAACACAGGGCCCAGAGAGGGTTCCCGCAGAGCGATGACAGCTTTTTTGCCGATCTTGGCCATGGCCTGACCCAAACCGGCGGTGGTGGTGGTTTTTCCCTCACCGGCGGGAGTGGGATTGATAGCGGTCACCAAAACCAGTTTGCCGTCGGGCTTATCCGCCAGACGAGCGAAGGCCCGCTCATTGATCTTAGCTTTATATTTGCCGTAGAGCTCCAGCTCCTCTTCCTGGATGCCCAGTTCCTCCGCGATCTCCGCGATGGGACGGAGTTTTGTGCTTTGGGCGATCTCGATGTCTGAAAGCATTTCCCCCACAACCTTTCTGGCCGACAAGCGGCCACCGAATTTGTATTTCCTGATCTATTATAGAAGATTTTGCAGAAGGTGTAAAGCCCGAAACAAAAAACTTGAAGGGCCGCTGCCACTATGCTATAATTAACATAATTCACCTTTTATTCGATTCCCATGACCGGCACTGGCCGGCCCATTTTTATAAAGAGTAGGATCTTGCTATGGTAAAACGACGTTTAAAAAGTATTTTCAACTATGTCAAAAAGGCGGACATCATTTTGTGGGTGTTGCTGGCAGCCATTTCCGCTTACAGTCTGCTGCTGCTTTACAGTGTGGACCGCTCCACAGGTTCTGGTTATTTCCGAACCCAGATATTCGCTATCGCGCTGGGTGTAGCGGGAGCCATCTTCCTGTCCCTGCTTGATTACGTGGAACTTTCAAACTTCTGGTATCTGTTGGCAGGCTTCTCGGTGTTTTTGATGATCTACACAGCGTTGTTTGGCGACGCGGTCAAAGGCAGCGGCGGCGTTGACGCCCGAGCCTGGATCACCATTGGCGGCAGGACGTTCCAATCGTCGGAGTTGGTGAAAATTGCGTTCATGCTCACCTATGCCAAGCATCTGGATTCCCTTCGGAAACGTGATCTGATCAACCAGCCTCTCCATGTGGTGCTGTTGGGATGTCATGCCTTAGTGCCTATGCTGTTGTGCGAGATCCAGGGTGACACTGGCGCAGGCATGGCGTTTTTCGCCATGTTTTTGGTGATGAGTCTTGCGGCAGGTGTGAAGCTGCGGTATTTCGCCATGTTAGGTGGATTGGTGCTGATCGCTCTCCCCATTCTTTGGAAGTTTGTCATGGAAGACTATCAAAAACTTCGGTTCATTGCGTTGTTCAACCTGGACGATCCCAGTGTTCAAATGGACGCTGGGTACCAGCAGTATCAGGGACGGATCTCCATTGGCAGCGGAAAACTGACAGGTCAAGGATTGTTCCAAGGAAGCCGTGTAGCCAGCAATAGCGTTCCTTTCCAGCAGAGTGACTACATTTTCTCTGTCGCCGGCGAAGAACTGGGATTCATCGGCTGTTCCCTGATTCTCCTTTTGCTGTTCCTGTTCATGGCCAAAGTGCTCCACGTGGCCTATGTGTCCAGAGACGATCTGGGACGCTTCGTTTGTTTCGGCTATTTTGGAATTATCGCGTTGCAGTCTATTTCCAATATCGGTATGTGTCTTGCACTGCTTCCCGCTATGGGTGTTACCCTTCCCTTCTTCAGTGCGGGTGGTTCCTCCGCTGCGTGTATGTACTTTGGATTTGGACTTGTTCAAAGTGTTTACATGCGCCGCAAGGAAAGCGACGGCCTCCGCTTAAAACGAAAAGAGCCTCTTCGATTCCTTTACAAGCAAATATGACAGGCAAATAAAAAACGCCTTCGAGGATCAACCCTCGAGGGCGTTTCTTATTGGAAAATAACCCTTTTTAAATTCCCTTGACAAACTCCCGGAACCGAGGCAGCATGCCGATCTTGTCCGGAGTATGGGGAGGCATTTGGAGAATGTCGTAACCGGGCAGATTGTTGCCTTCCACGAAAACAGGACCGTTAGGAGTAATAGCAACGTCCCAGCCCACATAACGCATTTTAGGAACCACCAGGGCAGCTTCCAAACACATGGCCTTGGCTTCTTCCCAGTAAGGAATGGCAAAACCTTGGATGGTGGTATGTGTCCGGGGATGCTCCGTGTAGGTGTTTCGGGCCTTGTCGTAGGCGGGGTACTGGATGACACCCTTCTCCAAATCCAGAGGTGCAAACATGCCGCCAGAATGGAGGTTGTCCACAGGGCGGTCGCTGTTGCCGATGCGGATGTGAGCGTAGACGATATGGGGACCGGTCTCATTGACGATGGTGACAACGCGGAGAGTATTGATGGCATGAGGATTCATCTTGTTCATGATCTCGTGCTGCTGGAGCACGTCCTCCACAACACCAATGCCTTCCGCCTTCAGTTTGTCGTACATCTGGTCCAGAGAAGCAAAATCCTTCTTAAACAGCTTATTGACGCCGAAACCGCCACTGGAAGACTCCGGTTTCACCATGACAGCATCCCGGTTCTCCATAAATTTCTTGAAATCCTCTTTGGATGCCTTGGAAAAGTCCAGCCACTCACGACCAATGTATTTGGCGAAGGTGGTGTAGAATTCTGTTTTGTTGTCGAAGTAGTGGTAGGAATCACGGTCATTAAGAATGCGGGTCATAGCGTTGTTAACGCTGCGGGTCACATAGGTTGCACGCTGAGCGTCCGTAAGATTATAGAATTCGCACAGCAGATAGTCGTTGAACCCTGCACCGTACTTGACACCGCACTTCACCACGTCGGCCAAAATGCCTACGGAGTTCTTCTTCGTGATCTTGTGGACCTTACCCACGGTCCGGAACAACTCAGGATAATCCATGCGGGTAACACAGGTCAGGATAAATTTCAGCTTTCCCATGGTCCTCTCCCCCTTACCGCTTTTTGTTGCCACCCTGCAGGCGGCGCTGGGTAGCTTCCTCGTCCAGGCGCAGCTCACCCTCATCAGTGATGGTGAGAACGCTGCCTACCTTGGCCCCCTGGGGCAATTCCGGCAATTCGATGGCAAAGAATTTCTGGTCGCTGTCTGTGCAGATGGCAAATTTACCGTCCAAACGGTCAATTACAAGCTGTTTCATGGATTCCCTTCTGTCCTTTCCAGTATATTGTGATATTCACTTCTCAGGGAGAGCTGTTCCCCATCCCAGGAAAACACCAGATCCCCGTCGGTATCCGTTCGATAGATGGAAGCGCCCACGCTTTCCAGTCTCCGCAGAGTTTCCTCCCTAGGTAGGTTGCTGTTATCCGGTCCTACCGAAATCACCGCGTATTCTGGTGAAACCGCCTCCAGAAACCTCTGGGAGGAGGATCCAGCGCTGCCGTGGTGGGCCACTTTTAGCAGATCCACATCCAGGTCGGCCCCGGATTTCACCAGATCCAATTCTGCCTGTGACTCCATGTCGCCGCAGAACAAAGCAGAGAAATCTTGATACTCCAAACGCAGCACTAGAGAGCAGTTGTTGGACTCCTCATACTCTTTCAAAGGTCCAAGCACTTCCAGGGTAGCACCTCCAAGAGAAAGGGTGTCCCCTACTCCCACTTCTTGCATTGGGATCTCCCTTGTGCCGCTGGTTTCCTTTAAGGCGGTATATTCCAGAGTTTGACACATTTCCTCCGGCCAGGGATAGACGATCAGCTGACCCACGGGAAGTTCTTCTAACACCTGGGCCATGCCTCCGATGTGGTCGCTGTCCGGATGGGATGCAATTACGTAATCCAGTTGGTTCACGCCCATCCTGTACAGGTAATCTATCACTCTGTCCCCAGAAGCTGATGTCCCAGCGTCAAGAAGCGCCGTTTCCCCTTCGCACTGCAAAAGTAGAGTATCTGCCTTACCCACGTCGATGACATGAAGTTCCAGCGGCGCGGGTTCTGCCGTGCCCCGAAATCCGGAGAGAGCGGATAGTTCCCACCAAAACGCTTTTCCCGGCGGGGTGATAGAGAAGATTAGCAGTGCTGCTAACAAGACAGTTCCCGCCCGTCTGAGCCACATGCGGCGTTTCCTAGTTTCCGGTTTCACGGTCACTCGTTCCCTTCAGAGGGTCCGCCCTGCTGCATGTTTCGTTCCAGCCATTGAGCGTAAGTCATAAGGACCTGACGGGGTTTGGAACCCTCGTGGGGACCAACCACGCCCAGTTGCTCCATCTCGTCGATCAGCCGTCCAGCCCGGGCATAGCCCAGACGCAGGCGCCGCTGAAGCAGGGATGTGGAAGCCTGTCCGGCCTCTACCACGCACTTGATGGCTTCGTCGATCATGGGGTCTCCCCCGGTCTCATTGTCGCCGCTGTCGTCGCTCTTGGATTCGCTGGCGGCGTTGCGCTCGATCTCCTCAATGACCTTCTCATCGTATTCAATGGTTTTTGTCTTTTTCACGAATTCCACCACAGAGGAGATTTCCTCGTCGGTGACATAGCATCCTTGGACTCGCAAGGGTTTGTTGGAGCCCACGGGAGCGAAGAGCATATCGCCGTTACCCAGCAGTTTTTCGGCGCCGCCAGAGTCCAGGATGGTACGGGAGTCCACCGCGTTGGACACGGTCAAGGCAATACGGCTGGGAATGTTGGCTTTGATCAAACCGGTCACAACGTCCACGGAGGGACGCTGGGTAGCCACTACCAAATGCATTCCGGCAGCACGAGCCAGCTGAGCCAGCCGGCAGATGGAATCCTCCACCTCTTTGGGGGCGGCCATCATCAAGTCCGCCAGCTCGTCGATGATAATGACGATCTGGGGCATGGCGGGCATGGGTTGACCGTTCTCGTCCTGATAATTTTGAGAGGCCGCTAAACTATTATACCCTTTCAGGTTACGCACATTGAATTCGGAAAAGATCTTATACCTTTTCATCATTTCCGACACAGCCCATCCCAGAGCGCCAGAGGCCTTTCTGGGATCGGTGACCACGGGTACCAACATGTGAGGCATACCATTGTACTCGGTGAGTTCCACAGCTTTGGGGTCGATCATCAGGAACCGAACCTCGTCAGGACTGGCTTTATACAACATGCTGATGATGAGCGAGTTAATACACACGGATTTACCGGAACCAGTAGTACCGGCAATGAGCAGGTGGGGCATTTTTGCCAGATCGGCGATCACAGGTTGGCCCGCGATATCTCGGCCCAAAGCTACGGAAAGTTTGCTCTTAGAGGACTGGAAAGAATTGGATTCCACCAGTTCCCGCATACGCACTGTGCTGCGGCTCTTGTTTGGTACTTCGATGCCTACGGCTGCCTTTCCAGGAATGGGCGCTTCAATACGCACACCCGTCGCCGCTAGGTTCAAAGCCAAGTCATCGGAAAGGTTCGTGATCTTGCTGATCTTGACGCCGGCGGCGGGCTGGATCTCATAGCGGGTGACAGCCGGGCCACGGCAGATATCCAGAATCTTGGTCTGGACGCCAAAGCTTTTCAAGGTGTCTACCAGGATTCTGCCGTTGGTCTGCAGTTCTTCTGTTTCCAAGGCCGGATTGCCCTGGGGACTTACCGCCAGCATAGTTACAGGCGGATAACAGTAAGCGGTCTTGGAGGGTTCCGCACCTGTATACAGTGCTTGCTGGAGAGGCGTGGCTTCCTTTCGGTCGTTTCTCTCCTTTTGCTCCATAAATTTTTCCGTCAGCTCTTTAACTTCCTCAGGGACGGGAGGCTTTTCCGAGACCTCCGAAACAGAGGGCTGTTGTTCAGCCGCGACAGCCGGTTCCTCCACTGCAGGCTTTTCAGCGGGCATGGAAGAATGAACCGTCTCCACCGGAGGCACTGGAATATGGATCTCTTCGATCTCCTCCAGCGCCCGTTCCAGCGCTTGTGTCCCCTCTTCCATTTCCTTCATTGCGGGAGACGGCTCCTGAGGAGCGGGAATGCTTGTCGCCGGAGCAGTGCGGTTTTCCTCTTTGGGTTCGTCAACTCCGAACACGGCTTTCAAACGGTCCAGCTTGTCGTTCTTCTTTTCCGCCTTTTTCTTCTCAGGAGGCGGCGGGAACAAAGCAGCTGGTGTATCAGCGCGCACAGGATGCGCAGGCAGTTGGGCTTCCAGGGAAACGTCGATCTCCGACTCCCGTTCCATCTCCAAAATCTGCCGCTCTTCTTCTCGGCGCAGGCGGGCGTTTTGGATACCCTCAGACATCACGTCCACCGGTTTTTTGATGGTGCGGAACAGGCCAATCAACGTGGTGCCAGTGAGGATCATCACCGCTACAAACAGCAGCAGGACAACAATAATCCTGGCCCCCACTTCTCCAGTGGCACGCAGCAGGGGCATGCCCAAGATGCCGCCCACCACTCCGCCGCCAGTTCCCGCGTTGGAGGTGTAAAGATATCCTATGTATTCAAAGAAATTCAGTCCATCAGGGATGGCACGTTTCCCGAAGATGAATCCGGTGGCGCAGAACAATACGATCACCGCCACAGTCATCCAGATTTTTCCGCTGATAGAACCTCGGGGTTTTTCCATGGCAATGATCACTGCCACATAGATCACCAATACCGGCCATAACAGTGCCCAGCTGCCGAACAGACCCAGAATGGCGTCGTGAGCCCAGTGCCAAAGGTTATCGCCTGGGATAATCACTAAGCATCCAAGGAGAATGGCACTGGCGAAAAGCAGGACCGCTCGGATCTGATTTTTCTGCCGGATGGCTTCAGCGGTGACTTGAGGGCTCTTATTCCCTCTGGTACTGCGAGAACCGGTATTCTTTTTCCCGGACGAAGACGGCGAGGACCTTTTAGCCGCCGGCTTTTTCCGGGGAGTAGATGTTTTTTTTGCTGGCAAACGTTCTCCCTCCGATCTCATACCTCTAGTTCTCAAGAGCCCAGTTTCTCAGTTTATAAGGGCAGACCGGTAAACAGGTTGTTTCCGGTAATATGTTCGATGATGCCGATAATAGTTACAGCTGCGCCCACGATCAAGGTGTAAAAAGCGAAAATGTGCAGCTTATTGGTGGTGACGATCCACTTGAGCAGCTTGATGGCCAAAAATCCCACGATAGCCGCAGTGAGCACTCCTGCGATCAGGGGACCTGCGCCCACAGCGTTTGCCTGGTCTCCCATATCCAGCAGGGAAACGAGAGCAGCTGCCGCAATAGAGGGAATGCCCAGCACGAAGGAATAATCCAGAGCGGTCTGCTGGTTGATCCCCCGCAGAAGGCCCACAGACAACGTGGAACCGGAACGAGACAGGCCGGGGAACACGGCTGCCAAGCACTGTGTCAAGCCAATGAGGATAGCGTCCACGGTGTGGATCTTTTTCCGTCCATTGCTTTTGACACGGCGGCCTGAAGCGTCGGTGCGTGTCCTTGTCTCCTTGATCCGCTTGTTGGCATGAATCCCGGAAAACAGGAGAGCACTGGTGGCCAGAAGAGCCAAGCCTTCCACAACGATGTCAGAATCGGAACCCAGCATCTCGGACAGTCCTTTAATATCCAGACCGGTCCCTGGGATGGGCAGAAACAACAGGAACAACGGCAGCAAACCAAAGATCAGCATAAAGATCAGCCGCCGGTCATGGTTCATTTCGCTCCATTTGAAGCGTCCGTGGACTACATCCACACACAGAGAACAAAACTCTTTAATCAGCCGCCAGATCAGCTCCCTGTAAACGAACACCACAGCGATCAGGGTGCCCAAGTGGAGCATCACGTCAAACAGGATGCCCGGCAGCTCTATGCCGAACAAATGCTTTGAAATGGACAAGTGGCCGCTGCTGGACACAGGCAGAAATTCTGTCGCGCCCTGGATGATTCCTTGGATGATTGCTTCAAAGATGGTCATAAACTCCTCCTTCTATGTAACGGCGGAAAGTTCCGCCGATTTGTCACTGTGTTTTCTTTTTTCTCGTTGTTGTCTTCTGGGCCGATGTCCGGCGTTTTTTGTTTTGGTCGATCATCTTTCCCAAACAGTCCATAGCATCAGAGAGAGAACCCAAAGAGTCGATCAAGCCCTCTTCCACAGCGTCCGGACCGTCCAGTACTGTGCCCACATCCATCACCAGCTCCTGGGTGTTCATGGAAAGGTCCACGAAGCGCTCCTTGGTGATGTTGGAGTTCTGGGTGACGAAATTGGTGATACGATCCTGCATCCGGCGGAAATATTCCAGCGTTTGGGGAATTCCCAGCACCAAGCCGTTCATCCGAACGGGATGGATGGTCATGGATGCAGATTCCGCGATGAAGGAACGCTTTGCGGCCACAGCCAGAGGCACACCGATGGAATGACCGCCGCCCAACACCAGAGACACGGTGGGCTTTTTCATGCCGGCAACCAGTTCTGCCAACGCAAGGCCCGCTTCTACGTCTCCTCCCACGGTGTTGAGGAGCATGAGCAGACCATCGATCTGGGGATCTTCTTCCACCGCCACGATCTGGGGGATCACGTGTTCGTATTTGGTGGTTTTGTTTTGCGAGGGCAGAATGTAGTGGCCCTCGATCTGCCCGATGATGGTCAGGCAGTGAATGGTTCTTCCGTTGCACCGTGTGGTGACGGAGCCGTCCTGTACCAGGGGACGCTCAGACGTTTGAGAGGCGATATCCGTCTCCCCTGTCTCAGGCTCTTCCCCTGCCTCAAGCGCCAAGCGGCGCAGTTTCTTTTCTTCGGCTTTTTTCATGGCAGCATCCTCCTTTACAAAGGATAGTCTGGCAGAAAACCCGTCCAATCATACCAAGGACGAAAAAAAGCCTGGAGGCGAACAATAGCTATTTTATTATATCATCCCTTTCCCCCCAGGGCAAGTGAAAAGCTCCCCTTTTCTTTCAGGGGAAGTTTCATTTGCCTATCCCATACAATGGTGATATAATTTTGTCAGAAACTTTTGGTTGGAGGAGAGTGGGTATTTTATGGACAGTTTGATCATATCTTTGGAGATCGTTCTGCCCCTATTCCTTTTGATGGCGGTAGGTTATGTCATCAAATTGACTGGCATGATGAACGAGACATCCGTCAAGCAGACGAACAAAGTAATCTTCAAGATTTTTCTCCCCTTGCTGGTGTTTTGCAATATCTATAACACCGAGCTTGCGGAGAGCTTTAATTCCCAGCTGCTGCTTTACGCCGTAACGGGCGTGGCGATCCAATTCGTGCTGTCCCTGTGCCTGGCAGTGCTGCTGGAAAAGGACAACTCCCGGCGGGGCGTGATGCTCCAGGGTATGTTCCGCAGCAATTTTGTGCTGTTCGGAATCCCTATCAGCACGGCTCTTTTTGGAGACACGGCCGCCGGACTGGCATCCATTCTCATCGCTGTGATCATTCCCATGTACAATGTCCTGGCGGTAGTTTCTCTTGAGCTTTTTAATGGTAAGCGTCCCAACGTGGGAAAGATCTTGGTAGGCATCATCACTAACCCGCTGATCATCGGCTCTGTGTTGGGTATTCTTTTTGTGGTGTTCCATATTCCCCTGCCCACTCCCGTTTACGATACCATCAGCGACCTTTCCACCATTGCCACGCCTTTGGCTTTTGTCATTTTGGGCGCGTCTTTCAGCTTTGGGGATGTGGGACGCTATATCAAGGAATTGTTTATCGTTTTGGGTGCGAAACTGCTGGTATTCCCTGCGCTGTTTCTGGGGATCGCTCTGCTGCTGGGATTCCGGGGCGCTCCTTTGGCTGTACTGCTCACCGTGTTCGGCGCGCCTATTGCGGTGTCGTCCTTTACCATGGCTCAGCAAATGGGCGGTGACGACAAATTGGCGGGTCAGTTGGTGGTGTTCAGTTCTATCTTGTCTATCGGCACCATGTTCCTGCTCATCTTCTTCCTGAAGGAAATGGCTTTCCTATAAGGGTGTCAAGGGTTTTTCTTATTCAAAAAATACAGGATAAATCATTGACATACAGTGATTTTTCGGCGATAATATCTTATTATAGTTTTATTCTTTAGTGTAGAAAAGCAGTACAATTCATACATAAAAAGGGAGGATTTCCATGGGCAGAACTCTTGCACAGAAGATCATCGCAGAGCATTTGGTCAGTGGCCAAATGAACGTGGGCGAGGACATCGGCCTGCGCATCGACCAGACCTTGACCCAGGACGCCACCGGTACAATGGCGTATTTGGAATTTGAGGCAATGGGCGTACCCCGTGTAAAAACGGAACGCAGCGTAGCTTATATCGATCATAACACCCTGCAAAGCGGCTTTGAGAATGCGGACGACCACCGGTTTATCCAGTCTGTTGCCAAAAAGCATGGTATCTACTTTTCCCGTCCTGGCAACGGCATCTGCCACCAGGTACATCTGGAGCGTTTCGGCATCCCCGGAA
>ULMJ01007907.1_pt1 | contig 11129 bp, 5 predicted proteins | sample 1951641 | NCBI WGS metagenome assembly ULMJ01 (sample SAMEA4835550, study PRJEB28245) | human gut metagenome | biome: gut microbiome; material: fecal sample | place: Denmark | collected 2008 | reverse complement strand
TTGCATACTCAAGCTGCCATACCGTTTGGTTAGTTCGCTTTTTCGTTTGCGGGGCAGATTGGCAATCATTCTGTCGAATACATTTTTCTCATGTAAGGCAATTACAGCAAGGCGCCAACCGGTCGCTCCGAAATATTTGGAGAAAGAGTAGACACAAATTGTGTTCTGTGGCAAATCAGCCATCAGGCTGCGGAAGCCGGGAACAAAAGTACCATATACATCATCTGTTATAATCATCAGATTGGGATTCCAGCGTGTTACTACGTCTTTCAGGGCATCTACGCATTCTTTGTTCAACTGATAACTGGGTGGATTGCTCGGATTGACAATAAACAAGGCTTTGTATTTCGTGTCTCGCAGTTTATTGATATCTTCCACTTTGTATTGCCAGGTATGAAGTCCTTCTTCATTTAGAGTACTTGCAGGAATATTGAGCACATCATAATCGTAACGTGTCAATTCGGGTATCTCTATATAGGGTGTAAAGATAGGAACCATCAATGCTATACTATCTCCTTTGTGTAGCAGGAAATTTTCTTCCAGCGAGTCGAATACATAGCACATCCCTGCTGTTCCGCCTTCGGTGGCGAATAAATCGAATTTACCTTGCGGGGGTTGCCCGTTGCACATTTCCTGATTCAGGTAATCCTGTACTAGAATTTCTGTATATTTCAAGATGCGGTCAGGCATGGGATATTGGTCGCCTACAATACTTTCGGTCCATTCGTGTACCAGTTCGTCCGGATCGGCTGCATGTTCCATCAGCATATAATTATAGGTACGTTTCAATAGATCTGTCCCCGCATTTCCTTCATGCTTTTTCAGGTACTCCTCAAAACGTTGGGCTATGCCTGTTTTTTGAGGAATACCGGCAATGCCTTCGGGCATGTCCATGACCCGGCGACACTCTTCAATGCCAAAACCGCCCAAGGCGAAGAATGCTTCACGAGCCTCCGTTGCAATCCAGTTGGGATTACCTCTGCCTGCATTCAGCATGACGTGCGCCATTTTCTTCACACTTTCATCTGCCATTTCAATCAAACGGTTTTTTAATTCGAAGGGACTGATCTTTTCCAAATTCTTGTCCATTCGGGCAACGCTGCTTTTATCACTTAAATATTCCATAATGTATGAGTTTAGTTTTTTAGTTGATTAATAATACAATGACCACTCCCCATATGATGAGTAGTGTATTTCCTACGGCGTAGGTCACGGTGTATCCTAAGGAAGGTGTTTCGCTGCCTACTGCTTCTTGTATGGCGCCCAATGCAGCAGTGGTAGTACGGGCTCCTGCCGTGCATCCCAAAGAGAGGGCGGGATGGAACTTGAATACATATCTGGCTAGAATCAGCCCTAATAATAGAGGCAAGGAGGTGGCCAACGCACCTATGATAAACAACATAGGACCTACTTCTTTTAGTCCCTGTACAAAACTGGGTCCTGCAGAAATGCCGACTACGGCGATGAACATATTCAAGCCTACATTATTCAGCACCCATAAAGAGGATTCCGGTATTTGTCCGAAGGTAGGGCGTTTGCTGCGCCACCAGCCAAATACTAATCCGGCTATCAAGGCTCCTCCACTAGTGCTCAGGCTAATAGGTACTCCGCCGATATGGATTGCAAGTGCTCCGATGATACCTCCCAGTAAAATGCCGAGTCCTACAAATGTCATATCTGTGGCATTGGTGGGGCGGTCTATGTATCCTAGTTCTTTTGCAGCAGATTCCACCTCTTTTTTCAGGCCGACCAATTCCAGAGTATCTCCGCAGTCGATAGTGGTTTGTGCGAAAACAGGGATATCAATGCCTGCCCGTTTGATACGGCGTATACTGACGCCGTGCATAAAGCTTTGACGGCGTATGAAGTCCAATTTTTGGTTGGAATATGGCTTTTTGTGTATCATGACAGGGAGTACTTCCACAGGGAAATCAAGCAGTTGGGGATCGACGATTTCTTCTCCAATCCAGTCTTCCTCACCAATGGCGAATTCTCTTCTTCCGCTCAGTACCACTTCGTCTCCTTTTTGTAATAATTGTCCGGGAATAATATCATTGACAATGGAAGATCCATGTCGCATTCTTTCAACAAACAATCTTTTCCCTTGTGAAATAAAATAGGATTCTAGCTGGTCAACGGTCTTGCCGTTGCCAAACCAATCGTTCTCTATGCGGTAAGCGCGAAAAACTACCGGACGGCGTGCCTGTTCAAATCCGGGTTCGTCTGCTTCACTGGTACCCATCCGGGTTTCCAACTCTTTGCAAGCGGCTTTCACTTTTTCTAATCCTCCCAACATTTTAGGACCTAAAGAAGAGAGGACCCAGGCAGAGCCTGCCGTACCGAAAATGTAAGTTACAGCATATGCCACGGGAATGATATTAATCATATCACTTTTTTGGGAAGAGGATATGTTGAGTCCGTTTATGGTATCTTCTGCTACTCCTATGACGGCAGAGATAGTTTGTGCTCCGGCCAGTAACCCGGCTGCTTCACCGGCATTATATCCCATTAAGATAGCTAATAACCAAGTGATAATCAAACAACCTATACACATGAGCGCGGCGAATCCTACTTGAGGTAAACCATCTTTTTTCAGTCCGCGAAAGAATTGTGGTCCCACTTTGTATCCGATAGCAAAAAGGAATAAAAGAAAAAACACGGATTTCACCGGTTCTTCTATTGTAATGTTAAGCTGTCCCACTAATACCCCTACTAGCAATACACTGGTGACGATTCCCAAACTGAATTGTTTTATTTTCATTTTTCCAATCCAGAAGCCTGCGGCGATTGTCAGAAAAATCGCCAGTTCTGAATGCTGTCTCAAAAGATGTATAATCCATTCCATATTTCTTTCTTATTATAATTGCTGTTTAAAACAGAGTGGGGGTAAAGAAGTTGAGTTAAAAAGCTCCAAATTGTACTTAGTTCTAATATTTTTTATTTTATTTGCATAGAGATGATACTTGACTTATGAAAATAAAGTTATTTGTAAAATATATTTCTTTGTTAGTTCTCTTGTTTGTTGCTGATGGTTGTAAAGAAAAAAAAGCTGACACATATGTGACTAAGGTCACCGATTTAACGGGAGAGGAAGAACAAGTTTTGAAATTGGAATATGATCGTGATGGTAAAATTATAAAGTATGGGGATACCCCGGTAAGGTATGAGGGCGACCAGATAACCATCGGACAGATGAATTGTTTGAATACCGGCAATAAGCTTTGCAATGTTACGTTTCAAATAGGAAAAGGCAAGGCGAGGGAGAGTAGGGCCCGTTGTATGTTGAAGGTAGGAGAGGAGGTTTATGAAGCTGATAAACAGACTGTCTATGATTATAAAGGAGATACTATTTTTATCAATTCTGATTATCGTGCTACTTCCGATTATCGTTTCTTGAAGAAAGTGCAAGGAAAATATGTTTTTGATCAGTTGGGACGGTTGAAGGAGGTGATGACTGTTTTTACTGAGGCAAATGATAGTGTGTCCAGTTGTCATACTTATTATAATTATGATAATAACATCAATTATCAGGCGAATCTGAATTTACAGGCTTATGTGATTGATTATGATGGGGTGGATAGTTTCTTCTATTTTTTATTGAATCTTGGGCAGTTGAGGAATAGAACAGCCTTACCTAATGATATTGGATATTGTATGAATCATGGTTTAAGCACTTATAATGTGCATGCCAATTATCGTCTGGATGATGAGAATCCGGTCAGGATAGAAGTTTTATATAATTATACCAAACTTCTATCCCGAATAGATTTATCTTATAATCCTTTAAATTAATTCATCGGGAAGTATAAACAAGTCTACTTCATTGGCGCCTTGCTTTATCAAGTCTTTCTTATCTATTTGGTAAAGGCGGACAAACTCATCATGACTGTCGCATAGTTCCTGGGCTTTGCGATAATATTCTATTGATTTTTCTGTTTCATTCAGGATATAATACACATGTCCTGCATTCATCCAGTCTTCCATAATGGGCTTGGGCTCGGATATCAGCAAGTCGTAATATTTCTTGGCTTGTTGATGGTTGCCGGTAATGAAGGAACACCATCCGATGGCGCGTCGGGCATTCTGTGGCTTTTTATCCAGATACTCCACTTTGAAGAAATAAGCCAGTGCTTCATCGTATCGTTCCAGTGCCATCAGGCATTGTCCTATTTGTAGTGCCAGATTCAGACTGTCGGGCTGTGCCTGTTCCACCTTGTTATAATATTCCAAAGCTTTTGGGTAGTTTCCCTCTTTTCTATAACATTGTGCCAAATGGCGGTTATTCCATGTATTATCGGGGATCAGCAGATCTGATTGCAGGTAATAATCTATCGCTTTTTTATAGGAACCGATTTTCTGATAAATGAAACCTGCTTTCTGCCATAATTCGGCATTTTTACGATTGTATAATTCAATTGATTTATCATAGAGAATTCCGGCTTCTGCCAAGTCGTCGTGTGTGAATAGGTAATCTGCCAGTTTGTTGATATACTCTTTGTGTAACAAGGCTTGAGACAATGCTTCTTTATTCCATAAGTCCAGAGTGTCCTCAAAAATGTCATGTATTTCATGTCTTCTTGACCATAATTTGAAGAAACGGTAGAGGTCATGAATGTATTGCCGGCTCACGAATTCAGCGCGAGCTTTTGATTGTGACATCTCTTTTAAACGTTCTTTCAGTTCTTCAGAAGCTTCATGTTGTCCGTTCAATTGTTGCTGCATGAGATTCCTTTGGCTTTCCGGCATTTGTAACATGGTAAAACAAAAAGAGTATTTGTCGGAATTGCAGAATACATCCGAATTCATCAAAATGTTGAGCAGAGAGATTTTTTGTTCGTCATTTCCGAGAGATAATTTGGCGATATCCTGATATTGGGGGTCAAAAGGATAGAACCAGTGAGAAATTTTGCGGAAAAACGGGAATTGTTTCAGCTGTGAAAAGGTACTCATATACACATCTGCCCCGGACATTTGCAGTTCACCTAATTCGCGCAATTTATCGGTAATGCCTGAACGGTCAATCCATTCTTCCCATTCCGGATTATGATCTTCGGCATCTTCATCCAGTCCTTCCAAATTAAGTTTGGGATTTTTCATCATTTCGGGAATGATTTCTTCACGCATCTTCTTGTCTATCTTTCGGGTTTCACGGGAAGATTGCAATAATTGAATCTGGATATGATGCAGGTTTTTGATGAACTCGGCATTTTCATTCAGTTCATTTATGCGCGACACGGCTTCAGGGTATTGAAGGATACGCTTTTCATAATAGTAGCATGTTAGTGCGATCCCTGCAATAGCCCGCTGATTCAGCATGGTATCCTGATGGGTATAGGCGTTCAATAGAAACATGAACTTGCGGATGTCGAATATTTGCAGCAGGCTCATGGTGACGGCGCTGACCATTATGGAAAGGTCGTTGACTTGGATCAATAGTGAGTTGAACAAAGTTTGCGCTTCAGCATATTCCGATTCACTCCACCGGGTGGATACCCATATTTTTTCAAATAATTCGTCTACGGCTGTTTCGTGACGTTTTCTCATGGCATCCATTTCTTCATTTCTTTTGGCCTCGGTGGTATATATCAATGGGGCTGTAGCCATATCTTCTGTATACGCCTCCAATTGCATTTGTAATTCGGCATAGCTGTGAGGAGGGCTTTGGACAAAAGTGCGCATTGTGTCATAATAGGCTCCGTAATTTTGTGTTGCCTGTACGGCTATATGGATACGGTCGGCCAGTTCGTATGCCGTGCGTAACATTTTATGGTATATTTCCACTTTATTGGGATCTTTCATCCCTTTTGAAGTATATTGCAGCATCAGGTCGTATGACGTTTGCAGGGCTTCTAGCTCATTCTTTAATTGCCAGTCGGAAGTATGGGTGGCATATCCTGTCATTTGGGATAATGCTTCTTTTAACCGATATTGGTCTAATAGTTTTATGATTTCTTCGCGCATATTTTAAAGTTCTATTTGTATGTCTTTTATAAACAAATGCGGGCAGACTTCGGTTCTTGGCTTATTTCAGCCAGGTTGCCCGTTTCCATATATATTCCATCGGACCGTGAGAGTGGTGATTCATCCACCAGCGGCAGAAAGAGAATTGCAAGATGAAGAAAACTATTCCTGCCAGGCAGCTGGCTGTGATACCAAACTGATTGTGCAATGCAAATCCCCAGTTGTAGTATAACATGGAACCTACTATACTTTGAGTAATATAATTGGTAAGGCTCATCTTTCCGTATGGCGTTATTTTCATTAATCCGTCGTGTAAGTTTGTCTTGTAAAAAGCGAAGACGACACCGGATACCAGAATCAGCATAAATGCAAAATTGGAAAGCGAGGTGATGATTAGTGAAAGAGGGGTCAGAATGGATTTATTTGTGATAAAGTCCGGTAGCATATTGCCCAACCCATATAAAGGGAAAAATGCGACGAGTGAGCTTGCAAGTACCTTGTTCCATACCTTCAAGTGCTCTTTCAAAAAAAGTCCCTTGCGCCCTATCAGCATACCGAGCAGGAAAAGGGCGGCTGTTTGGAATACCCGTCCGTGATCCCAGGCCCAGGCAAGGCTTGCCAACTGTCCTTCCCATAAATTGACACGGATGGTTTCCAGAAAATTACCATTGCTTTGCACTGCAAAAGTTGCATTCCAGAAGCTGCGGGTGGGGATGGCCGGAGTAACAAATTCCGGATCGAGACAGGCACGTATTACATAATAAAGTGGCAATGGCTGGATCAATAGCAGACATGCCAATGCAAATATCCATTTGTCTTTCAGCCGGCAAGTCAGTGGCAGGATGAAACCTACTAAAGAATAAAGGACTAGCACTTCCGCTGTGAAAAAACTGGCATTGATATTACCTATCAGGAAAAGAAGAATTAACCGCCAACAAAAACGTAGACGGAAATCATTGCCCCGTAGGCGTTGGTTGTCATCTTGAATAAAAAAGCTAAAACCGAAAAGTAAAGCGAATATGGCGTATGCTTTTCCGCCGAACATGAAGAATAACCCGTTCCAAATGGCTTTGTCCGAGAAGTTCAGCCACGCACTTTGTCCGGCTGTATCGGGAAATGAGTAGAAATTAAAATGTTCGATAGAGTGCAGGATGATGATTCCCATCACTGCCAGTCCGCGTAGCACATCAGCTACATCTACACGTGCGTGTCCTTTCAATTTTGTGTTTATTGCTTTTGTTTCCATGGGGTTATATATTAGCGTACAAAAATAGGAAAATCTTGAATAGTTGGCAAAAAAAGGAGGAAGTAATCAGATATTTCTTTAATTTTGTCCCCATCTTAAAAAAAGATATGGATATTTCGGAATTGCAACGTATTTATGCCGGTCATCCTAACACTAAGGGACTGGCTGCGTTATTGGAAGATTCCTCAGTGAGGACTATTTTCCTGGGAGGATTACATGCTTCTGCGGCAGCTTTATTTGTTTCCTCCTTTCTTAGAGAGAATAAACAGACATTTGTATTTGTACTGGGTGACTTGGAGGAAGCGGGTTACTTTTATCATGACCTGACACAGGTGAACGGTGATGAGCATATTTTGTTCTTTCCATCCTCGTATCGTCGGGCTGTTAAATATGGGCAGAAAGATGCAGCTAATGAGATCCTGCGTACGGAAGTGTTGAGCCGTTTACAGAAAGGCGATCCGCTATGTGTGGTGACTTATCCCGAAGCGTTGGCGGAGAAAGTGGTATCACAAGAGGTACTGATGGACAAGACGTTAAAACTTGGTGTGGGTGAGCATGTGGACACAGAGTTTATCACGGAAGTGCTGGCCGGTTACGGATTCGAGCATGTGGATTATGTTTATGAACCGGGGCAATATGCTGTACGCGGTAGTATTATTGACGTCTTCTCTTTTGCTTCCGAGTATCCTTACCGTATTGACTTTTTTGGTGACGAGGTAGACAGCATCCGTACTTTTGAGGTGGAAAACCAGCTTTCGAAAGAGAAGAAACAGAGCATTCCCATCGTGCCCGGGCTGACGAATGCCGCCGACAAGAGCGGGGTGTCTTTCTTTGAATTCATTCCTCGGGAAACAGTTCTGGCAATGAAAGACTTTCTTTGGGTACGTGAAAGAATACAGGTAGTACGGGAAGAGGCACTCTCTCCTCAGGCGCTTGCCGCATACGAGGGAGAGAAGACGGAACTGATGAATTTGGAACTGAAGCTGATAGACGGGGCGGAATTTACAGTACGGGCTTTGGATTTCAAACGGATTGAATTTGGTAACAAACCTACAGGAACTCCACAGGCAACGTTGGCTTTCGATACGACGGTCCAGCCTATTTTTCATAAGAATTTTGATTTGGTAAGCACTTCATTCACTGATTATCAGAAACGAGGTTACACCTTATATATATGTACCGATAGTGAGAAGCAGGCAAAGCGTCTGAAAGATATCTTTGAGGAGCGTGGTGATCATATCACGTTCATTCCGGTCAACAAGACTTTACATGAGGGCTTTACAGATAATGTATTGAAAAGCTGCTTTTTTACAGACCATCAGATTTTTGACCGTTTCCATAAATACAATCTTCGTAGTGACAAGGCGCGTAGCGGTAAGGTGGCATTGACCTTAAAAGAGTTGAGCCAGTTTGAGCCGGGTGACTTTGTGGTACATATAGATCATGGTGTAGGCCGTTTTGGCGGTTTGGTACGCATTCCGAATGGAAATACTACCCAGGAAGTGATTAAACTTATTTATCAGAATGAGGATGTGGTATTTGTTTCCATTCATTCCCTGCATAAAATATCCAAGTATAAAGGGAAGGAGGGAGAAACTCCCCGCCTGAACAAATTGGGGACCGGTGCGTGGGAAAAAATGAAAGAGCGTACCAAGAGCAAAATCAAAGATATAGCCCGTGACCTGATCAGACTGTATTCGCAACGTAAACAGGAAAAAGGATTCTCGTATAGTCCCGACAGTTTTATGCAACATGAATTAGAGGCGAGCTTTATTTATGAGGATACCCCCGACCAGTTGAAGGCGACTCAGGATGCCAAAGCCGATATGGAGAGCGACCGTCCTATGGACCGTCTGGTGTGTGGTGATGTGGGTTTCGGAAAGACTGAAGTGGCTATTCGTGCTGCTTTCAAGGCTGTGGCTGATAACAAACAGGTGGCTGTGCTGGTTCCCACTACGGTGCTGGCCTATCAGCACTTTCAGACTTTCAGCGAACGGTTGAAAGATTTTCCATGTAAGGTGGATTATTTGAGCCGTGCCCGCAGTGCGAAAGATGTTTCCAAAATAGTGAAGGAACTGGCGGATGGAAAAATAAATATTTTGGTCGGTACACATAAAATCATCGGTAAAAGCGTTAAGTTCAAAGATTTAGGATTGCTGATCATTGATGAGGAACAGAAGTTCGGAGTTAGTGTGAAAGAGAAGTTGCGTCAGATGAAAGTGAATGTGGATACACTTACTATGACCGCTACCCCCATCCCCCGTACTTTGCAGTTCTCGTTAATGGGCGCCCGTGATCTTTCTGTTATTCAGACTCCGCCTCCCAACCGTTATCCCATTCAGACAGAGGTGCATACCTTTAATGAAGATATCATAACGGAAGCGATCAATTTTGAAATGAGCCGTAACGGACAGGTGTTCTTTGTCAATAACCGCATACAGAATCTGGTAGAATTGGAATCCATGATCAAGCGGAATATACCCGATTGCCGTGTCTGCATAGGTCATGGACAGATGGAGCCCGAAAAGCTGGAGAAGATTATTTTCGACTTTGTGAACTATGATTATGATGTGCTGCTGGCAACCACCATTATCGAGAGTGGTATTGATATACCGAATGCCAATACGATTATCATCAACCAGGCGCAGAATTTTGGATTGAGTGATTTGCACCAGATGCGTGGACGTGTGGGAAGAAGCAATAAAAAAGCATTCTGTTATTTGTTGGCGCCTCCATTGACTTCACTGACTCCCGAGGCAAAGCGCCGTCTTCAAGCCATTGAGAATTTCAGTGATTTGGGCAGCGGTATCCATATAGCCATGCAGGATTTGGATATCCGTGGAGCAGGAAATATGCTGGGGGCGGAGCAGAGTGGCTTCATTGCCGATTTGGGTTATGAAACTTATCAGAAGATACTGGCCGAAGCGGTGAAAGAGTTGAAAGAGGATGAGTTTGCCGATCTTTATGCAGAGGAGTTGCAGGCAGCGGGAGAAGAGAAAATCAGTGGCGAGAACTTTGTGGATGAATGTCAGGTGGAAAGTGATTTGGAATTGCTTTTCCCCAATGAGTATATCCCCAGCAGCAGCGAACGTATGTTGCTTTATCGTGAACTGGACGGATTGGAATTGGATAAGGACCTGCTCGCTTTCAAGGCACGGTTGGAGGACCGTTTCGGAAAGGTTCCTCCCGAAGGGCTGGAACTTCTGCGTATCGTACCTTTGCGCAGATTGGCTAAACGGTTGGGGGTGGAAAAAGTATTCTTGAAAGCCGGACGAATGACTTTGTTCTTTATCAGTAATCAGGAAAGTCCTTATTATCAAAGTGCGGCTTTTGGCAAGGTGATTGATTACATGAGCAAGAATCCGCGTTACTGCAATTTGCGTGAGCAGAACGGCAAGCGTAGTATGGTAGTCAAGAATGTGGAAACGGTAGAGACGGCGGTAGGTATTCTGCAGGAGATGGTGAGTTTATGATAAAAGATGTCTGTATTGGCGGAAACCGGCATTGCCGTAGAGTAAGCAGGATATGTTAACGTAAAATTGAATATTAACTAAATAAACAGCTGATTTTTAATTAATTGTTTAACGGAATTGAATTTGGGGTGTTTTATATTAAAAAATAATATAAGACACTCCTTTTTCTTTTAACTTATCTATATTTTTACTATCTTACTTCCAGTTTAAAAGCGGACACTGAGATTTTTACTCACATATTGTCTAATTTAAAAAACACTTGTTATGGAAGTGAAAAAAGCACGAAGAGCCGACCTTGAAAAGGGTAAGTCCCGTTGGCTGTTCATGGGTCTCATTGTGACGCTGTCGTTTATGTTTGTTTCGTTCGAATGGACTGAACGTAATGTAACTTACGCGATCAGTGATTTAGTCAGTGACCCGGATTTCTTTGAAGAATTAGTTCCTGTAAC
>ULMJ01017745.1_pt1 | contig 11157 bp, 6 predicted proteins | sample 1951641 | NCBI WGS metagenome assembly ULMJ01 (sample SAMEA4835550, study PRJEB28245) | human gut metagenome | biome: gut microbiome; material: fecal sample | place: Denmark | collected 2008 | reverse complement strand
AAAAACAAGATGTCAAGAACAAATTTTGATACATTATTGGAAGCTGGTTGCCACTTTGGTCACCTCAAAAGAAAGTGGAATCCCGCAATGGCTCCCTATATTTTCATGGAACGCAATGGTATCCATATCATTGACCTCCACAAAACAGTTGCTAAAGTAGACGAAGCTGCTGAAGCTTTGAAGCAAATTGCTAAATCAGGAAAGAAAGTCCTGTTCGTTGCTACTAAAAAACAAGCTAAACAAGTGGTTGCTGACAAAGCTGCCTCTGTAAATATGCCTTATGTAATCGAGCGCTGGCCGGGCGGTATGTTGACTAACTTCCCCACTATCCGCAAGGCTGTTAAGAAGATGGCTACCATCGACAAATTGACGAACGACGGTACGTACTCTAATCTGTCTAAGAGAGAAGTTCTGCAGATTTCACGTCAACGTGCTAAGTTGGACAAGACTTTGGGTTCTATTGCTGACCTGACTCGTCTGCCGTCTGCACTGTTCGTTATTGATGTTATGAAAGAAAATATCGCTGTTCGCGAAGCTAACCGTTTGGGCATCCCCGTATTCGGTATCGTTGACACGAACTCTGACCCTACTAACATTGACTTCGTAATTCCGGCTAATGACGATGCTACTAAATCAGTAGAAGTAATTCTGGATGCTTGCTGCGCTGCTATGCAGGAAGGTTTGGAAGAAAGAAAAGCTGAAAAGGTAGATATGGAAGCTGCTGGTGAAGCTCCTGCTAACAAGGGTAAGAAGAAAGCTACAAAAGCAAGACTTGACAAATCCGACGAGGAAGCAATCAATGCAGCTAAAGCTGCTGCTTTCATGAAGGAAGAAGAGGCTTAATCATAGTTGAATGGTAAGATGGTAAAATGATAAGATGATAATGTCGTCTTACCATCCTATCATCTTACCATTTTATCATTTAGAATATTAATTTAACAAAGAAAATATATTATGGCTGTATCAATGGCTGATATTACCAAACTCCGCAAAATGACCGGAGCAGGTATGATGGATTGCAAGAATGCATTGACAGAAGCTGAAGGCGATTTCGACAAGGCAATGGAAATTATCCGTAAGAAGGGACAGGCTGTTGCCGCTAAGCGTTCAGATCGTGAAGCTTCTGAAGGTTGCGTTCTGGCTAAAACTACCGGTAACTTTGCTGTTATCGTTGCTTTGAAGTGTGAAACCGACTTTGTGGCTCAGAATGCTGACTTCGTGAAGTTGACTCAAGATATTCTTGATCTCGCTGTAGCTAACAATTGCAAGACTTTGGATGAAGTGAAAGCACTGCCGATGGGTAATGGCACTGTACAGGATGCAGTGACCGACCGTAGCGGTATCACGGGTGAGAAGATGGAACTTGATGGCTACATGACTGTAGAGGGTGTAAACACTGCTGTTTACAACCACATGAACAAAAATGGCCTCTGTACCATCGTTGCTTTCAACAAGGATGTAAACGAACAATTGGCTAAGCAAATTGCTATGCAAATTGCTGCCATGAACCCGATTGCAATTGACGAAGATGGTGTTTCTGAAGAAGTGAAACAGAAAGAAATCGAAGTTGCCATTGAGAAGACCAAAGCAGAACAAGTACAGAAAGCTGTGGAGAATGCTTTGAAGAAAGCTGGTATCAATCCTACTCATGTGGACAGCGAAGACCACATGGAGAGCAACATGGCTAAAGGCTGGATTACGGCTGAAGATGTAGCGAAAGCAAAAGAAATCATTGCTACTGTTTCTGCTGAAAAGGCTGCGCATTTGCCTGAACAAATGATTCAGAACATTGCTAAAGGACGTTTGGCTAAGTTCTTGAAGGAAGTTTGTCTGCTGAACCAGGAAGATATCATGGACGGTAAGAAGACTGTAAGAGAAGTGTTGGCTGAGGCTGATTCTGAACTGAAGATTGTAGACTTCAAGCGTTTCACTTTGAAAGCTGAATAATTCAAATCTATATATAGAAGCGACCGCACGTAGTTCCCGTAGCGGTCGTTTTTTTTATGCATATTCGTTGCTTTTGAAACAGGTGATATAACTTACTGAAAACAGATGGTCTGTTTACCCCAAACGGATGGTCTGTTTGACCTCAATAGACCATCTGTTTGCCCCTAATAGACCGTCTGTTTCGGCAGAGCGGATTACCCTACCGGTTTCGATTGCGTATATCCTTCTTTTTTTAGTAGTTCCAGTACTTTCTGTTTGAAATCTCCTTGCACAATGATTTCTCCGTCTTTGGCACTTCCACCTACACCACATTTAGACTTCAGCAATTTGCCTAATTCCTTCAAGTCATTCTCCGTACCTACAAATCCTGTGATAAGCGTAACCACTTTTCCACCCCGGTTCTTACGGTCCAGTTGAACACGTAACTTCTGCCGGGAAGGTTCTAAAGTGACTTGTTCTTCATCATCTTCCATTTCATAACTATAATCCGGGTTGGTAGAATAGACAACATTCAACCGTTCTTTCCAATCATTATTTTTCATATTTGTACTGTTTAGTAAGGTCAAAAGTAATATTTTGCATGGAACTTTGCAATCTTTTGAGAGTTTTGTCGTCTAATAGAAAAATGCTATTTAACTTCAAATGCCAAAGACATGAAGAAATATATCTGTTCCCTCTTATTGAGTCTTACCACTATACTTTCTTTTGCACAAAATTTCAAGGGTACTGTTACGGATGATAGCGGAAATCCGGTTCCTTATGCCGCTCTTTATCTGCGAGAGACTAAATCGGGTCTAACGACTGATGAACATGGACACTTTCAAACAAAACTGCCTGTGGGACAGTATACGTGTGAAGTCTCATCTTTGGGATACAAGTCCCAGAGTTTTTCTTTTCAGATGCCTGAGCGTGATTATGAAAAGAATATAGTCCTTGCCGAACGCACCTATACGTTGCCGGAAGTAAGCATTACCAAAGGAAATGAAGACCCGGCTTATGCTGTGATGCGCCGGGCGATAGCCCGTGCCCCTTATCACCGTACACAAGTGAAAGGTTACAGAGCAGGCACTTATCTGAAAGGAACAGGAAAGGGGACTTCCATTCCGGCAGTGTTGAAGCTATCCAAGGAAGTTCGCAAAGATGCAAAGGAGTGGCTTGGTAAACTCTTCGTGCTGGAAGAACAACAAGTCGTGAATTTTACAGCTCCCAATGTATGGAATAACCGGGTTATTGCTCATAAAAATTCTTTTCCGGAAGAGATACAGGTGGATATGGGGATAACTATGGTGAACCTTTATACCCCTGAACTTTTCGGCAAGATATCCCCCTTGAATAAAAGAGCTTTCTCATACTATCGTTTCAAACTCGACGGTTGTTTCGTGGAAGAAGGGCAGATGATTAATAAAATCCGTGTCATCCCCCGGAAAGAGGATAACCGTTTGCTGGAAGGGGATTTATTTATTGTGGAAGATTTGTGGTGTATATCTGCTGCCGATGTCAGAGTTCGCGGCGGAGGTTTGAAAGCACAAATCAAAGTTACCTGCAAGGAAGTACAACCTTCTGTTTTTCTACCGGTTTCCACTACGATGTCTTCTTCTATTGACATAATGGGCTTTAAGGCGGAAGCATCCTATCTGGCGGCAGTGCACTATACGGAAGTTAAAACAGACCACCAACCACAGGAAACAAAAAAAGAAGCTACAGTGGCGGTTGCAGTGAACAACGCAGCACAGCCGAAGAAACATAAATATGAACGGCCTGCCCGCATTGGCCGTAAGGATACTCAGGTTGATTCACTTGCCGATAAGCGGGATTCCCTTTACTGGACTGCTGTGCGTAGTGTACCGTTGAGATTGGAAGAGGTGCAGAGCTACCAATACAAGGAAAAGATTATTCTGAAAGATTCACTGTCCGGAGGAAATAAAGCGAATCAGAAAAAAGGTATCGGCCAGGTGTTGAATACCGTCATGTGGGGAAAGACGTTTAGAACTTCCAATAAAAAAGCCTGGTTGACTTTACCTCATCTTACCTCATATCTTCCCGAATATAATTTTGTCGATGGTTTCTGGTTGGGAGCCAAGCTAAAGACGGGCGTAAAACTGTCGCAAGCTTCCACCCTGCGTTTTGTACCTTCGTTCTACTATACTACAGCCCGGAAGAGTTGGGTAGGACAAGGGGAACTTACGTTAGATTATGCTCCACGAAACTGCGGTCGCTTTTCTCTTTCCGGTGGGGTACTCTCTGACGACTATAATTCAGAGAACGGAGAATCCCGTTTTATAAATGCAATGTCCAGTTCATTGTTCGGACACAACCATCTGAAACTCTACGAGAATACTTTCTTTACTGTGGACCACGCGATAGAACCTTTCAACGGATTACTTTTTTCGTCCTCACTTTCCTGGCAACGCCGAAAGATGCTGGATAATCACATCCGGCACAGTTGGTTCAAGAGAGATGTTGAGCCGAACCTGCCGGAGAACGATGCTTTCCGGCCGATGCCCGATAATGATATTCTGAAAGCTTCTTTCGAATTGGAATACACCCCGGCACACTACTATCACATGTCGAAGGGTAAGAAAGTATATGAAGATTCTCCTTATCCAACTTTTGCCTTGAAATATGACAGAGCCTTCCCGATGAACGGAAGCCGCTATCTGACCTCCTATCATCTGATGCAATTTTCTGCTAAGCAAGATATTGAGTTCGGCATGTTCAATCGTTTGCATTGGTCGGTAAACGCGGGTACATTTTGGGGAGCGAAAAACCTGCAATTCCCCGACTTCAAGCATTTCGCCTCCACCCGTATTTGGGTCACGGAACGTTTTTTCGATACCGGATTCAGCCTGCTGGATAATTACGCTTTATCCACCGATACCCGTTGGGCGCAGGCAAACGCCTCTTGGTACACCCCGTATCTTCTTCTGAAACATCTTCCTTTTCTGTCAAGAAAACCTATAGATGAAGCCCTGCATCTCCGTTCTATTGTGATATACGGGCAACGGCCTTACACAGAGTTGGGATATTCAATCGGGTTTTCAGATATGGCGCGGATAGGTGTGTTTGTTGGCTTCGATTGCCTGAAATACCATTCAACAGGAGTTTCCATCAGTCTGCCGTTATCTTTGATTGCGGGTGAGTGACACTTTTGTAGAAATTATGTTAACTTTCTTCTGTATGACTGTTCATTTTCGGAAAAAAGCGTATTTTTGTCAATCCGTAACCTATAAGAAATGAAGAAAATGACCACGAACCAGGCAATTCAATATAAGGATAGCATGAAAGTGCCGGAGCCTACTTTGCGCAGGTTGCCGTGGTACTTGTCGAATGTCAAGCTACTCAAACAGCGGGGCGAACGGTTTGTCTCTTCTACGCAAATATCCAAAGAAATCAATATAGATGCTTCCCAGATAGCTAAAGACTTGTCTTATGTGAATATCTCCGGACGCACGCGTGTGGGCTATGAAGTCGATACGCTGATTGCCGTATTGGAAGACTTCCTGGGATTTACCGATATGCACAAAGCATTCCTTTTTGGTGTAGGTAGCTTGGGGGGTGCCTTGTTGCGCGACTCCGGTTTGAAGCATTTCGGACTGGAAATAGTGGCGGCATTCGATGTTAATCCCGAATTGGTAGGTACTACACTGAACGGTATTCCTATTTTCCATTCTGACGATTTTGAGCAGAAGATGCACGAATATGATGTGAATATCGGCGTACTGACCGTACCCATCGAGATAGCCCAACGGATTACGGATACAATGATATCCGGCGGCATTAAAGCAGTGTGGAACTTTACCCCTTTCCGTATCCGCGTGCCGGAAAATATCGTTGTCCAGAATACTTCTCTATATGCTCATTTGGCGGTGATGTTCAACCGCCTGAATTTTAACGAAATCAAATAATGAAGATTATTGCTGTTGGAATGAACTATGCACTGCACAATAAAGAGCTGGGGCATACGTTAGTAAATAAAGAGCCGGTTATCTTCATGAAGCCCGACTCGGCGATATTGAAAGACGGAAAGCCTTTCTTTATTCCCGATTTTTCGGATGAGGTTCATTATGAAACAGAAGTGGTGGTACGCATCTGCCGTTTGGGAAAGAATATTGCGCCGCGCTTTGCAAGCCGTTATTACGACGCGGTGACGGTAGGTATCGACTTTACAGCGCGTGATCTGCAACGCAAGTTCCGCGAGGGGGGCAATCCCTGGGAACTCTGCAAAGCGTTCGACAATTCGGCGGCTATAGGTACATTTGTTCCTTTGGAACAGGCAGGAGGCGATGTGCAGCAACTCGATTTCCGTATGGAAATAGACGGACGGGAAGTGCAGCACGGAAACACCTCGGATATGCTTTTCAAGGTGGATGAGATTATAGCATACGTCAGCCGCTTTATGACGCTGAAAATTGGCGACCTGTTGTTTACGGGAACTCCCGCAGGCGTAGGTCCGGTACAGATAGGACAGCATTTACAAGGATACCTCGGAGAAGATAAGTTGCTCGACTTTTATATTCGTTGAGTCAATTTATTAATATATGTTCGTTAAACGTTGCTGGTTGCTTTGTTGCTTTATTGCTCTCTTTCTTCCGGTTTTGGCGCAGGAATTCGTTACGCTGAACTGGCAGGAGTTGCCGTCCGTGCAAACGCTTCCCGTAGTGACGCGAGAACTTCCGTTGAAGGATGATTTCCGTTCTTTTACTTATCAAGTTGAAATAGAGTTTCCGGAATATCAGAGATTAAACAAGAACGAAGTGGCGGCTTTAGAAATCCGGCTCGACAGTTTGCGCCGGTTTCCAGATGAAGACATGGCTTTCAGGGAAGGTCTGCCGGTATCTCCACAAATAACTTCGTTTATCAAAGTCTCCGCACATCGTGGTTTCCTCTCCATACACTTTGTCCCCGTGGTCTATCGGGAAGGCAGTTATCAACGACTGAACTCTTTTAAATTATCGGTGAAATCTTTCCCGAAGAAAGAAGAAATGGGAGAGGGGGCAGCCACCCGGAGCACTGCAACCTCCTCTATTAAAACTTCTCTGAAAGACTGTACTAATTCACTTCTTTCCTCCGGTCGTTGGACGAAGATACGTGTCCGGAACACCGGAGTCTTTAAGATTATGAATGCCGAATTGAAGAAAATGGGCTTTTCCAGACCGGAGAAAGTGCGGGTATTTGGGTATGGTGGCTATTTACTTTCCCAGCGTTTCAGTGAACATCCTTCGGCTGATTTGCCCGAAGTCCCCTTACTGCGTTTGTCGGACGGCGTGTTATTTTATGCGCGTGGCACTGTTTCCTGGAAGCCTGATACCAAAAACTCTTATTTTATCCGCGAACGTAATTTCTATTCCGATGAAGGATATTATTTTTTGACCGACCGGGATGATATTCCGGAAATGGAAACCGAAGTAGTACCCTCTGTGCAAGGCACTGCTGGCAACCGGCTGACTACATTCAACTCTTATGCCCTTTATGAGAAAGATGCATTTAGCTGGGCCAATACCGGCAGGGAGCTTTATGAAGACTATGATTATGTTGCAGGAAATGTGAAAAACTATACCTTACATTTGCCGGGCATTGTACCCGGAGAAGTCGGCTGGTTGACTACCACATTTGCCGCCCGTTCCATTGGAGTGCCCACTTCTTATGCTGTCTCGGTGGATGACGTAGCACAAGGTAGCGCCTCGTTAGCATCTATTTCATCCGATAATCAGTATTACACAAAAGCCACTTCTACAACCATAAATACTTTCTGGCGGGGAGCAAATTCGGAGACTGCCGTGGTAACCGTCACTCATACCCGTCCGTCAGGAACATCGGGCCGTCTGGATTATATCGCTTTGAACTATACTCGCGAACTTACTCTGAACGCTCCTTATCTAACTTTCCGTTCTCTGGCTTCTATTAATAAGGAAACCACATTCGTACTATCCGGTGCCACAGCCTCCACCGTTATCTGGGATGTAACCGACCCTGCAAGTATCAGTAGAATAGAGGGGCGTTTTGCCGATGGTACCTATACATTCACCATTCCTGCGGGGAAACTGCGTGAATTTGTTGCTGTTACTCCCGAAGCAACAGGCTTTGAAACTGTAGAATCTGCGGGCGGCATTGCAAATCAGAACCTGCATTCTCTGGAACCAACCGATATGATTATCATCTCTCCCGACCGGACTGACCTGATGACACAGGCAGAACGATTGGCACAGGCGCATCGTGAGAAGGACGGAATGTCTGTTGTAGTCATTCCTGCTCCGCAAGTCTACAATGAATTCTCTTCCGGGACGCCGGACGGAACAGCTTACCGCCGCTTGATGAAGATGCTCTACGACCGTTTCCCTAAAGCTGTCGAACGTCCTAAATACTTGTTATTCTTTGGAGATTGCAGTTATGACAACCGTATGCTGACCTCTTCTTGGAAGAACTACCATCCGGATAATTATCTGCTCTCTTATCAATCGGAGAACTCTATCGAAGAAACCGGTTCCTATGTAACCGATGACTACTTCGGCTTTCTGGATGATGAGGAAGGTGATAATCTGACGGCTGCCATGTTGGATATCGGCATCGGACGTTTTCCTGTCCGCACGGCTACTGAGGCAAAAGCAACTGTAGATAAGACCATTGCTTATATGGAAAACAAGCATGCAGGCCCTTGGAAACATACCGTCTGTTATGTATCCGATGATGGAGATAAGAACCTGCATATCTCCCAATCTGAGATACTGGCAAGTTATACTGAACGGAATTATCCTTCCCTGCTTGTCAACCGGATTTATGCTGATGCCTTCCGTCGTGAGGCTTCCGCTACGGGAGAAACGTATCCTGATGCTACGAAGTGCCTTTTGCAAATGTTCGATAAAGGGATGCTGGTAGTCAACTACACGGGACATGGAAGCGCCTCTGCCTGGGCAGCAGAAAGCCTGTTGACAACCAACGACATCACCAAAATGTCTTCTCCTCGTCTTCCTTTGTGGATAACAGCTACCTGCGACTTCACCCGTTTTGACGATATACAGACTTCGGCAGGCGAACAGGCGTTTCTGAATGCCAGAGGTGGCGCCATTGCCTTGCTCACTACCTCCCGTGTGGTATATGCTTCGCAGAACTCCGCCCTGAATCAGGCTTTCCTTCGTCACATCTTTTCCCGTCCCGAAGGCAAACGTCTCCGGTTGGGAGACATTATGCGCCTCTCCAAATGTGATGAGGCGTTGGCGAACGATAAGAATAAACTGAATTTCGCCCTTATCGGCGATCCTGCCCTGACTTTGGCATATCCCGATTATCAGGTACAAATAGATGAATTTGCAGGAGTGAATGTGGCAGAAGAAGGTGCCGTCTATCCGCAAGCGAAAGCCGGCAGCAAGATTACCGTCAAAGGACATATTCTGACTCCTGAGGGTAATCCGGCAGAGGACTTTACCGGTACGGTACACCCTACTGTGCTCGACAGTAAAGAGCAGGTTACCACGCTTGACAATCGGGGCGAGGGGGCTTACACTTATACCGAGCGCAGCAAAACACTTTTCTCCGGCAGTGACTCCGTTCGTCGGGGACGTTTTGAATTTACTTTCCCTGTGCCGTTGGATATCAATTATTCGGATGAAGAAGGTCTGTTGAGTCTTTATGCTCTGAGTGCAGACCGGACTAATGAAGCGGGAGGATATTTTGACCATTTTCTGGTAGGGGGCACAGCCGACGAGATTTCTTCGGATACTTTAGGTCCTAAGATGGCGATTTATCTGAATACCCCGGATTTCCAGTCCGGCGGACAAACCAATAATACACCTCTGTTTGTGGCAGAGTTGGAAGATGCTGACGGTATCAATACGGTAGGCAATGGCATTGGTCATGACCTTTCGCTCTGCATTGACGGCAGTGCGGTGCTGACCTATAATCTGAATGATTACTATACTTCCACAGCCGGAGATTATACCCGGGGGGGGGTGCACTTCTCCGTGCCCGACCTTGCCGAAGGGAAGCATACTCTTGCATTCCGTGCCTGGGATTTGCTGAATAACTCTTCTACAAAGACGTTGGATTTTGAAGTCGTTCGCGGATTGCGCCCCAATCTTTTCTCCGTGATTTGTACGCAGAGCCCTGCAAGGGAGAACACAACGTTTGTTCTTTCCCATAATCGTCCCGGTTCTACGCTTGCCGTGCGCATGTCGGTCTATGATTTTTCCGGGCGGGAATTGTGGACACATCTTGAAAAGGGTATATCCGAGGGACAAACTTATTATATAGAATGGGATTTATGCAGCAATGGGGGACAACGCCTGGCACCCGGTGTATATTTGTATCGTGCTTCCATTGTCTCCGATGGCAGTCGTGAAAGTACGAAAGCACAGAAAATCATTATCCTGTCACAATAAATGAGGTTGTTTATAGTTTTATTAAGACAGTTCCATAAAACATGCTGTATGAAGAAATTTATCTTAGTATCCATCATAGCTTTCTTATCCGTAAGTCTTTTTGCACAAGATAAGAACCAGTTTAACCCTGTCAATACCGGCGTTAACTCTTTGGGCATTGCTCCCGATTCCCGTGGTGGCGGTATGGGCGATGTTGGTGCGGCAACCGATCCGGACGTGAATTCCCAATACTGGAATCCTGCAAAGTATCCGTTCACCATCAGCCGTGCCGGAGTAGCTGTTTCATATACTCCCTGGTTGCGTAAATTGGTGAATGATATCGATCTGGCGTATGTGGCAGGCTATTATCGTATCGGAGATTATCAGGCCGTCAGTGGTTCGCTGCGTTACTTCTCTTTAGGTGAGGTTCCTGTTGGTTATCAGGATGCAAATTCCCCGGGCTATTCCATCAAACCTTATGAAATGGCAGTAGATGTTGCTTACTCCCGTATGCTTTCCGAACGCTTCTCTGCGGCTGTTGCTTTGCGGTATATCTACTCTGACTTGGCGTATAGGGAAGATGAAGAGGTTTCTGCCGGTTCAGCCTTTGCTGCTGATATTGCGTTCTATTATACCAATTATATTATTTTAGCGCAGCGTGAGTGCATGCTCTCTTTCGGACTGAATGCCTCTAATATCGGTACGAAGATTTCTTATGATAGCGGCAATACCAGCCAGTTTCTGCCTACCAACCTGCGTTTGGGAGCTTCTTTGCTGTTTCCGATAGATGATTACAATACGCTTGGAGTCAGCTTTGATGCTAATAAATACATGGTTCCCACCCGTCCAGTCCGGGGAA
>ULMJ01039028.1_pt1 | contig 11185 bp, 9 predicted proteins | sample 1951641 | NCBI WGS metagenome assembly ULMJ01 (sample SAMEA4835550, study PRJEB28245) | human gut metagenome | biome: gut microbiome; material: fecal sample | place: Denmark | collected 2008 | reverse complement strand
TCGGAGTTCAGATAAAATAGATTGGAAGAACTATAAATGTTGCTTTTAAATGTTACAATAAATTCAATCGGTTTTTTATAGAAATAGTAGGGAACCGATGTGAGTTTTGGAAGAATCTTTGCAATGTCTTCCGAAGTATTGAAAACAATATTTTTTTGATTGTCTTGATTCGTTGCTTCAATGCGTTGCACATTATCTAACTCTATTTTTGTTGGAAGATCATAGCCAAGTTCTTTTAAATAGTCATATGTGTTTGTAAAACTGCAAAAAAGTGGTCGCATGTATGTATCAGACGAATTCTTCGGAGCAAAATTAATAGTTCCGCTTGGAAATTGACTGGTCAAATCAAAATAGCTGGCATTGACCAGATCTTTTTGATAAATATCCAACAACGTATTCATTTGAGCAGCTGAGATATTCAGTTTACTCGTGGATTGGTAAATATCAGTTACCTCCGCATATTGAAAGTCTAAAGAAGAATACAAATTAGTCTGAAATAATGCTTCTTTATAGTGTTGATTGTTTAGAAGGTATTTGGCACAGTTTTGCGCATCAGTTTTGTTAATCAGATACATTCTGTAAACACTTCGCCCATTTTTTAAGTTGTATTTCAAATTTACATATTGAGCAGTTTCGTCCGTCATATCAAATAGGGCTGCCCCTTTTTGAGCGAGCTGATAAACTGGATCAAAGTCTTTTAGTGCAGAAGAATCTAAAAAGTCTTTGATTGACTGGACATTGGTAGGAATTGGATAATTAAAACGAGTATTAAAATCTTCCATGTAAATTGCGATGCTCTCGATCTCATTTTTTTTCGGAATGTAGTTATCATATTTGAACAAATCAAATTTGTAGATTGCAGTGATTCCGAATGCAAGACTCACAGAAAGCAATAAAGCCCCCTTTTTGGCAAATAAATGTTTTAAGTCCATTGTATAAATAAATTCAATTACAATTGCAAAAATAAATGTGCATAATATAGCAAGTATAAAAATTACGATATTGTTGGAAGCTTGATTCGCTAAACTATCAAGATAAAATGCAGCGCAGATTCCAAGCGGAATGCTCAATAATATTTTCAGTACAGATTCTGCTTTTGGAAACGCGATAGGTTTCCCGGCAGTTTCTGTAGGGCGCAATCGATACAAAAAAATCCCAAGCAGTAAAAATACGACTGTTTCAATCACTGAAAGAAGAATTAACTTGTACGGAACTGTCTGGTTAGGCATTTGGTTTAACGTGGAAATATAAGCTAACAAAGGAGAAGAAAGCCCGTCGCTTCCATCAGTTGTTATATAAAGTGATTTGAACCAACTAAACCAATAAGCGTCAACTTTCAAAAAATATGTAGAGAAAAAGCGTATCGCCAATAATCGGAAAAGTGCAATAATAAGAGTTCCGTATGAAAAAAGGCTAAGTGTGACAATGAGTCCAATCAATAATTTCCCTGTCATAATCATAGAAAAAACGGTAAGTGTATATAAGAATAAGAAAAACAAAACATGTATTCCAAATGCAGCAAAACTTACTTTTAATAATTCTAAGGACATGTATCCCTGAAAGGAAATACTTAGCATGCTGACTAACAGATTTAGCGTAAATGGAATCAGAAAAATAAGAAATCCACTTACAAATTGGATAAAAAATAGTCTCTCACGTCGGATTGGCAAACTGTGTATAAGATTTAGTTTTTCTTTGGAATGCAGATAATAGAAACCAGACACCCCACAAAGGATTGCAAATAAAATCACACAAAAGACAACAGCGTTATTATTAAATCCCATGAAATTAAATAACCAAAATTTAAAATCTTTCATGGTAAAGCCCGGAGAAACAGTGTTTATCCAATTTTTCTTTTCATTGATCCCGATAATAAGCATCAGAGGCTGAAATAAAAATGTTACGGTGGAAAGAATTGCAATCAGCCAAGTCCTTTGGCGCAAATCCTCTTTTATAAATTTAATACATGAAATTTTTGATGTCATATCCGGCAGCCTCCGTTTCGCTAATAAAGATTTCTTCTAATGAAAGGGGTAATACCTCAGCAAAAAGAGGCGATTTTGTATTGACCCTTTCTAAAATTTCCTCACGAGTTCCGCGTGCAACGATGGTAGTCAGTGAACCACGTTTTTCGCGGTGCAGAATTTCTAACTGTCTGAGAAGTTCTTCTTCTGCGACAGGATCTTCAATCACACACTGCAGGCGGTGTACATGGAATTTCAAGTCTTCTAAATCTTGAGATAAAAGTATCCCGCCTTTGTGTAAAAGTCCGATATGATCACAGATATCTTCCAATTCTCTCAGATTGTGTGAGGAGATGACCGGCGTGAAATTTCTATTTAAAAGTTCAGCTGCAAAAATACCTTTTACAGACTGGCGAACAACAGGGTCTAAACCGTCGAACGTCTCGTCACAGAAAAGATATTTTGTGTTTGCACAGATGCCGAGCAAAATAGAGACTTGTTTTTTCATTCCTTTTGAAAAATCGCTGATTTTTTCCTGTATATCTATATGGAATTGTCTGGCGAGCTCTTCAAAGCGGAGCGTATCAAATTGTGAGTAAGCAAGGCTGTAGTAATGCGCCATAGTATGAGGAGTCGCATTTGGGAAAAAATATGGATTATCGGATAAAAAACAAATATCTGCTTTTGTAAGTTCGTTTTCAAATACAGGATGGTCATCGATGATGACAGTTCCGGAATCAGGCTTTAGAATACCGCTTAATATTTTTAAAAAGGTACTTTTGCCCGCGCCATTTGTCCCCAGCAGACCGAAAATGTGTTCATCGTGAATGGAAGCGGTTATATGATCAAGTGCCATTTTCTTACCATATGACTTACTTAGACTGTCAACCTGAATCATTGTGTTTCCTCCTAGAAAGCTGTTACAATTTTACGTATCTTGGACGGTGTCCGGTATATTTTAGAAATTTTTTGATAATATCATCCATTTTGATCTTGAGACTGGAAGTATTGATACATGGGTGGCATCCGATATATTCATCATCCATTAAGTCCTTGTCAATCAAAAGGTCTACGTACCAGTCTTTGTCGTTCATCAGTCCGAGAACACTTACGGATCCAGGAGTGATATTCAGAAATTTTTCCATATATTCCGGCTCGGCAAAAGAAAGTCTTGAGATGCCAAGCTGCTTCGAAAGATCTTTCGTCATGAATTTTTTGTCTCCCGGTATCAATAACAGGAAAAAGGTTGTTTTTTGCTGATTGCGCAGGAATAGATTCTTGCACATTGTAACCCCGAGGGCTTCGTCAACAGCAGCACATTCTTCCATTGTGCCGGCAACATCGTGGTCTACTCCTTCATATGGGATTTTTAGTTTATCTAATAGCTCATATACTGCCATCTCTTTTGGCAGACGATTTCCGTCTGTCGGGGCAGAAGTAAAATGTTTTTCGCTGATATGTATTTCACTCATAAAAATAATTCCTTTCTTGTATAGAGTTCTTTCTATGGCTAAGTATAATGGAAAGTGAAACAAATAACAAGCTAGAATTGACAAGTTTATGTACATGGTATTATATTAAATTTTGTAATTAATAGAAGAAAAACAGGAAGAAAACAAATTGCGGGAGAGAAATAAAAGCATGAGAAAATTACTTCGTTATTTGAGACATTATAAAAAAGAAAGTATTATCGGACCATTGTTTAAACTGTTGGAAGCGTGCTTTGAATTGATTGTGCCGCTTGTTATGGCAAATATTATTGATATTGGTATTAAGAATCAGGATATGCCTTATATCTGGAAAATGGGAGCAGTGCTTGTTCTTTTTGGAGTACTTGGACTTGCCTGCTCTTTGACGGCACAGTACTTTGCAGCAAAGGCAGCAGTCGGGTTTGGAACAGAATTACGCCATGATCTGTTTGCGCATATCAATTCATTATCCTATGCGGAGATTGATCAGGCGGGAAGCGCGACGCTTGTGACGAGGATGACCAGCGATATCAATCAGGTACAGTCCGGTGTGAATCTGGTATTGCGTCTGTTTTTACGATCTCCGTTTATTGTGGTGGGAGCAATGATCATGGCTTTTACAATCAGTGTGAAAGCTGCCCTGATTTTTGTGGTGGCAGTACCGCTTCTTGCAATTGTGATCTATGGAATTATGATGATCACGATTCCGTTATATAAAAAAGTGCAGCGCGGGCTGGATGGAATACTTTTATCTACGCGAGAGAACCTTTCCGGGATACGTGTTGTAAGGGCGTTCTGTACACAGAAACGGGAAATCGAAACATTTGCAGAGGAAAACAGCAGTTTGCTCGATGTTCAGATGCTGGTAGGAAAACTTTCGGCACTTTTAAATCCAGCGACTTACATTATTGTAAATGTGGCAACAATTGCAATTGTCTGGTTTGGTGGAAAGCAGGTGTATGTTGGAAATATTTCACAGGGAGAAGTGATTGCGCTTGTCAATTATATGTCTCAGATTCTTCTAGCGCTTATTGCATTGGCTAATTTGATCGTATCTTTCACAAAAGCGCTTGCATCAGCATCTCGTATTAATGAAGTCTTTGAACTGACGTCAGATATTGTCGATGGAGAATATGATAGAGAGGAATCAAATAAAGAGAATATGGTGATCTTTGATGAGGTCAGTATGTCTTATTCCGGTGCAGAAGAAGCGATATCAAATATCAGTTTCGTTGTAAAAAGGGGAGAGACAGTCGGTGTGATCGGAGGAACCGGATCCGGGAAATCGACGTTGGTCAATCTGATCCCTCGATTTTATGATGTCACGAAAGGACAGATATTGGTAAATGGAGAAAATGTGAAAAACTATAAGATTGAGACGCTTCGAAAGAAAATAGGTGTTGTTCCGCAAAAAGCAGTATTGTTTCGTGGAACCATTCGCAACAATATGAAAATGGGAAATGAAAATGCAACAGACGAGATGATTTACAGAGCATTGGAAACGGCGCAGGCTCTGGAGGTGGTAGAGAAAAAGAAAGAAGGACTGGATGCGAAAATCAGCCAGAACGGAAAGAATCTGTCAGGAGGACAAAAACAGAGGCTTACCATTGCAAGAGCACTTGTGAAAAATCCAGAGATATTGATTTTGGATGACAGCGCATCTGCACTTGATTTTGCGACAGATGCGAGGCTGCGTAAAGCGATTGCAGAAAATACAGATCAGATGACGGTATTTATCGTGTCCCAGAGAGCCTCATCGATCATGCAGGCGGATAAAATCATTGTATTGGATGACGGCAAAATGGCAGGAATCGGAACACATCAGGAATTGCTTCGGACCTGTGAAGTTTATCAGGAAATTTGCAGTTCGCAATTCTCAAAAGAGGAGGTGGGACATCATGCGTAAACATCATGGAACGATTAAGAGAGTCGGAAAGCTTTTGCTGCCGTATCTGCATTATCTGATATTATCGTTGGTTTTTGCTGTGATCACAGTGGGCTTTACTTTGTATGCACCGATTTTAATTGGGGATGCGGTAGATTTTATTGTAGGAAAGGGGCAGGTCGATTTTGGGAAAATTCTGCAAATACTTGTGAAACTTGCAGTTATCATTGGAGTGACAAGCATGGCACAATGGCTGATGAATCTGTGCAATAATCAGATTACGTACCGGGTGGTAAAGGATGTGCGTATGAATGCATTTGAACATCTGCAAAACCTTCCTTTGAAATATGTAGACAGTCACCCATACGGAGAGACGATCAGCAGAATCATCACAGATGTAGAGCAATTTTCAGATGGACTTTTGATGGGATTTTCACAGCTGTTTACAGGTGTTGTGACAATTGCCGGGACATTGGCATTTATGCTTTCTATCAATGTCAAGATTTCGCTCATTGTTATTTTCATCACACCATTGTCATTGTTTGTCGCAAGTTTTGTTGCAAAAAAGACGTATAACATGTTTAAAATACAGTCTGAAACGCGGGCACAGATGACATCTCTCGTGGATGAGATGGTGGGAAATCAAAAAGTTGTGCAGGCATTTGGGTATGGAAAACGTTCATTAGAACGGTTTGATACAATTAACGAGGAACTAAAAACATGCAGTATCCGCGCCATTTTCTTTTCTTCCATCACGAATCCAAGCACAAGGTTTGTGAATGGGCTTGTATATTCGGGTGTGGGAATTTTTGGAGCCGTTTTGGCGATGCAGGGCGTGATCACGGTTGGACAGTTGTCTTGTTTTCTCACCTATGCCAATCAATATACAAAACCATTCAATGAGATATCGAGTGTGCTCACAGAGATCCAGAATGCATTTGCGTGTGCGAAAAGAGTGTTTGATTTTATAGATGAAGAGGTAGAAACGAAAGACAAAGAAGGCGCACTGATTTTGCAGCAGACAGATGGAAGTATGGAATTGCAGCATATTTCGTTTTCTTACCGAAAGGATACACCGTTGTTGAAAGATCTGAATCTACATGTAAAACAGGGACAAAAGGTTGCGATTGTAGGTCCGACAGGATGTGGAAAAACAACCTTGATCAATTTGTTGATGCGGTTCTATGATATCGATGCGGGGAAAATCTATGTGAGTGGACATGATGTGAAAGAGATTACAAAAGACAGCCTGCGTGCAAATTTTGGAATGGTATTGCAGGACACCTGGCTGAAATCAGGAACAATCGCTGAAAATATTGCATATGGAAAACCCGAAGCTACGAGAGCAGAGATTATTGAGGCTGCAAAGGCAGCGCATGCACATGGATTTATCAAGCGCATGTCCGATGGGTACGATACAGTCATCTCGGAAGATGGAGGGAATCTGTCACAGGGACAGAAACAGCTTCTGTGTATTGCCAGAGTGATGCTGAAACTTCCACCGATCTTGATACTGGATGAGGCGACATCGTCAATTGATACGAGAACTGAGATTAAGATTCAGGAAGCATTTCAGAAAATGATGGAGGGGAGAACGAGTTTTATTGTGGCACATCGTCTGTCAACAATAAAAGAGGCAGATATCATTTTAGTGATGAAGGATGGCAATATTGTAGAACAGGGCAACCACGAGGAGTTACTTGCAAGAAACGGTTTCTATGCAAAATTATATCAAAGTCAGTTTGCATAGTATAAAACACAAAAAAGCGGACATACTGTAAAAAAAGAACCAGGAGGAATTACAGGATGAAAGCAGTTGTAGAAGATGGATGTATTGCATGCGGGATGTGTGTAAGTATCTGCCCGGAAGTGTTTTGCATGGGTGATGAGATTGCACAGGTACATGCAGACGTGACTGAAGAGAACGAAAAGGAAGCAAAAGAAGCAAGAGATGGCTGTCCTGTCTCAGTGATTGACATCGAAGAATAGAATTTATAGAGAAAAGAAAAAAAGAGGTCTCCTTTTTCTGACTTTACCATAAAGTGTAAAGTATAGAGAAATAAAGGAGACTTTTTTATGTGTGAAGAAGAGATTCAGGTAAGAGATTCTGCAGAATATCCTCCTGTGAAAGTATGTGAAAAAAATCCGAGGTATGCAATGGCGATGTTAAGCAATATCGGAGCCTGCAACTCAGAGATGTCTGCAGTCAGTCTGTATTTTTACAACAGTCTGATCGCAAATGGCAAGTATGAAGAAATCGGAAAGACATTTCACAAGATCAGTATGGTGGAAATGCACCACATGAATATTTATGGGCAGCTGGCGCAGAAACTTGGGGCAGACCCAAGGCTTTGGAGTGTTGAGCGGAGAAGATTTACATATTGGAGCCCTGGGTGCAACCGATACCCAAGGCGGATAGATATGATGCTGAAACATGCATATGAAGGGGAAAAGCTTGCGATTGCAACCTATAAAAGACAGGCAGAATGGATCCAGGACGAGTATGTTGTCGCAAATCTGGAGCGAATTATTTTAGATGAATGGCTGCATATTGAAATCATAGAGCAATTGTATGAAAAATACGTAAAAACGGCTATTCCCCGAGTGTAAATAAGTTGTATTTTTTAATCTGCTGGATATCCTCTTTGGAGAGCAGCAGGTCATCTATGAAATGATTTTCTTTTTGTATCTGAGACGTGATCAGGATCTTTCGGCTGCAGGGGCGCATGGTAAGTTGTGAGATACCGGACAAGATACCACTTTTCAGATCCGTTTGAGAAAAGGTATTTACGGTGCACATCCAAATTTCCTCCAGTGTATTTGCAGTATTTTTTAAACTATAATTTTGCCATGGCCCAAAGGTTGTGCTTTCACCGGAATAGATTACCTCGCATTTTCCAAAGTGTTCCAGATCATCTACGTCATAGAAAAGCTGAATCGAATAGGTATCCGGCTGATCTGTGGCGTATTCTTCAATAATACTTTTCATAATTCGTTTTCTTCTGCCATCATAATTGTACATGTAGTATTTTTTGAGGAGACTTTTGCGAGAGACATCCGGTTTCCCCTCGGACGGCGCAGACAAGAGATGCGAAGTGGGAATATGAAAAACCTCCCCGAATTCTTCCAGCGTCTCAACACTGACAGGAAGAATTCCTTTTTCATATTTTGAAAGAGTAGAACAACTCTTGTGTACAAGTGCAGATAAGTCTTTTAATGTATAGTGGTGTGCAATTCTGTATTTGCGGATATTATTTCCGACGCGCTCGTTTATTGTCATGTGTATACTCCTGAATTTCTTATAAATCAATTTTTGGATAAAAAATTAATCTTTTTAATATATAGAACTTTTGTTATGTAATAATTTGTAAGAAAATTTTACTCAGAATATAATACTATATGAAAAATTTCTTGTCAAGAAAATAGAAGATGTTTGATTTATGAACTATGTATAAATAGAATATAAAAAAATAAAAAAAATTGTGAAAAATGATTGGAGGGTTTGAAATGGGAAAACAGAGTGTATGGAAGTCGTATGATCAGAAGGAACTTAAGGAAGTTGATGCGGTCTGTGAGCGATATAAAACATGTCTGGATGCAGGAAAGACAGAGCGCGAATGCGTGACACTAGCAGTTGAAATGGCTAAGGAGGTTGGATACAAAGATTTGAATGTCTATATTGCCGAGGACAAACAGCTGAAAACAGGTGATAAAGTGTATGCGGTCTGGATGCATAAGATGGTTGCATTATTTCAAATCGGAGAGGAGCCGATTTCCAATGGAATGAATATTCTTGGGGCACATATTGACTCACCGCGTTTGGATGTAAAACAGAATCCGCTGTATGAAGCGGATGGATTTGCCTATCTGGACACACACTATTACGGTGGAATCAAAAAATACCAGTGGGTTGCACAGCCGCTTGCGCTACACGGTGTAGCTGTACTGAAAAGCGGAAAGACCGTCCCGATCTGCGTTGGGGAAAAAGAAGGAGATCCGGTATTTACGATTACGGATATTTTGATCCATCTTGCGGGCGAAAAAATGGAAAAGACTGCGGCAAAGGTTATTGAAGGTGAAAATATGGACCTTTTGATCGGAAATATGCCTTTGAGAGACTGTAAAGATTTGAAAGAAGAGGAAAAAGAGTTGGTGAAGGCCAATATTCTTTCTATTTTAAAACAGGAGTATGGGATTGAAGAGGATGATTTTCAGTCAGCAGAACTTGAAATTGTGCCAGCGGGTAAAGCAAGAGATCTTGGTTTTGACCGCAGTATGATCTTAGGGTATGGACAGGATGACAGAATCTGTGCATTTACATCCCTTTTTGCGATGCTGGAGGCAGAAAATCTGAAAAAGACAGGTGTGTGTCTTCTTGTGGACAAGGAAGAAATCGGCAGTGTAGGTGCGACAGGAATGCAGTCACATTTCTTTGAAAATACAGTTGCTGAGTTAATTGCACTGGCAGAAGGGGAATCTGAATTGAAAGTAAGACGAGCGCTTGCACGTTCCAGAATGCTTTCCTCAGATGTAAGCGCGGCGTATGATCCGCTGTATGCAGAGCATTATGAAAAACGAAATTCCGGATTCTTTGGTAGAGGAATTTCCATGAATAAGTTTACCGGTGTCAGAGGAAAAAGCGGTTCTAATGATGCGAATGCAGAATATATTGCAGTTTTAAGAAAAATCTTTGATGATGCAAATGTGGCATATCAGTTTGATGAGCTTGGAAAAGTGGATGCCGGAGGCGGCGGTACAATTGCTTATATCATGGCAAATTACGGGATGGAAGTGATTGACAGCGGAATTGCACTTCTTTGTATGCATGCACCTTACGAGGTGAGTAGCAAAGCGGATATCTACGAAGCCGTAAAGGGATATCGTGCCTTTTTGGCGAACGCATAGAGTACAGGAGGAGAAAGAATGGCAGAAAAAACAAAAAAACTAACAATGGGAGCATTGATTCTAATGATCTTTACATCGGTATAAGGTGGAATCTTTTCATGGATGCAGATTTGTGTCGGAACAAAATATGCGTTCGTGGCAACATTCATGTGGTATACATCTTATGTAATCTGGCTTGTAAATATCTCATCGGGAATTATGGTTCCGCTTTCCAATGCGATTTTTGGAAAAGATACGACAGCAGATTGGACATTGTTTGGATTGAAATCAACACAGACACTTGGAATTCTTGGAGTCATCTTTATCATTGCCGTTACATTTTTTGCAAGTAAGGGAATGAAAAACATTCAAAAGGTGGCATCTATCGGGGGAATTGCATGTATGTTCTTAAATGTCATGTTAATCGGAGGAGCGCTTCTTGTACTGATTGGAAATAAAGGAGAGTTGGCTCAGCCAATCGTTTCTGCGGCGTCACTTGTGGAATCTCCGAATCCAGAATATGCAGGAAGCCTTGCTATACTGGCGTTTCTTGTATATGCATTGTTCGCATATGGCGGAACAGAGGCAGTCGGAGGTCTTGTAGATGAGACTGAAAATCCGGAAAAGAACTTTGGAAAAGGTCTTACAATTGCAGCGATTATTGTTGCGGTTGGATATTCCATCGGAATCTTTTGTGTCGGAATCTTTACAAATTGGAGCGACACACTTTCAGCTGCTACCGTACATAAAGGAAATGCTTCCTATGTAATTATGAATAATCTTGGATATCAGATTGGAGCTGCATTTGGGGCAAGTCAGGGAACCTGCATACAGATGGGAGACTGGGCAGCGAGAATTATGGGAATCTCTATTTTGTTGTCTTTGGCAGGTGCGGTGTTTACTTTATGCTACTCACCATTAAAACAGTTGATTGAGGGAAGCCCAAAAGGACAATGTCATTAAGTTAAAATGATGTAAATGGC
>ULMJ01028214.1_pt1 | contig 11245 bp, 7 predicted proteins | sample 1951641 | NCBI WGS metagenome assembly ULMJ01 (sample SAMEA4835550, study PRJEB28245) | human gut metagenome | biome: gut microbiome; material: fecal sample | place: Denmark | collected 2008 | reverse complement strand
CTTATGATTATAGTTTCCGGCATAATAGGTCAATGCCAGCAAATCGGGGATTTCGTCTTTGGCAATAGTGCCTTTATCCAACAGCTCTTCTGCCAGCAGGTTCACTTCGTCGTTGATGAAGGGGCTGGTAATCAGCCGGCGGAACTTGTTGACCCGCTCGCTGTCGAATTTATATTTGAAGGCTTGGTCCCGCCATTCTGGCAGGAAAGTATATCGGGTGATTGGGTGTATGGGTTCCCACACCATGTCGCGGATGCGGTAATCGGGTGAATTCTTTTCATTATATTGGCTCACCCACCACGGGAACTCGCTGTAATATGTGGTGCTGCACCACTTGCCTGTGTTTTCGTTCAGCCAGAAGGCACCGTTTCCGGAGTGTCCGGCAGCCAGCACAGCCGCATCGCGTGAAGGAGCGATGGCGTATACCAGACCTTTGTTTCGGGTGGCTATCTTCAGTTCATCGGCAATGGTGGAAGTCAGTAGTTGTGAAGGAGAGGAATTTTCGTCGGTGAAGTTGCCCATAAAAGCGGCGTCATCCACACAGTTCACTGGGCGCAACGTATTGATGTCCATCCAATGCCGGGATATAATGCCGTTCATTGAGGGCGTTGTGCCGCTGTAGATGGCAGCAATGGCAGAGGCGCGGTCTGCTCCGTTGAAGGGGAATTCAGTCTGATAGAATACCTTTCCTTCGCGCATCAGCCTCTTGAAGCCTTTCTCTCCGTATAAGGACGAAAATGCTTCCATATAATCGGTGCGCAACTGGTCAATCGTCAGTGTCACCACCAGTTTCGGGGCGGTGGGCAACGGTTGTGCTTGCAGACCGGTGAATGTTAGTGCGAGTATGGAAGTTATCAGTCCCTTTTTCATATTTTTTCAGTTGACGAGGCTTTTTTTCTTAGTTGACAAGGTTTTCAGTTGACGAGTTGACGAGGGGGAATCTTTCCTTGTCCCCTTGTTAACTTGTCCCCTTGTTCCTATAATAAGATTGCTTGCTGAACGTACCAGCAAACAAAGTGCCAAAGGTAATACAGCTAAGTCAAATCTTTGCGGTATTATCGCCCAAAGCAGTATAAAAAGTGTTAAAACGACGAAATTAGCTACCATGTACCTGCTTTTCTGTCGTTTTCTCACCTTGTTTATCATCCACGGGAGGCAAAGCAAGTGCAGAGGATGAAATACAAATAGCAGGTAATTGGGGCTTACTGCCGGATGTTGGGAGAACAAAGCGAGGAAAGCAAGGATACATCCGGCCACTCCTGCACAGAAAAACAAGAGTAAGTCCACTCCCCAGAGAGTTTTCTGGCGCCGTATGCCATAAATGGTAGCGGCTGTCACCACGATGAACAGCAGTAGGGAAGCCTGCATCGGGGTGATGCCTCCGGAACGGTGGTCGGCGTCTGTCAGTCCGGTCACCACAATTTTTTCTTCGGTGGATACCAGCGGGCGGGCCTGCCCTTCCTTATTTACGATTTGGGCTGTATTGAAGTACTCCTGCACGTAGAAGGGGATGAACATCATCAATCTCCGGTTGATAGGTTTGTCTGCTTCACTCCCCATGCACATGTCCATGCCGAAGCGCGACCAGGGATGGCCTTCGCTGTATTTATGCAACAGGTCACGGAAGGAGACTCCCGTATTGTTGTCGGTCATATTGTCAGCATATTGCAGGGAGCCGTCGATGGCGCTCTCAATTTGGTCGCGCGGGCGGGTGGCACAGTTGTCATAGAAGAAGTTGTAGCGGTACACACGGTTCTCCGGGCGGTAGTTCTCCTGGAGCAGGCGAACCAGATGTTCCTTTTCGTCCTGGGTGAAGTTGAGGGTCTGCTGCCAGACGTCCCGTCCCAGATAGTCGTATTCTTCGGCAAAACGTTCGTAACTGGTCACTCCCAGTTGATAATCCGTTTCTCCCAAAGCGAAGCGGAAGATAAAGTTGGGAGCATTGAAATTGAACATACCGTAATTGAAAACTGCATCGATGCCCTGCGTATAGTTTTCGTAGCGGATGGCAGTATGTCCGAAAAGGGAATATATCTCTCCGCCCGATGCGCACGTCAGCAGGCTGATGCGGATGGAATCGGCGCGTTGGGCTTTCAGGCCGATGGCACAAAACACACTTATAATCAGTAGAAGGATGGTTCGTTTCATTTCGGTGCAAAGATAATGTAAACTGTGGGTAGAATAAAAAGAATTCATTCATTTTTTGTGTCGAAGCGCTGCTTCATTTGGTTTTCCTTAGTAAAGAACAGCCATCCACACTGAAAATCCTACAAAATGTGGGCATTTAGAAATGATTAACGTAAGGTAATTGCATATTTATTAACAGTTTGCTACATTTGCAACACTCTCTTCTCATGCAACCTATAAGAACGATGGGGGTTATCCCTGTGCTGATGAGTATCTGGAGAAAGGCAGAACTACTGATTATTAACCTGTTAAACTAAAATGAAGAGCCTCGAAATCGTATCTTATGTTTACTCCTTTGACCATCGCCATCTTCAGTGGTGCATTGTCCCCTTCCAGTTTGGAGGGGCAGCATTACATTTCTGCGCGGCTTCAGCAAGCCACGTGGAAGCTGAAAGATTTGCCGGGGGCGTTGGACGAGTTGACGGGGCGGTTGAGGGAGATATTATCCGATTGGCACGTTGACCTGCCTTACCCTTCTTTTGATTTCCTACCGTCGGCATCTCATTTTCCGGATTTCAATGCCACTGCTGCCCTTTGCCGCTTGAGGGTGGAAGAGATGGAATATACCCTGGATGTGCTTTATTGCGAGGAGCAACCCACTGTTCGCTATCGTTTTTACACTGCCCTTCTTCGTGCCGAGGCCCGGTGGTTGAAATTGTTGCTGAAAGAGAGAATTAGCCAGTTGCGTTCCGACACTGATGCACGCCTGTTGCTGTGCGAAGTGCTTGAAGAGGTGTACGACACCGGGGTATTGGTGGACGAAGCCTTTCGCAGAGGGCTTTCGGCTGAGTTGTGCGGACAGTTGAAAGGGGCATTGGCTTCACTATATCTGGAACTGACTATAAATTTCGGGCATTTGTTGCAGAGTGCTGATTATATGGGTTATCGGTATTTGTTCAACGATGCCCGTTACTTTCATCCTGTCCACGAGTGTGAGGTGCTGAAGTATGATATTCTGCAAGCCGGAAATCGGGTGAAGCGTTTGGTTAGTACGGATATCACAGAAAAGTGTGAGGAAGATGCTATGCAACTTTATGATGATTTGGTGGCACTGCTTGCCGGGCTCAAGTTATATTCGCATACCGAAGCCTGTCTGTGGCAAGGTGTTGTGGCGCTTGAGAACTTCCTTTTCCTTCTTCGCAGCAGTCGCCCGTCCGGTGATAAGATTCCTTACAGTCAGCTTGTTGACGAGCAATGGATGAGGACTCGCCTGAACGACCTGTGCAACGATCAGTATGCCGGCCATTTGCATTACAACGAAGGCCGGGGTGCCTCGCAGTGGACCCTCAGAAAGCTGAATGAGCCCTGTCTGGGATTTCTGAGTCCACTTGTTGCGTACGAGGCAAGCCTTCCCCGCATGCTGCGTAGCTACCTGCAGAGCAGACGGGAGCTTTACGAACAGAACTATTCGCGTCCTTTCATATCTATTTTGCCCGATGAAAAGCTTTCAATTCCGCTTTCTCGTCCATTGGCAGTCCAGTTGCCCGATATGGGCGAAGTACATACACTCCTGGCATTTCTGCACAAAGTGCCCGGCACCAGAGGGGGATACTTGATGAGTTCCGAACATGTTCAGTGGTTGGAAGATGATTTTCTGTCTTTTTTGCAGAGCGGGCAGATTTCACTGGCTCACAAGAACAGGGTGAAAATCCTGAAAGGGTATGTAGAGGTACTTTATGGTCTTTTCTTTCATTATCAAAAGCACAGGGGTGGCGATAAGAGGGATTATGCGATTTTTCTTGCCTCGATGCTGGATGTGGATGCACAGCCCGAAAATCTGGTGAGTAATTATAAGAGGTATATAGAAGCCTATGAAGCATTTGTCAGTAAAGAGAATCTTCGCCTCATTTCTTGACGAGTCGTTGACGAAATCAGTTCGTCAACGATTTTTTTTTACCACAAAGTAACACGGGGGAGTTCATGCAAAACGGATTAGCTACGAGCTACAGGCTACGAGCTACAAGTGCCTTTCGGAATATAGCGCAGCTACTTGTAGCTCGTAGCTTGTAGCTCGTAGCTCGTCTTAACTCTGACGATATTTCTCGTCAAGCTCACGTCATTTCAAACTCTTTTTCCTTTGCCTCCGAACCAAAGGAAAAAAAGATATGATACAGAATCTACTATTTTCAGAGCAACTGGAGCAGGTGCGCGATCATCTGCTCAGTCTGGCGCGTTTGTTGGAGCGTGCCGGAGTGAAAGCCCGTCCCGAGATTGCCCGGGGCTGGGTGGACGGACAAGAGGTGATGGACGCGTTGCACATCAGCCAGCGTACCCTGCAAAACCTGCGTGACAACGGGACCCTGGGGTACACCGTTTTGGGTAAGAAATACTTCTATCGCATTCAGGAGATTGATGACCTGTTGCGAAACAACTATGTGATGTACAAGCTCAGTGCATGGGGCAAGGAGGAGGACGAGCATCCTGCCACCGATGACAGGAAAGGGGGTGACAGATGAAACGCTTCAGCTTTTTTCTGGCTCCCGTCAGTAATGTCGTACCCCATAAGACGGTGGGGATAGAGCAAATCTACAATGTCATCCGGGGCGACTATTATCGTGCCGCTACCGAGGAGCTGCGCCGCCTGATTCAGGGAGAAGGAGTCACGCAGCGCGATGTGCAGCGCTTCAAGGCGAGAAACTTCGATTATGCCACCTTCAGCGGAGAGTTCAGCCGTCGGCGCGAAGACGCCCTGTTGGCGCATAGCGGGCTGCTCTGCCTTGACTTCGACCATATCAGTCGGTGGCAGGGTGGCGGGCATTTGCAAGGTGTCTATGGATTGCGCTATGCTTTGGCACACGATGCTTCGGTAGATACGGCCCTGCTTTTCCGGAGTCCGGGTGGTGACGGTCTGAAGTGGGTGGTTCCCATCGACCTGGAGCAGGGCACGCATGCCGACTGGTTCGAGGTCTTGTCCTACTACGTGTCGCGCAATTATGGGGTGGAACCCGACCCTTCAGGACGCGACATTGCACGTGCCTGCTATCTGCCTTGGGATCCGGATGTGCTGATGTACTGAATTATAAATCAAAAAAATAGCTCTTCTCATGTCAAAACAAAAATTTAACCTGGGTGAGTGGCGTCGTGACACCACTCTTACTCCCCGTGACGAGGTGGAAATCGTCATTTCACGCATTGAAACTGCAAGTCTCGATCTCACTTCAACTTATACTGACTGGCGCGACCTGGGGTTTGCGTTGTCTCAGGGGCTGGGCGAGGAGGGGCGTGCCTTCTATCATCGCCTGAGCCGTTTCTATAGTGGATACCAGCCCGCCGAAACCGATAAACAGTACACGGCTTGCCTGCACTCGCGCGGACATGGTATCACGCTGAATACCCTCTTCCACCGGGCAAAGCTGGCGGGAGTGGATATCAATACCCGTCCGTTGCCAAATTGCTATATTGCCACATTGCCAAAAGCGAAGGACGTGGCAATATCCCCTGTTGCCGGAGCGGATCGGACACCTCCGGGCGATGATTTCCCCACTTTCCCTGACGAAATCTACGCCTCCATGCCCCGCCTGCTCTCCGATGTCTGCTCTTACGGCATTTCGGCCGAAGACACGGACATGCTGTTGCTGGGTGCCCTCACGGTGCTTTCCTCTTGCTTGACGCAAATTTCGGGCATCTATGGACAGCGGCAAGTCTACCCCAACCTCTACCTGTTTGTCGGTGCACAAGCCTCGGCGGGTAAGGGGCGGCTGACGCTGTGCCGTCATCTGGTGGATGTGGTGCATGCCGACCTGCGCCGGCAGAACGTCCGCGAGTGGGAGGAATATCGCCGTGAGAAATCCCTCTACGAAAAGAGCAAACGCAAGGAGGGCGGCGACGAACCCCGCCAACCACCCGTCAGGATGCTTTTTATTCCTGCCAACAGTAGCGCCACAGCCCTCTTCCAGACGTTGAACGACAACGAAGGACAGGCCCTGATGTTCGAGACTGAAGGCGACACACTGACCACCACTTTCCGCAGCGAGCACGGCAACTACAGTGACGGCTTGCGCAAGGCTTTCCACCACGAGACCATTGCTTACAATCGTCGGAAAGACCGTGAATATGTGGAAATCTCCATGCCCCGCCTTTCGGTGCTACTGAGCGGAACGCCCCGCCAGATAGGGGCGCTCATCCCTGATGCCGAGAACGGGCTTTTTTCCCGCTTCCTCTTCTACAACCTACCCCTGCGCCCGGTATGGAACGATGTGTTTGCCTGCAACGGGGAGGATACGCTCGACAGTTGTTTTCTTCGGTTGGGAGGCCGTTTCTTCCAATTCTATTCACGTCTGAAGAAAACAGCCCCCCTGCACTTCACGCTCACCGCCGCCCAACAGGTAGAGTTCAACCGTTTTTTCAACTCTATGCAACGACAGGGACTCCAGTGCTTTGGTTCCGACATGCTGGCTTCTGTACGTCGTCTGGGGCTGACGGCCTACCGCATCTGCATGGTGTTCTCTTCACTGCGGCTGATGGATTATGAGGGAGACACTCCGCTGCCGGCCACCCTTTGTTGCCGTGATGATGATTTTCGCACCACGCTCCTGATGATGGAGGTGTTGCTGCATCATACGGGACTGGCATATGAAGGATTGCAGGCCGATACCAAGTCTGCGCCCCGCCGAGCCACCGTCGCCGAAGGCGATCAGCGCGAACGTCGGTTGCTTCAGTTATTTGAGGGATTGCCGGAGTCTTTCAATCGTGCGGGTTACCAGGAGGTGGCGCGTGCCGGGGGAATTCCTGCCCGTACGGCCGACCGCTATATCATTGAACTGTGCAATCAGGGGCGTTTGCAGAAGTTGGACCATGATGTGTATGGAAAAACGGGAAAGTGATTCGGTCTGAATTGTGTCCGCTCCGTATCTGAACCGTGTCCGGTCCGTACCAGCTCCGTAGTATCTCCGTAGTCTATAGGCACGGAGCTGCTACGGACTTGCTACGGAGTTGGTACGGAGATACTACGGAGATACTACGGAGACGTTGCGGAGATACTATGAAGATACAATGAATAATTCCCCCGAAATATTACTGATTATAAAGCTGATATGTTATCTTTGCAATGATTTAGTGCAAGAAACAATAAAAAAAAGATTATTATGACACTGATAGCGAATCCCATTTACGACTCTGTCTTCAAATACCTGATGGAGGATGACCGTGTGGCGAAAATCCTTCTCTCCGCCCTGCTGAAAAAAGAAATCGTGGAACTGCAAATGCGGCGCCAGGAATACTCCGCCATGCAGCAGACGCGCATCTCCATGTTCCGGATGGACTTCACCGCCCGTATCCGTGAGGCAAATGGAGAAGAGCATCTGGTAATGATTGAACTCCAAAAAACGTGGCTTGCCACCGAAACCCTGCGCTTCCGCCAGTATCTGGGCACGCAATACCTCAACAAGGAGAACATGCGCGAAGAAGACAATGGTACCTACGGTCTGCCTATCATTTCAATCTACATTCTGGGGCATAAACTGGGCGAACTGCACGAACCTGTGGTCTACGTCCGCCGCCGATACCTGAACTATGACGACTGCGTGATAGAGCATAGGGACAAGTTCATCGAAAGCCTGACGCACGACAGCATCATCATTCAGATTCCGTATCTGAAAGGCCGTACCCGAAATCACCTGGAACGTCTGCTCAATCTCTTCGACCAGGATTACATCTACCATGCTGATGACCATTTGCTGGAAATCGACGAGAATAAATTCACCGGAAAGGATGAACAACTGCTTATGAACAGACTGCTGAAAGCGGGCGTGGCGCCGGAAATCAGACGAGCCATGGATGTGGAAGATGAGATACTTTCGGAGATTGAAAAGAGAGATACGATTATCATGAGGAAGGAAGAGGAGATTGTAAAGAAGGAAGAGGAGATCGTGAAGAAGGATGAGGAGATCGTGAAGAAGGATGAGGAGATCGTAAAGAAGGAAGAGGAGATCGTAAAGAAGGATGAGGAGATCGTGAAGAAGGAAGAGGAGATTGTGAAGAAGGAAGAGGAGATTGTAAAGAAGGATGAGGAACTTGAGAAGAAGGATGAAATTATTCGCGAAGCTGTCCGTATGCTCAGTCAAGCCGGACTTTCGGTTGATGAAATAGCCCGAAAGTTCTCTTTATCCCCCGAAAGCGTAAATCACTTGCTTAATGAATAAAGGGCTACAGTAACTTAGGCTAATATTGTTGTTTCGTCTGCCTCCGCTCTTCAATGAGTGAAGGCGGGCGTTTCTTTTATCATCTACTGAATTTTTTTCCTTTCATTAGGGTTACGCCCTGAATACACGGGACTTGGCTTGTAATATAAAAATAATGTTCTTACCTTTGTCTGTTAATATTGGGGTTTTCAGGCAAATAATACAATGAAGGAACTATTATTACAAGCTACGCTTGATTCCGGTCATTCCGACGCTACTCCGTCCGATTTCTGCCGGTGGCTGGTATTCCTTACGGGGGAGCTTGCCACAGAACCGGGGAGGTTTGCCCCGATACTCTATCATACGCCCTGTCCCGGAGTACTTGAAGTGTGGCTGAGAGATGCTCCGGAGCAAACGGAAAGAAGCGTGGTTCGTTACAGGCGTCTCTCTTTCCATCCGCTTCCCCCGGTGTCCGCCTCTTCTCCTTCTGCTTCTGCCGACTGTAGGATTGCAGTGGAAGTGCTGCCTGCGAAACAAATATACATCGGCTTTCCTGTGTCTGAAATGGGGCTTGTGGGCGCTTCGCCCGCTCTGGTAACTGCAGGCGGATGGGTGATACCCTATGAGGCGCTCAGTCCGGTGCAGATAGGCCATCTGGACGCTGTTTATGCAGTGCTTACCCCTGCTTTGTCTGACTGCCTGGGTTGTGTCGGCTGTGTGGAACGGCACATGTCCGCCCCGTCCGGCCCTTATGAAGCTTTGTGGCAGGAGGTGGAAGGACTGTTGGCGCGTTGCTTCCCTTCGGGTGGGGCGGTCTCCGGCTGTCCCCTTCACTTGTCACTCCATCCGGCCGATGTGCCTGCCCACCGTTTGCGGTGTATCGGGGCGGAACATAGCCTGTTGCAGTTCGGCATGTCGGCCGTAGAAACCGATCCCCGCACCGGCCTTTGCCGTTACGGTGCCTGTCTGCCCGGACGGTGCCGTTCTCTTACCCTCACCATGCTCTATCCGAGGGGGCAACTGGATGCTGCCCGCCGCCTCTTCGGTCTTTTCTCCCCATTGGCTTCTCTTATAGCCGTGATGCCTGTGGGCAGCATGGACCGGTGGATAGCTTATGATGCGGATGAGCGTGCCGCAGACCAACTGACGCAGGCACTCTACACGCAGCCTGCCACGGATGTTCCTGCCGCTTTCAGGCTCTATTGCCTGATGGTTCCTTCGGGAGAGGCAGCCACTGCACTGATGGGGCGGCAATTATCGGTTCGCCTGCGCAGACTGGTGCTTTCCTTGGGTTCACTCTATGTGGGAGCCATTCCGTTGCATGCCGTCAGCTCCGGGGGCTTCGGAAGATACTTGCCCTCTGTGGCCTCACGCTTGCTGGTGCAGATGGGCGGCGTGCCGTGGATGCCCCGCCATTTTGCTTCGCAGGACACCGACCTTGTTGCCGGCTTCTCTTGCTCACGTCCCTCGCAATGTTTCGAGCCTTTCAGTGCGGTCACTTTCTACAACCATCCTGCACGGGGGTGCTGCTTCGACCTCTGCAAGGCTGAAGAGAAGTTTTCGCTGTTCTTTTCTTCGCGCTTCAGGAGGGCTTACGAACAGTTCCTGACCGACCATCGTGATAGCCCTCCCCGGCGTTTGGTGGTTTATTGCCACCGGGATCTTCCGACGGCGGCTCTTCTGTCTCTGGTGCGCTGGATGGTTCCGTATTCGGAAGCTGTACCGGTGGTGCTGGCGCAAGTGCGGCGCACGTCGAGGGCTATGCTCCGTCACTATGCCCCCGATGCTCCCGGCTGTATGCCTCCTGCGGGAACTGTTCTGGGCTGCACTGATGACACTTTCCTTCTTTTCTGCCGCGATTTCAGACCGTCGTCCGATTCTTCTCGCGCTTCTTATCCTTATCCGTTGGAGGTCAGGCTCAACCGCCTTTGTGCCGACGGCGGCCTGCAACCGTTGTCATCTGCCGAGGCGGACGATGTGCTGGTGCAAGCCTTTCAGCTTGTCAGGGCCAATCCGGCGTGTGTGGACGGCAGTCCTTTGCCTCTCGTTCTGTCGCATGCCGACCGCTTGTTGCGCCATCGTTGTCAGGAGTGGCAGCTTGAAATGGCGGATCGCATTGCCATGGACTGAGTTCGTGGCAACGTGACAATGTTGGCAATTTGGCAACCAACTGTGCAAAACGACGCAAAACGATGCAAAAATCACACGCTTTTAAAATCACTCTTCTTTACAGCCTACCTTTGCTTCAGGCTGAACGGTAAAGGCTCCTGCATCGCCGTGCTGCTGCAGAGGCATTGTGCCTGCTTGCTGCTGTCTGCCTTCTTCAGCCCTTGAGACTTGGTCGCATTGACCGGTCCTGATCCCTATAAAATATACGATAATGGGAGAAATTAAAAGAGGAATCCTCGGCGGATTCAGTGGAAAAGTGGGTACCGTAGTGGGTAGTACCTGGAAAGATGTGAGTTATATGCGTGCGCTGGCCATCAGTGTCAGTAACCCCCGCACTCCGAAACAACAGACGCAACGCGGCAAGTTTGCCATGAGTATGACCTTCCTGCGCGCTATCATTCCTTATGTTCGCGTAGGTTATCATACGTATGCCAAAGGGCGCACGGCTTTCAACGCGGCGATGTCCTACATCCTGCGCCATGCCATCACCGGTTCGGCTCCCCAGCTCGCTGTAGATTATGAGCGTGTGCTGGTGGCCCGTGGCACCCTGATGCCCGTCTTCAATGCTTCGGCTGCCTTGGTGGATGGCAAGATAACCCTGACGTGGAAGGATAACAGTAAACTGGGCGACGCCCTCGCTACCGACCAGGCTATGCCGCTGGTGTACAACAAGGAACGCGGTGAGGCCTACTACGACCTGAAAGCTGCCACCCGTGCCGACGGCACTGTACAGTTGACGTTGCCCGATAATTGGGAAGACGAGGCGCTGG
>ULMJ01023710.1_pt1 | contig 11247 bp, 8 predicted proteins | sample 1951641 | NCBI WGS metagenome assembly ULMJ01 (sample SAMEA4835550, study PRJEB28245) | human gut metagenome | biome: gut microbiome; material: fecal sample | place: Denmark | collected 2008 | reverse complement strand
ACAGTGGAACAGTAATGGCTGGTGGTATATCGGGGCTGATGGTAGGGTAGACTTCAATAAGAATACCGTAGCACCAAATTCAAACGGCTGGTGGGTAATCCGCAATGGAAAAGTAGATTTTAATTACAATGGGATTGCCTCAAATTCAAATGGAAGCTGGTACTGCAAGTGGGGCAAAGTTGATTTTGACTATAACGGAAAGTATAAAGATTCTTCAGGAAAAACCTACAATATAGTAGGAGGTCGTGTTCAATAACGGTTAATTTTGTATGGAAAAAAGCACGAAAACAAATACAGCTATATTTGACAGTAATATATATATGCTGTATAATAATTGCGCATTTTATGTTGTATGAATATAGAAATGGGAAAAATAGAATATGACTAAAGATATAAAAGTAATCATTGCGGCACACAAGAAGTATGCAATGCCTAATGATCCAATGTATATACCTGTTCAGGTAGGGGCAGAAGGGAAAAAAGATATAGGATACCAGAGAGATAACGAGGGTGAAAACATCTCAAGCAGGAATTCGATGTTCTGTGAGCTTACAGGACTTTACTGGGCTTGGAAAAATCTGGATGCAGACTATGTGGGACTGGCACACTACAGACGCCATTTTAAGGGAAAGAAAAAGTCAAAGAATATAATGGAGTGTGTACTTAGCCTGGATGAAGCATCAGCGCTATTAGATGGGTGTGATATCATATTGCCAAAAAAGAGAAACTATGTGATAGAAAGTATTTATGATCATTATAAGCATACACACCATATTGAGACACTTGACTGCGCGCGAGCTGTGATAGCCAATAGCTGCCCCGATTATCTGCCTGTGTTTGACAAAAACATGAAGAAGACACATATGCATGCATTTAATATGTTTATCATGAGAAAGGACTTATTAGATGATTATTGTGAGTGGCTGTTCAACATACTTTTTGATGTTGAAAAACTGTTAGAAAACAAAGAATATGATGCATTTCAGGCAAGGTACCCAGGTAGACTGAGCGAGCTTCTGCTTGATGTATGGATTGATAAGAATGGATATAAGTATAAGGAAGTTCCATTTATGTACACAGAAAAAATAAATAAATTCAAGAAGGTTAAGGCATTTTTGGCAGCAAAGTTTTTGAATAAGAAATATAGTGGAAGTTTTTAGTATAAAATAATCCCTTAATAGCTCTAATTACTATAAGGGATTATTTTTAGTGTGGTGAAAGGATTTATCTGATGAGTATAAGAGTATTGGTTTTTGGCATGACTGATAATCCGGGTGGAATGGAAAGCTGTGTGATGAATTATTATAGGAATATTGATAAAAGAGATGTACAGTTCGATTTCCTGTGTAACTGGGATAACATGGTATATGCAGATGAGGTAAAAGAAAATGGCTCAGTTATATATACAATACCTCAGCGAAGTAAAGATTATAAGGCATATAAAAAGGCTATGGATGATTTCTTTGAAAATTATGCCGGAAAATATGATGTATTGTGGTATAATACATGTACATTAGCTAATATTGATTATCTGATATACGCTAAAAAATATGGAATAAGTAAGAGAATAATACATGCTCATAATTCCGGAAATGAGACATCTAAGTTAAGGGGAATGCTTCATTATATGAATAAGATGAGACTGAATAGATATGCAACAGATTTCTGGAGCTGTTCAATGGTTGCATCTAAGTATTTCTTTAATAATAAGCAGATATCATCTGACAGGCATCATATTATAAATAATGCGATACAGACGGAAAAATATGCGTTTGATGAAGAAGTTAGATCAGCAATTAGAAAAGAATATGGGTTGGATGGTAAATATGTTATTGGCCACGTTGGAAGATTTCAGTATCAGAAAAACCATGAATTCCTAATTGATATATTTAATGAATACTTAAAACTTGATCCTAATGCAATACTGATGTTAATAGGACAAGGGGAATATGAAGAAACAATAAGACATAAAGTTTCAGATTTAAAAATAACTGACAAGGTATTATTTATGGGAGTTCGTTCGGATGTTAATAGGTTATTACAGGCTATGGATACATTTTTGCTCCCGTCTAGATTTGAAGGACTTCCATTAGTACTTGTTGAGGCACAGGCATCAGGATTGCCTTGCTATGCATCTAAAGATGTTATAACTAAAGAATCTGATATTACAGGGAATGTTAGGTTTATTGGACTGGATTTTGATGCAAAAAAATGGGCTGATATAATCTATGAAAATAAATGTTCTAATGTGAATAGAGAAAAATATACTCAGCTAGTAAAAAAGGCTGGATTTGATATAAATACGGAAACTAATAAATTTATATCATATTTGAGGAAATAAGAATGAGAAAGATATTGGTTATTGGGCAAAGTGACAATCCTGGTGGGGTTGAAGCTGTAATTAAGAGATATTATGAAAAAGTAAAAAAAGAAATACAATTTGATTTGATGGTATTTACAGACATATGCTATGACGAAGAATATTACAAAAAAAACAATTGTAAAGTGGTTTATATAAAAAGTGCTCAGTTTAAGCATCCGTATAAATATAAAAAGGAAATAAAAAGATTCTTTTTGAAAAGCAAAGGAATTTATGATGCAATATGGTATAACAGTTGCGATTTAGCTAATTGTGGATATATCATGAAACAGGCAAAAAAAATTGGAATAAATAAAAGAATAGTGCATGCTCATAACAATGAATTAATGCAAACAGGCAAAAAAAGATATTTTTACGAAATTATGCATCAATATTGGAAAAATAATATTGATAGATATGCGACGGAGTTTTGGGCATGCTCTGAATTGGCTGGACGTTTTTTTTATAAAGAGTCTATATTAAAATCTGATAAGTATAAAATAATCAATAATGCTATTAACGTAAAAAAATATTGTAGAAATAATGAGATTAGGAGTCGTGTTAGAAGAGAATTAGGCATTAATGAAAAAGAGATAGTACTAGGACATGTTGGAAGATTTCAATATCAAAAAAATCATGATTTTCTCATTGATATATACGATTTGTTTCATAAAAATTATCCGGACAGCAGATTACTTCTTATAGGGCAAGGTGTTGAAGAAAAAGCAATAAAAAATAAAGTAAAAAAATTGAATTTAGAACAAAATGTAATTTTTACCGGTGTAAGGGATGATGTAGATGAATTATTTCAGGCAATGAATGTTTTTGTACTTCCATCGCGATTTGAAGGCCTTGGAATAGTGCTTGTTGAAGCACAGGCAGCAGGCCTACCGTGCGTTACATCTAAAGATGTTGTTCCTGATATGGTGAATATTACGGGAAATGTTGAATTTGTGGCATTGGATGAACCTGTTGAAAAATGGGTTTCTACTATATATAGACAAGCAAATAAAAAAATTGATTATGTATTAAGTAATAATAAAATATCTGATGCTGGTTTTGATATTGATATTGAGGCGGGAAAATTTAAAAAGTACATTGAAGAGTAGAAGAAGGAAAAAGCAATGGTTAATAAGTATTATTTGAAAATTCAAATTGACGAATCCAATACTGCTAGCTCAAAGGCGGTTAATGACTGTAATCATATTTTGGATACTTGTGGAGTGAAACCGTATTGCCTAAATATAAAAAAACAAGGTAATAAATATATTAAGAAGGTTAATAATTTTTTACAGTTTGAAAAAATAAATAAAATAAAAAAGAACTCACTTCTTTATGTACCACATCCATTGTATGTGAATAAAAAATATATTGATATATTAAGTAAGGCAAAGAAGAACAGAAATATAAAGTTGGCTTTTATTATACATGATTTGGATTCACTAAGAAAAATGTTTCCGGATGCGGCTTCAGATTTCGAATATATAGATGGTAAAATGTATCAGATTGCAGATTATGTTATATCACATAATGAGAGTATGACGGAATATCTTGTGGATAGAGGTGTAGATAGAAATAAAATATTTAATCTGGAAATATTTGATTATCTTACCGATACAGGCTCGGATGCGAAAGAAATTAAATATGTAAAAACATTGAATATAGCTGGAAATCTTGATACAAACAAATGCAAGTATATTAAAGGATTAAATAGACTGAATAAGGATATTGATATAAATCTTTATGGTTTGAATTTTGATAAAAAGATACTTGATTCGTCATCAATACATTACAAAGGAGCATTTCCGGCAGATGATATACCGGCAAAACTAACAGAGGGGTTTGGACTTGTTTGGGATGGCGAAGGAATTGATGGGTGTACAGGTAATACGGGAGATTATTTGAGATATAATAATCCGCATAAATTATCATTATATCTTGTGTCTGGGTTACCAGTTGTTATTTGGAGTAAAGCAGCAGAAGCAAAATTTGTCAGGAAAAATAATGTGGGAATACTTGTAGATTCAATTGATGAGTTTGCAGCAGATTTTGATAATATAAGTGAGCAGCAGTACAGTGAAATGTTAGATAATACTAAAAAAATAGCTGAGAAGCTTAAAAGGGGAGCCTATTTAAATAGTATTGTTAATAAGATTGACAGACAATTGAACATGATATAGGGAGAGTGATCAAATGATTTATGTTTTGACCTTTTTTTTCTTAATAATGACAATTATTACATATAAACTATTTAAAGGTGAAATTGCAAATCCGGCATTTATATATTGTTTCATGTATTTTATTAGTTCTTTTTGTACTATGTGTAATGTAAAAGAGTGGAATGTGATTTTAGCATATAAGACATTTGGTATATTATTTATAGGAACTATTGAATTTGTTTTTGTTGTATGGTTAGTAGAAAAAGCGTTTAGAAAGAAGTGTAAAGTTGAAAATAAAAATCAGGAAATTATAGGGATTAATAAAGTATTAATTTATGCATTAATAATATATTCTATAATTGTAATTACATTAACAATTTATTATGTATTAAAAATAGCAGGTGATTTTGGAACCTATAATTCATTCTCAGAAGCACAGCATATTTTTAAATCACATGTTTCGTATAATAATGATGCTTCATTTCCACATTATTTAAGTTTGATGTTTAAGCTATTGGAGTTATCATCATATTATTGTATTATAATTTATGAAAAAATTGTTATTTATTCTTCAAAAAAAGACTTAAAGAAAAATATAATTACAAAACTATATTATTTAATACCAGTAGTTTTATATGTTTTTAAGGAGTTAATTTGTTCAAGCAGAATTACAATTTTAAGTATATGTTTAGGCTCAATCACAATTGCGGTAATTTTTTGGAGCCAGAAGAAAAATTGGAGAAGTAGGATTTCATTTAAAAATATAGGGATTATCGTTTCCATAGGAATTGTAGGAATGATATTATTTTATTTTAGTGCGTCTTTAATTGGAAGGGAAAATAAAAAGAATATATTCCAGTATGTAACAGCATATGCAGGTGGCTCAATACAGTGTTTGAATCACTATGTTTTGTTTCCGATAGAAGAAGAAAAATCTAATATTATTGGAAATGAAACTTTTTATACATTATTACAGTCTTTGGATAAATATCATATTACACATACAAATATTGCGCAGAAGCAAACTGCTCATTTGAGCTTTAGATATTATTATGATTCAATGATTGGAAATGTATATACAGCATATAGAAGATGGGATCATGATTTTGGATGGGCTGGAATAATTATTTTAAATGGGATAATGGCAGTTGTATTTGCAGTTGGGTATTATTTACACAAGTATAAACCCAATATGAAATATAATGAGTTGATTACAGTAATATATATGTATCTTGCATATTGTGTTTATATGCATTGTATTGATAGTTATTTTTATACGACAGTGTTTCAAGTTACATTTGTTACAAATGTGATTATCTTTTCAATATTATACTTTATACTATATAAATCAAAATTTTCCGTCAAAATTAAAGTGGATAATGAGGAGTGTGTTGTAACAGACAAAATTAATATTTTGATGATTTTACCGGGGCTAAATGTATGTGGTGGAATGGAATCATTTATTATGAATTATTATCGTAATATGGATAGAAATAAATATCACATTGATTTTTTGACTCATAATGTAGGCGAAAATTCATATGTTGATGAGATTAAGAATCTTGGTGGAAATATATATGTTTTGCCTTCATTCGGATTGAAATCACTTAGGCAGATAAAAAGAAAGTATATTGAGATATTAAAAGAAAATTCATATCAGATTGTACATTGTAACATGGCAAATGCTGCGTTTATATATCTAAAATATGCTGAAAAGTACAAAGTACCGGTTAGAATTTTACATAGTCATCAGAATAAGGCAGCTGATCGTCTTTCACATGCAGTTAGAAATATACCTTTAATCTTATGGGGAAAGGATTATGCAAATTGCAATGTTGCCTGTTCAGATTTAGCAGGAAAATATTTATTTGGAAATAATAATTATAAATTGATTCCTAATTGTATAGATTATTCTAGTTTTAAATATAATGCTACTGTACGAAAGCAGGTAAGAGGTGAATTTGGAATAAAGAAGTCAGAGTTTGTGATTGGAAATACAGCAAGACTTTGTCCACAGAAAAATCAGATGTTTCTTTTAGAACTTTTAAAAGAGTATAATAAAATCAATTCAAATGTCAAAATGCTTATTGTAGGAGAGGGTGAGGATGAGAGTTATCTTAAATCAAAAGCGGACGAGTATGGACTAAGTAATAAAATAATATTTACAGGAGCGCGGGGAGATATTAACAGATTACTTCAGGCAATGGATATATTTGTTTTTCCATCGCTATATGAAGGATTAGGAATATCTGTATTAGAGGCGCAGGCAAGTGGGTTATATTGTATATGTTCTACTGGTGTACCGAACATGGCAAAAATATCAGATAATTTTGAAAGAATTGATTTAAAGCAAAGCATAGATACATGGTGTGGTGTTGTGAAAAATGTTTTTAATGAACATATAAATAGGTTAGATGTGTCTTTAGATGATAAATATGATGTAAAGAATTGTTCTGCTCTTTTAGCAAGTCTATATTCGGTAGAATTAGATATGACCAATTAAATGATTAGGTGGTGTTATGAAACAAAAATCTTTAAAGCTTAATTTCATAATGAATGCAATACTTACGATGTCTAGTTTTTTGTTCCCTCTTATTACATTTCCATATGTTTCAAGAGTTTTACTTCCGGAGGGAACAGGACGAGTATCGTTTGCTAACTCTGTTGTGACATACTTTGTTATGATTTCTCAGCTTGGTATACCCACGTATGGAATTAGGGCATGTGCGGTTGTAAGGGATAATAAAGAAAAGTTAAAAAAGACAGTGTATGAGTTGTTTACAATTAATACAGTTATGAGTGTTTTGGCATACGTTGTCTTTTTTATAGCTTTGGCGTCCGTGCCGAAAATGAGACATGATTGGAAGCTTTTTTTAATTACAAGTTCACTTATTTTCTTTAATACAATTGGTGTTGAATGGTTGTATAAGGCACTTGAACAATATACTTATATAACTATTCGTTCAATAATATTTAAGTTTATAGCCCTTATTGCGATGTTCGTACTTGTACATAATGCAGGAGATTATGTGATTTATGGTGGAATATCTATATTTGCGGCATCTGCTTCCAATGTTTTTAACTTCATTAGATTGAGAAAAATTGTAGGTAGAGAGAAAGTATCTAATCTTGATTTAAAAAAACATTTTAAACCGATATTCACATTTTTTATCATTTCATGTGCTACAACAATTTATACAAATTTAGATAATGTCATGCTTGGATTTATTAAGGACAATGTGGAAGTTGGATATTATAATGCAGCAACAAAGATAAAGAATATTCTTGTTAGTATAGTTACATCACTCGGAACTGTTTTAATGCCTAGAGCATCTTATTATATCGAAATGGAAAAATGGGATGAATTTTATAAATTATCAAAGAAGGCTATAAAGTTTGTATTTTTAGCAGCAACTTCTATGATGTTGTATTTTATGATATTTGCCAGAGAGGGTGTGTTATTTCTTTCAGGAAGAGCATTTGAAGGTGCTATAGTACCTATGATTATTGTTATGCCAACATTATTTTTTATAGGACTGACAAATATTATGGGAATTCAGATGTTGGTTCCAATGAAAAAAGAGAATGCGGTTATGATATCAACATTTGCAGGCGCTTTAGTTGATTTGATTTTAAATGCAATTTTAATTCCGTGGTATGGATCAATTGGTGCGGCTATTGGAACACTTGTGGCTGAGTTTGTTGTGCTTATTGTACAGCTTATATATATCAAAGATAATGTGAAATATTTGTATGCAAATCAGGGATATTTGAAACTGATATTAGCACTGCTGATTGCTTCATTAGCGGCGATTTGTATTAAATGTGCATTGCATGGAATATTTATAAAGCTTGTTGTTTCTGCTATAGCATTCTTTGGATTATATGTTGTGGTATTATATATTTTAAAAGAAGAAGTAGTGGTGGAAAATGTTCGGAGTGCTATTGGTAAGATTATTAAGAAATAGGAAAATATAAAGTGAGGAATAAGTTCAATGGAGAGTATTTCAAGGAAACGAATAAATTGGATTGATTATCTCAGATGCTTGGCAATATTATGCGTTGTGCTGTGTCACATAACAGAATCAGTTTTTTATTTATCCTTTGATAACTACTTAGAGATATCTGGTAATCATAATTTGCCATTAATTTTATTTGCAATAGGAAGACTTGGAGTACCGTTTTTTTTATTAATTTCGGGATATTTATTATTAGATAAAGAATATAGTGATAAGAAATGCACTTTATTTTGGAAAGAAAAAGTATTTCATTTATGGATTATATTTGAAGTGTGGCTGCTGATATTTTTTATTTGGGATAAGTTATATGAAAATATGCAGCTTTCTTTTGTGGATTTATTAAGGGAAATTCTATTTCTGCGTTTAAGTGAAATGGGACAAATGTGGTATCTTCCAACAATTTTGGGTATATACTTGTTTATTCCATTTATTACAATTGTTTTGCATAAGGCCGATAAAAAACATATTAAAATACTCTTGTGCATTTGTATTCTATATTTATATGGTGTACCTACACTTAATATTTTATTAAATATTTTTCATCAGGAGAATGTGGCCACACAATTATCACTGGATTTTAGCGGTGGAATTTATGGCTGCTATTTGATAGTTGGTTATTTAATAAAAAAAGATGTGCTAAAAAAAATAAAAAATGTATTTTTAATAATAATATCATTTATCTCTTTTGTAATAGTCTGCGCGTTAGAAATATTTTCGTATCGTAATGGAAATACGTGTAACATATGGTATGATTGCTTGTTTTTATTTATATCCGGTGTGTGCATCTTTGAGTTATGCTCAAGACTAAAACTTAAGTCAAATAAAGTAATAGAGTTTGGTGCAAAATACTCTTTTGGTGTATATCTAACACATAACATGGTTAGATCGTTTATTATGAAAAATATCGTTTTTGATAATGTCAATAAAATAGTAATGATAGTAATATACGAGATCTTTGTTATTGTGATTAGCTATATTGTTACTTTTGCAATTTCGAAAATACCAAAGATTGGAAAATATATTTTGTATATAAAGTGAGTGATATGAAACAAAGATTAGCATATTTAGATAATATTAAAGCAATATCAATAATTTTGGTGGTTTTTTGCCATTATACATTATTATCAAACAATACTGTTATAGGTAATATATTTATGACGATGGCATGGGGAGCAGTTCCATGTTTTATGATGGTGTCAGGTGGTTTGATGAATACAAAGAGTGTTTTTTCCTGGAAAAAACATCTTAGAAATATCATTTCCACATATGTAGTTATATGTATTTGGAGAATCATATATATTGTTATTCATATCTTAATTAATGGATTTATTTATTCATATAAAGATATCTTCAAGTGTGTATTCTTCTTTGATAATATTGATGGAATTGATTTGGGTGTATTTTGGTATATGATTGCGTATTTAATGATTCAAATTATATTTCCGGTTACTTGGACTCTTTTTCATAGCGATAATATAAAAGCATATTTATTTATTTTGGTTGTTTCATTTTTGCAAGGGATATTTATACCTTCTGTTTGTATTGGATATAGATTATTTACTGGAAATGATTATTTAGATAGTTTACTAAATATGACGGGAAATGTTTTACCGTTTTCTGAGTATTCTAATATGTTATTTTATTTCGTGTTAGGGGGAATATTATTTAGATATAGGCAGACGGTAAAAGAAAAATTATCATTAGCAAAAAGTATAATTATATTTATTATGGGATTGGTTGCATTGGTTTGTGAAAAATTTTATGCAACAAAGAGTTGGGGCTGGAATAATAATTATATAAATGATGGATATGCAAGAATAACGACTTGTTTGATTGCGGTGGGGATTTTTCTAATAATTGATCAGCTGAGTGGCGAAAAAGAAAATTTTATAGGTAAAACGGTTGGAAGCTCAACATTGGGTATATATTATATGCATTTTATTATATTGATAGTGTCAAATGTTTATTTATACAACCTTATTCCGGGACGTTCCTTTTTGATGAATTGTATAAAAACTATAATTGTTGTATTTTCTACTGTTATTGTGACATTGATTCTAAAAAAGATACCGGTTATTAGAATTTTAGTTATGTAGATTTAATAAAGGAAGTGATTATAGATGTCAAGAATTATAATAAATAAATTAGGACCGATTAAGTATTGCGAACTCGAGATTAAGGATTTCATGATATTTACAGGACCACAGGCCTCTGGCAAAAGTACAATTGCAAAGAGCATATTTTTCTTTAAAAATATCAAAAAACTGCTTATAGATCAAATCAATACTATGGTATTTGGAAGTAATAATGGCAAAAGTATGTTGATGAACATTAGACTGACCAAAGAAATCAGGTCATGTTTTTTGCAGACATTTGGTACGACATGGTGTATGCATAATGATATGTATCTACAGTATTATTATTCTGACGATGTATATATAAAGATTTCCTTAAAGGAAGATAATTATAACAAGCACAATTATATTTGGATAAAGTTTAGCAGCAAATTGAGTGATTTCTTAAATTATTGTGATACAATAGATTTAGATATGATGCTAAATCCAACAAAGCATATAGTAATTAGAGAAAAGATAAATGTTGTTTTTGATGATGATACAGATGTGATTTATATTCCGGCCGGAAGAAGCATGATGACATTGCTTAGTTCCCAGCTTATGTTTATGTATACTGTAATGAGTGACGAACAAAA
>ULMJ01025470.1_pt1 | contig 11286 bp, 9 predicted proteins | sample 1951641 | NCBI WGS metagenome assembly ULMJ01 (sample SAMEA4835550, study PRJEB28245) | human gut metagenome | biome: gut microbiome; material: fecal sample | place: Denmark | collected 2008 | reverse complement strand
AACCGGCAGGTCCTCCCCCAGCCACAATGACATCATAGGATTCATCCATTGGAATCTCCCTAGAAAATTCAATTTTCATCTTTTCAATTCCTCCTAAATCATTTTCCGTGTACCGTACGTTCATTCTCAGTATAGCAGATGAAAAAATCTCAAAAAAGGTACATCCTTCTAAGTTTCTACCTCAAAATTATAGGAATTGATCTTCGACAAAAAAGAGCTGCCCCGAAAACCAGGACAGCTCCTATCTATATCACTTTAGATCTTGTATCAGTGGATTGCGTCCAACATGGCTACTCTTTTTTCATGACGGCCGCCTTCAAAAACAGCTCCAAGCCATGCATCCACAATCATTTTTGCCAGCTCACTTCCCACCACGCGGGCCCCAAAAGCAAGCACATTGGTATTGTTGTGCTCTCGGGAAAGTTTGGCAGAATAAGGTTCGCTGCACACCACCGCTCTTACACCAGGCACCCGATTTGCCGCCAAGGAAATCCCCACACCCGTTCCACAAATGGCGATTCCCAGTTCCGCTTGCCCGCTCACCACAGCTCGTCCCACTTTCTCCCCATACACAGGATAATCACACCTTTCCGAACTGTTTGTGCCCAAATCAAGCACCTCATGCCCTTTTTCTTCCAAATACGCTGCAATTTCGTTTTTCAGTTCCACGGCAACATGGTCATTCCCTATTGCAATTCTCATTTTCTATTTCCTCCCCCTTAAAGTCTACGCAGCTCCGAGAAAATGTCTTTATAGCTTTTTTCTTTTCCAAACAAGGCCGAAGTTCCCAGAACAAACCCGTTTACACCTTTTGCGCCCAAATCTTCAATTTTCTGGCGGGAACAGGCTCCATCCACTAGAAGCTTGTAGTCATATCGTTCTTGCAGTTGGAGCAAAGCATCGATTTTCTCGTCAACAAAAGGCAGGTAACTCTGCCCAGCGAATCCCGGGTTCACTGTCATTACCAACACATAGGATACCAAGCCCAACAGTGGTCGGATCGTCTCAACCGCCGTACCTGGGTTTATTGCGATACCTGCTTTTGCGCCGCAGTCCACTATTTTTTCCAGAGTGCGAGGAGCATGCAAATCTGCTTCTGGATGAATATAGATAATTTGAATCCCCATTTTCGCGAACAACTCAACATAACGGCCCGGATCAGTAACCATCAGATGAACATCAACAGGCTTGTTGGAATATCGTGCGATGAATTGTGTGTCCTGAAGACCCATTCCAAAATTCGGCACATACATTCCATCCATAATATCAATGTGAAAAATATCTGCCCCCGCATCTTCCAAATTAGCAACTTCCTCTGCTAAACTTCCAAGATTGGCACACATCATAGAAGGACACAAGAGTTTCTCTTTCATTTTCAGTCCGCGGCCTCCTTATCGATCAAGTGATCCCAGGCATAAAGTCCAGCGCCAATGACACCATTTTCCCCGGAATTCTCTGAGATGAGGATCTTAAGATTTTTCTCCGGAAACGGTTTCCGAGCATGAACCCGAATGGCTTCGATCAAATCCTTAACTGGAAAGCCCTCCATTGAAATGACGCCGCCTCCAAGAATTAAAACCTGAGGATCCAGGATATTAACTTCAGACGCTATGGGAAGAGCTAAATGCTGTATGTACTCACATAAAACGGGAGATCTCCCATGGCGTAGAAACAGCTCGTGGATCTTAGTATCAGGGAAATATTCCATTTGGATGCGTTCCAACCCTTTGCCCCCTACCAATGGTTCCGCACACCCTTGGTTTCCGCAACCACAAGGTTCCTTGGACTCCCAAACCGGAATATGTCCCAATTCTCCCGCGGAACCATTGGCTCCTAAAAACAGTTTTCCATCAAGATAAATGGCATTGCCAATCCCCGTGCCCACATAACAGCCAATAGCCACCGTATGAGGCGAGATGGCAAACCGCATGAAATCGTAATAGAATAGAGCGCTTACGTCTTTAAGCAGGAATACTGGAATCTTCAAATCCGCCTCCAAACGCTCTGCCAAAGGGACGCCATCCAGGCCTTCCAAATTAGGCGCATTGTATACGACAGTCTGTTCCCGGTTCAAAGTAGCGGGAAGACCAATGACAATCCCCAAAACCTTTCCAACAAGTTTCTTTTCCATCAAAAAATGATTTAGGAAGCGACCCAGACCCTCCACAGGGTCCTTTTGAAGAATGTCTCTCTGACGCACTTTCTCATAACCGCTGAGTTTACCTGTTTTTGAGACACATCCAACTCGCAGATGCGTTCCGCCGATGTCAACCCCCACTACCACAGGTTCTGAACGATTTTCATCATGACAACACATAAGGTTCTCCATCTATCTTCGTCATATCAATCAGAGCTTTCATGTAATGGCCATACTTTGTCGTTAATTCCTCATGAGCCTGGTCAAACTTGCTCATAGGATAAATTTTTACAGGCACATTCACAAAATTCCAACGCCCAGAAGCAAGCAGCTCCACCGCATTTCGGGCACCGGTCAAAGAAAGGTCCCATTCTCTCGGATGAACGCTTAGGCAGTCAATCGCTTTCATGTTCAACTGCTGCATGTCCACCAGACGCTTCCCGCCAGTGTGGTACGCTCCTACGCAAAGCTGCCCGCACATTTTAGTCAATCGAATCGCCAGATCAAGAGATTCATTGGTTTCTCCCCACTCCATCACACATTCAAATCCCTCAAATCCGTTCTCACTATCCAAGAACTTCTTTTCGGCCTCTTCCACTAAGTAAGTTTCGTCGGCGCCGTACCGTTTTGCATCCTCCAACGATTCCTGGCGGATATCAATCGCCACTACTTTCGCGCCACGGAGTTTTAACAACCCGATGGCACCACAGCCCATGTAGCCGCAACCCACTACACACACCGTTGTCCCAGGCATGCTCAGACGCGCCTTGCTTACCGCGCTCATTAAGCAGGAAAGCGGTTCCAAAACCAGGTCTTCATCCCTCAAATGGTCCGGCAGTTTAATAACCGCTTCCTTTTCCGGATCGGCAACCGCATATTCTACCATACCGCCAGCTCCAGGAAGGCTGCTGCCCCACATGCCGCTCACTCGATCTCCTACTTCAAAGCCTTTCACGTTTTTGCCCACTTTTGCGATGACGCCCATAGGCTCATGCCCAAATGCTTCTCCCGCTTTGGCCGTAGACCAAGCGTAATGTTCAGACATACATACACCTGCGTATTTTAGACGAATCAGGACTTGGTTATCGCCCATTTCGGGAATTTCCACTTCGCGGATTTCGCTTTTCTTGGGACCGACTGATACAATATGCTTCATTGTCACACGAATCACATCCTTTGTAGAATTTGGCTCAATTTTACCAGACAAAAAAAGATGTTGTGAGAACAATACCGAGATTCTTGTGGACAAAAGCGATTTCTCAATCTATAATGTTGACTTAAAGAATCAGTTTTGGAGGAACAACCAATGCATGTCCGCTTAGTGGGAATGTCCCCAGTTTTATATAATCGAATGTCCAGCCATACCCATGACGATTGGGAGATTGTTTTAAATTTTCAGGGAAGCGGACAAACTGATATCGGGAACCGACGCTATCCTTTTGGACCGGGAACGATTATTTGCCAGCCTCCCAACATTCCTCACAACAAGCTTTCTAAAAATGGTTTTCGGGACATTTATATTCAGCCGATTTCTTTTCCTTTGCAAAAACTTGCCGATGAAAATGGAGTGCTTGTCTTACAGGACGATCACGAGAAAACATTTCAAACCTTAATTTTCTTGGCGCATCGAGTGTTCCATGCCTCAGAAGAAAACTATCAAAATTTGCTTGACGCGCTTATGGATTCCATGCTGCAGCTATTAATTGGGTGGCAAGGCGGCTCTTTACAGGACCCCTCCGTAGAACACCTAAAAAATCAAATGATCCTTTCTTTTACAGATCCGGAGTTTTCCGTGACAGATCTACTGGATAACTCTTCCTGCTGCAGCGACCATATGAGAAGAAAATTTAAAGAAGCCACCGGCAAAACTCCCCTAGAGTATTTAACGGAATTGCGCATTGAGTATGCAAAAAAATTGCTGCGTGGGAATAAACTTCTGCACTACTCCATTGCGGAAATCAGCGCCATGTCAGGTTACTACGACTCTCATTATTTTTCTCGTGTTTTCAAAAAAAGTACTGGCATCACTCCACAGGCATATTCTGATTCCTGCACAAAGCAGCCTTAAACTTCTTATGAGGAATCCCGGCAAACAAATTTATGTAAACCCACCGCTTTAGAACGAACTTCAGAAATATAATAATAAAGGGCCAAGGTGAGTATCCCTTGGCCCTTAATCGTACGCAACTCCTTCCAGCAAATCAAAGAGCTGCAACGTCACGTATTTGAATTTCACAAAAGATTCCGCCTAAACCTTACTCCTGGTCATTGGCAATGGCTTTTACACCGTCCCAATCTTCCGCGGCTACTTCTGGAAGATCACCGGGTCTGAAGCCGTTGCCATGGATCTCGCCACAATCTGAAGCGATTACAAAGGCTCTCTCGTCAACCTCTGTGGCAATGGTTTTCAGCTTGAAATAATCCCTGCTTTTTATAGCGATCACCAAAACGTTATTGGGCATCCCTGTATATGCACCCCGGCCATTTAAAATGGTGACGCCGCGATGACACTCAAGAATCACCCTGCGGGCGATTTCCTGGCCTTTTTTTGAGATCAGGAAAATCACCTTGCCATTTCCTTTTCGGTAGAGCACACTGTCTGCAACGAAAGTGTAAACCACAATGGTGATTCCTGCGTACAGAACACTTTCTATCTTTCCGTAAACGAACCAGGAAATAGCCACGATACACACATCGATCATCAAAATGACTTGGCCCATCTGAAAATCCGGGCGCTTGGTCTGGACAAGCTTGGCGATAATATCGCTTCCACCTGTGGTGAAATCCCGCATAAACACAATCCCCAGACCGATCCCCATCAATCCGCCGCCGAACAGCGCGCCTAAAATCATATCCCCTTGATAGACAGGCACATGCACCAGGACTACGTCCAGGAAAAATGTCATTACAGAAATGGTAATCAAGGTTTTACAGGCAAATTTTTTCCCCACAAACAAAAAGGCAAGTATCAGCAAGGGAGCGTTCAAGGCAAAGGTCAAAATTCCCATGGGGATGTGGGTCAAAGCATTGATCATAGTGGAAAGTCCGCTGACTCCACCCGGCGCGATTTGATTGGGAGCCGTAAAGCAGTAAACGCCCATGGTATACAAAAAGGATCCGAGAACCACATGAAGGGCGTCTGGCAAAAGGTCTTTGCTATATTTCTTTAACACACAAAACCACCTCGAGAATCTAACATACCACTCAAACAAAATGCATTGGAAAAAATTGCGTCTGTATTATAGCACAGAAAAATGTGTCCGTCAACAAAGAACAAAATTTAATAACTTTTCCTTCCACAAAGAACACTAGAGTTTAAATTGTCACAACTGACACTTCTCGCACTTTCATTTTGTTATTTTTCACAATGTGCAAGGTACTCTCTCCCCTATCCCCGGTGGTGATAGAACAACAAAAAAACAGCCTTCCAAATTAAATCGGAAGGCTGTTTCTCTTTTGTATTTTTATCTTACTGAGCTTTCACAGCAGGCTTATCCAGGATCTGCTTGCCAGCGAACTGAACCAGCAGGAACCCGACCACGCAGGTCAAAATGATCTCGGGGATCATGTACACACCGTTATATACCAGAGAATACACAATGGCCAGGGTTGTACCAGACACATTGGCAAGGCCGGGGATATAGGCGGCAATCACTTCCTGCATATAGGTAGCGTCGCAAAGAGCGGCCCACAGAATCCAGCCAGACAAGAAGGAGCAGAAATAACGGAGCAGCATGGCGATCAAACTTCCCAGGGTAAAGGCAGCAGCGTCGTTTTTCAGCTTCCCCCGGAACATGCCGCCCAAACCCAGAACGGTAAAGGCCAGGATGTAATCCAGGAAAATGGAGCCGATCAACGTGCCGGCAGTAAGACCCCGAAGGGCGCTCATTCCCAGCAGAAGCTGCAAAACGCTGTTGACCAGCCCAGCGCCCAGGCCCCACTTTAGACCGCAGCGGTAGCTGTAAAACAGAATGGGCAGCATAGAGCACACAGTGATAGCTCCGCCGTAGGGAGCCTCCCACAGCTTCAGGAAGCCCAGTACGGTGGACATGGCGATCATCACGCCGCCCAGCACCAGATTGATCGTTCGTTTGGAGACAGTGTTCATGTTCGTTCTTCCTCTCACAATAATTTGGCGAAAAATGAAAGCTGTCGGAACTCCCTGGCGCTGTGATAAACACGCAAAAAAACAGCTGCCCGGAAACCTTCCGAACAGCGTAAAAAACATTTCCACCGCCGTGAGAAAACTCTCGCGGCAGGAAAAGCGGCGGTAGAACCGCCACCCATTATGTTGAAATGCTTCCTACGTCGGTATTATCCGAATCAGGTTCCTGTCCCGAAGGACAAAGGGTTTAAGCTCGAAGCTCCTCTCAGCCGCCTGAAAGCGGGCACCCCTTATTTCATTTTTCGACCCTTATTGTAACTCGATGACAAAAAATTGTCAAATAGAATTTTACTCGTTCCCCTCCCAACAAAAAAGGCCGTGGGCTTTTTACGCTCCACGACCTCTTCCTTCTTTTGGGAAACTATTAGTTTTTCTGTTTCTTCCGTTTAATGATTGTCAGGTAGCACAGATACGCCGCAGCCACCGCGAAGTACACAGTAACATTGGGTCTGCGCAGCACGTTACCGGAGATCTGGGCCGCAATAGCAGCCAGCAGGAACATCATTCCCACAGCGCCCATCTCCACCGTGAGGAACCGCTGCACACCCCCACCAAAGGACGCCAGACTTCGGAGAGGAATACCCCTCTTCTTTTCCTCTTGGGCTTTCCATGCGGCTGCCACATCCTGGCCAAAGGCTTTAAAGATCATCACTGCGAACAGAGCAAAGAACGCCATGTACAGACCGAACCCAATGTAGCCGCAGAAATAAAATACCGCTGGGAAGTCATTTTCCAGGTCGAAAATGTCCCCGTCGTAAATCATGTCGCTGTACTCAAAGCCCAGCAAATGCGTCAGAGTATCCTTCTCCTCCCACATCAGCTTGGCGAACATAGACTTGCGCACTCGAGAATCCGACAAGATAGTGGACTCAGAGGTGTAGTCATAAGCCTCCATCACATTGTACACGCCAAAGCGTTTGTAGAAACTCTCAAAGAAAGGACCGTAGACTTCCGGGTCGGTGTACACGCCGATCAGGCTGTCCCGCAGCTGCTGGATCCGTTCCTCTTCCCCAGGGCCGCCACCGGAATCGCTGGCCAGCTCCTCTTTGATCTCCTCCAAGGTTTCGGAATCCGCGCCGCTGTTTTTCAGGCTTTCTTCCACCAGCTGCTGGTAATTGTTCAGTGCATACTGGGACATGCTCTCACGCACCCGCATGGGAGCCAAATCTCGGAATCCCACAACCAGCACCAACACGCCCAACAGGGGCAGAACAAACCGGAGGCTCTGTTTTTTATAATTGAGCACAAACAGAAAAATAAACGCACCGGCGATGATAAAAATGGAATAGAAGGTGAACTTGGTCCCCGTGATGAACATCAGTCCGAAACAAAGCACCAACGCCAGAAGGTACACGGGATATTTCTTAGTTTTCCAAGCAAACAGAATGGTCAAAGGCACTACCAGCACCACAATGGCGCTCTGGGCGTTGGCCACACTGAACCACCCCATCACACCGATCTCCAGGATCTCATAGGTGTAGACCGGCTGACCGATCAGCCAGGGAATGGCGGTAAAGAGGATGATCTCTCCCAGATCGATGGCAATGGAGGTGAACAGCACCTTCCGCATTCCATCCCCTTTCTGGAAAAACGTGATAAAGGACAAGGTGAAAATGGGGAAATTCATGATCCGCAGATAGTTGGCAGTATCCGCCACCACAGACTGGTAACCAATGCGGTAACAGTTGGCCACATGGGCGACCCAGAACAGCCCCATCAAACCGTAGACAATCACATAGATACGCTTTTTATCGCTGACGATAAATCCCAGCAGGGCCACGGCCATCAGCATCAGGAAACGCAGCGCGGTGGAGAAGGAGTTGTTCCCCATCTCCGCCAGAAAATAGGAAAGCACGTCCAGAGGCGGCTGGATAACCAGCAGCACTCCCACGATCCAATACAGCTTTGCCTCAATGGCTCCTTTCACAGTTTGATACATCTGTTTCATAGCGTACCCCCTCTGATCCAAATTCTCGGTCTACTCACCGAGCGTTCCACAAACCTGTCTCCCGTATCCACGGCCCGAGCAGTCTCCCTGGTAGGATGCAGATACACATACAGCAGTGCCGCTGCCACAGAACCATACACGGTTACGCTTGGTTTCCGCAGCACCTGACCGGAGAATTGAGCGCCTGCCAGCATTAATGCGAACACCATAGCCGGCACACCGAACTCCACACACAGCACTCGGTGCCAATCTTCCAAAAGCCCCCTGACACAGGAAGCGATAAAATACAGCACAAACAGCCCATACAGAGCCACTCCCAAGTAGCCGTAATAGTACAGCAACGCGGGAAGGTCGTTTTCCGGGTCGTAGATATGATCTCCCACATGGCACTGGGCATATTCCACTCCCAGCAGTTTGGTGAGACCGTCCTGGTCCTGCCAAACCATTTCCATAGCGGTGAGCTTTTTCACTCGGGAATTGTAAAGCGTCTGAGGATCGGTGGCGTAATCGTACTGCTCCATCACCGCTTCCAGCCCAAACTCTTCGATCAGATCCTCCAATAGGGTCGCTCCATAGAGACCGGGCTGACCGTACACATCTGTATACACTTTGGTGATCTTTTCCAGGATCTCCGGGGGAATCTCCTCCCCTTTCTTGTAAACGAAATCCTTGTCCTCTCCCATGATCTCGTCAGCCTTTTCCTGGTAGATAGCGTAGGAATCCGCAGTAAGTGCCTGCCGCTCTGCCATGGGAGAGATTCCCCGGCAAGCGATCACAGCAACCAAAGCCACACACAAGGGAATGCAGAACAGCAGCTGCTGCCGCCGGAACACCAGCAGCGCCAGAAATGCCAATGCAATCAGGATGGCCCCATAGTAAGTGAGGCGAGTCCCGGTGAAGTACAGCAGACCGAACCCAAAGAGACAGCACAGGCAGAACTTCCAAAGCTGTCGGCTCCGCAGCCCCCACAGCAGCAACGGCGGTACCAGCAGGGTAAGGATGGAGCTTTGGGAATTGGCCACGCCGAACCAGCCTAAAATGCCAATGAACACATCTCTGTCGGGATAATCGTAAGTATAGACCGGATGTCCCACCACGTAAGACAAAGCGATTACCAACAGGATGATGCCAAAATTGGCTGCCAGCACACCAATGGTCTGGTAATCCAGATCTTTCCGTTGCCGGAAAAATGTGACAAAGGACAGCGTCCACAAGGGGAACTGGATCAGCTTGAAATATTCCGCCGCATCCCCCACCGGGTCTTGATAGCCAAGGCGGAAACTGTTGAGCATGTGCAGCAGCCAAAAGCCGCCTACCACGCCGTACATCACATAATAAGCCCGGCGGTTATCCGTTATGATGAAGCCGTACAGGCATACCGCCAAAAGAAGGAGCATCCGCAGAGTGGTGGTAAATACGGTGCCTCCCGCCAATCCCATAAAGTAGGATAACACATCCAGCAAAGGCTGGACCACCAGCAGGGCGGTCATCACCTCTCCCACCGAGAAGGATAACCTGTCTCTCAAACTTGTCTGTATCATAGCAAGGGTTTCCTTTGTTTTAGTTTCTCGAGCAGTTCCTAAAAATAGGGGTTATCGGTATTATATCACGGATCGCGCCGAGGCACAACAAAAAGTGGCGCTCTCCTCTCCCGACAAAAACTCGAAAGGGCTGCCGCATAACACGACAGCCCTTTCTTATTGGAGGATAGACTAAAAATTAACCCTTTAAAATCTGTTTGTAAAGACGGATATACTCGTTGGCAGATTTGCCCCAGCTGTTGTCACAGCCCATGGCCCGATCCACCAGGATTCCCCAGCCTTCCTTGTCGGAATTGTAGGCGTAAATGGCCCGATGGAGAGAATGGAGCATATCGCCGGTATTGTAGGTCTTGAAGGTGAAGCCGTTACCCTGACCGTCACCGCTGTCGGTGATGGAGTCCTTCAAGCCGCCGGTCTCACGGACAACGGGAATGGAACCATACCGCAGAGCGATCATCTGGGACAAGCCGCAGGGCTCGCTCTTGCTGGGCATCAGGAAAATGTCGGATCCGGCGTAGATCTTCCGGGACAACTCCGGCACGAAGCCCAAGCACATGACGAACCGGCCGGGATACTTCTCCTGCATCCACTTGAAGTAGTTCTCATACTCCAAGTCGCCGCTGCCCAACACCACAAACTGGGCGTTGGAATATTCCATCACATTGTCGATGCCCTCTTTCACCAGGTCCAGGCCCTTGTGGGACACCAGACGGGTGACCATCCCTACCAGAGGCAGGTCGGGATTCACCTCAATGCACAGCCGCTCCTGGAGCTTCTGCTTGTTGATGGCTTTTCCAGCCCGGTCCTCTCTGGAATAGGGAGCAAAAATGTTGGGATCGTTTGCCGGGTCATAATTCACGGTGTCGATGCCGTTCAAAATGCCGGATAGCTTCCAGCTCCGTTCCCGAAGGATGGGATCCAGCTTATGGGCGAACCAGGGATCCAGGATCTCCTGAGCGTAGGTGGGGCTGACAGTGGACACCCAATTGGCGCATTCAATGGCGCCCTTCATCAGGTTGACACACCGGTCATACTCCAGCAGCTGGCTCTCGTAATTGGGGATACCAAACACATCCTCCAGGATCTCTTTGCCATACTGGCCCTGATACTGAATATTGTGAATGGTGAACAGCGTCTTAATGCCGGAATACCACTCGTTATTGGCGTAGAACAGGCGGTAGTACACAGGCACCAAAGCAGTCTGCCAGTCGTTGGTGTGGATGATGTCGGGCTTGAAATCGATGTAAGGAAGCATCTCCAGGATGGCCCGGGAGAAGAACGCGAACCGCTCCGCGTCGTCGAAATGACCGTAGATGCCGCTGCGCTTGAAGTAATACTGGTTGTCGATGAGGTAATAGATCACATTGTTGACCTTGGCCTCAAAGATACCGCAGTACTGCCGGCGCCACGCCACCGGCACGCTGATGCTGGTGACAAAACGCATCTGATCCCGCAGCTCCTGGGGAATACCATCGTACAGCGGAACTACGATCCG
>ULMJ01001768.1_pt1 | contig 11309 bp, 13 predicted proteins | sample 1951641 | NCBI WGS metagenome assembly ULMJ01 (sample SAMEA4835550, study PRJEB28245) | human gut metagenome | biome: gut microbiome; material: fecal sample | place: Denmark | collected 2008 | reverse complement strand
AAGCAAAAGGTTCGATTCCTGGTGGCACCACTTGAAAATCAGAGAGTTACTCAATAATGAGTAGCTCTTTGTTCGTTAATAGGGCTGTGGTTTACACGGATTCAGGCAAGTTGTGTAAACCAGCGTGTAAACCATGGCGACAACAGTAAACGTAGTATGCTACAAATCTAAAGTGCTCAAAAACAATGAATCACCTCTAATGATTAGAGTGTGTAAGGATAGGAAGCGAAAGTACATCAGCATTGGACTATCCATCAATCCTATCTATTGGGATTTCACTAAGAATGCTCCCAAACCACAGTGCCCAAACAAGGAAGCTCTAACTACCCTAATAACCCTGAAACTTCATGCCTATTCGGAGCAGATTATGGAGTTCAAGGCTATGGATAGGGATTATACGGCAAGTACTCTGGTGGAGAAAGTCAGTAAGCCCAGCAAACTAAAGACTGTAGGAGAAGTGTTTTTGGAACAGATGCAGGCTCTTAGGGATGCACAAAGGTTGAGCTACATGCTCACCATCCAGCAGACTTACAATTCCCTCATGGAGTTCAACAAGCATCTTAATATCTACTTCGTGGATATAGATGTCCCATGGTTGAAGAGATATGAAACTTGGCTACGCAAGCATGGCTTATCAGGAAACACAATCAAAGGCAGGTTCGTAGATATACGCACCATGTACAACATTGCCGTAGATGAGAATCTTGTTAAGGTGGAGCATTACCCGTTCAGGAAGTTTAAAATCTCTAAGCTACAACAGGAAACCGCCAAACGTGCCATCACTAAAGAAGATGTTACCAGAATCATGGAATATAAAACTAAGAATAAGCTGGTACAATTCGCCATAGACATCTTTACATTCTCTTACATCATGGGCGGAATCAACTTTGTAGACATAGCATCTCTTACTAAAGAGAACATCATGGATAATAGATTAGTCTATATCCGACAAAAGACTAAAAAGTTAATTCAGCTCCCGTTGCAGGATAAAGCCATTGAACTGATAGAGAAATACCATGATGATAATAACCCGCACTTGTTCCCTATCCTTCTGGCTTACCATAAGACAGAACAACAAAGGCTTAACAGGGTGCATAAGGTGATTGTCAACGTAAACAAAAGATTGAAGAAGATTGGCAAGGAATTGGAGCTACCTATTACCTTGACTACCTACGTAGCCCGTCACAGCCATGCTACAATTCTTAAAAAGGCAGGTGTGGCAACTTCCATTATCAGCGAATCTTTAGGGCATAGTTCAGAGAAGGTAACTCAAATCTATCTGGATAGCTTTGGCAATGAACAGATGGATGATGCTATGAAGAATTTGCTCTAAACTTTAAATAATCTCACTTACAGCAATGTAGGTGAGATTATTTTTTTAATTTTGCCAGAGATACAAATATTTATGCCATGCCTGAAGTTACATTTAACATACCAACCATTAAACAGCTATATCCGGAACTGAACAGATGCTTTGGGTTCACCTATGACGATATAAGCAATGAATTGACGCAAGTCTATACCAAGAAAGTTCTCAATTTAACGCCAGAAGAAAAGGAACTCACCAAGCAATGTAAATCAGAAAATGATTGGGGAGTAGATGTAGTAAAGTTTGCGCTGGCTACCAATGAGAATATAGCAGTGAAAGTTCCAGATAATTTTAGTCCTGAAACAATAATGGAGTCTTATGCCGCAGAACTTTACAATGAAGACTTTGCTTCATGTGCATTAATATTCATGGCTGCACTCCTATATAGAGATAGAGTTACAGAAGTCCCAACATCAGAAGGAGAATATGATGATATGCAATATCAGCAATATATCCATGAAGTCAGACCTGATATGCTAAAGCTATACATTGCTCTCAATCAGCCCAAACAGAAAAAAGGGAAAGACTTCATTACTGATATAAAGATAGCAGCAGGTGGTAATTCACCAATACTTATCAATAATAAAGATAATTGGTTGGAGAATCGACTGAATGAATATCTGCACCATTATTTAGGAATAAACAGTCTGGAGGAAGCCCAATTAGAATTAGACATAATATATGGAAATAAGAAGGTCGGCAATAAAATGATTGACCCTATTCAATCTCTCTATATATGGGGAACATATCAATTACTCCAAAACACACATTTAAAATCTACCAAAGAAAAAGTGCCAACAAGACCACAAGCCAATTTAATAGAATCTTATCTGAAAGCTATTGAATTGATAGATGCCGATGATGTTACGACAGATGCCAACAACATAAGAAGCAGGCTATATTCATTCCTAAAGAAATATAACACAGTAGAATCCCTACTTAACTATAAGACATTCAAACTATCACCTAATAATATAGTTGGAACAAAACTCTGGTAAATCATACTCTCCTTATATAGCAGGCAGCTCTTACAGTGGTAAAGAACTGCCTTTTTCTTTGTCCTATTCTGTACCAATCTACCCCATCACAAGGTTCTAACTTTGCGGCACTTTCAGAAAGTTGATAGGCTCGTTGCCACCAACTAACCACTGAATGTACAATAGAAAATGAAGAAGAAGAACTATCCTATGACAAAAGAACAAGTAGCTGAAATGAATTTTAAATCTCTTATAGAGATAAATTATTTAGTAGAAAGAGCGTTTGACGACCCAAAGGACCTTGAAGCTGTTGTAATGAAATTACAGAATTACTACGGAGGTTCACCTGAATCGGTTGTAGATGATTTAATGTCTGAAATAGAAGAGAATCTATCCTTTGTCAGAAGTGGATTGGAGGAAGCAGCATATAATATGCAGCAGAAGGCTAATGTCACAAAATAGGCAAACCCACAAAGGAATCTCCTGCAAATAGGGATTCCTTTGGTAAAGAACTCGCCGAAACAAGCTGTTATTCTTTACCAATTCAAACCAAAGCAGAGCAATACCTTTGCATCGTAATCAACAACGATAAGGCGCTAAAGTTGATGATTACATAGTAACTAACAAATTAAAAATAAAAAGCTATGAACATATTATTAGCAAATCAGAGTGAAGAAACGTCTGTAAGAACAGACAAGTCTATTGATTCTTTCTTTATAGACAGATTCCTCAAAGGCGTCCTAAGACTTCCTACCGAAATTCGTCTTCGTTTCAAGACAATTGATGGCAGACCAGCTATTAAAGTCTATCTGACTTATCAAAATCGAATCAAAGAGACTCTAACGACTATCGCCAACGAATCTCTAATCAATGCAGTAATCGCAGCAATGGGCAGTAACTTGAAACCAATTCAAGAGTTTGCCAGTAATGGTAACACGGCTATCGAAGAATCTTCCGAAAACTTTGAATTAGAAATGTTTCAGACTTTCATTCGGTCAAAGTACCGATTGACGATTGAGGAGGACTTCATATCTCCTTCCGGTGGTAGATTTCTCCATGCTGTTTTCTCAATCGGCTATCACAGTCAAATCCATTTCTATCTTAAACGGGATGAACACATCGAAGAATTACTAAATGAAGTTTTGACTTCAAAAGCAAACTAATGTCTTATCTGGAGGGAGGGTAAAACCTCTCTCCTTTACATTCTTAATAGTTCTATGAATATTATACTGCCCCCTGCATACGACAACGAATCAGCCCATCGGCAACTAAAGCAGTTGATGGAGCAGAAAAGAAATCTATCCATCAGGTTAGATAACGAACCCTGCGCATGGATAAGTACCCCGAACATAACAGGACTAAGATACCAACTCAATAAGGATTCCTGGAAGTGGATAATCAATTATCTGGAAACTGGAAGCCCCGATGATTTTAAAGTGTTCCCGTCCCATGAAGAGCCATTACCCGACTTTCAAACTACGGTACTTAAAACATTGGTCGATATGAAGCAAAGGATATATAGGATTCCATTTCTAAGAGAAACCCAGTCACATATAAACCTCGTTGCAGTATTTAAGTTAGGTAAAATATACTTCCGAATCAATAGGACAGCACCCATTGTAGAATATCTCAACACCCATAATATATGAATCACTATACCATCAGTAAAGGTCAGAAATTGGCTGATATAATGCCCGAAATAGCATCCAATATCAATCTGGCTAAGAAGTTTCCCGGTATCGGAGCGACCTACTTAGAAATCCATTCCCCCAGACCGTCCATATTGATAGAACCCAATGTTCCGGTCATTCAAGGGAAGTGTGCGAAATCTGATGAATATTTTAAATTGTTCGGAGTGTACGAGGGTGTTTCTGTAGATAAGATAACCCGTTACCTGCAAGAACCTCATACATACCATAAGTTGATGACTACCCCCGAAAGTTTTCAGAAGGTAAAGGAAGCGATTAATAATGTTGGCATAGACCTCCATTCCCACTTCTTCTGCTTGATGGACGAATCACACCTATTAGTAAAGGATGTGGATTACAGAGAAAATATAGTTCTGCCGATGAATGACTTCTTCCTTTTTAAACAGAAGGCTCTGGTTTCAGCTACCCCGATAGCACTATCAGACCCACGATTTAAAAAACAAGGTTTCCGAACCGTCACTGTAGATGCTGATTATGATTATAGGCAGGACATTACAATAATACAGACCAATAACTCCCTGCAAACCGCCCAAGAATATTTAAAGGAACATGACACGCCCGTCTGCTTCTTCATCAATCTGGTAGACTACAGCCATTCATTAATAAAGGAATTAAGAATCGAAAATGAATCATCCATATTCTGCGCTCCCAAGAGTGTTACAAAGCTAAGGAATGAGTTGAAATTCAGCAACGCTTATGACGAATGGAGAGCAGACAGGATGAGGAGATATAATTTCTTCACAAGCAGGTTTTATAACGCTTTCGATTTAGAGTTGGGCTATTCTCCCCACGTTGTAATGCTCACTGATATAAAGGCATCATCATACACTATGCTTGACATTCATACAGACAGTGTACAGATAGCAGGTCGTTTCCGAAACGGTCTTGAATCGCTCACCCACATCTATACAACAGACCATAACCTGCCTACTCCGAGCAGGGAAGAGATTTATATAAACCAAATCGCACACGAACACGCATACAATACCATCCGAACCTTATATAACAGTGCATCGACTGAAGCGGAACGGAATGCTTTCGGGGAAGCCATGCGTTCACTCCCTTTTAATAAGATGCTATACCCCAACGGAGAAAAGAATTACTTTGCCATTGATAACGATACCAACGACAAGTTGATGACTGGCAGCTACCATGACAGTAACCGGATAGAAGCTCTATACTACAGCTGCAATCTGTTCCGTCCATCCTGCATGGGATATAGTTATCCGTTCCAAGAATTTAAACATCTTCAACTTGAAGGCTCTAAAATGACCGTCCGAGAGAAACGTAAGAAGATGGTAGCAATGCTCTCCGAGTTAACAGAGCCATTGTCAGAGTACGATATGGACTTTATAAATGAATTAAGGAAAGTGGATTCATTACTGATTGAAGCATACGAATTGTTAGGCTTAGACACAATCAAAGGAATGGACTACTCCCAGAAGCGGATGAACGAAGAGGTCATTCTTAAACAAATGAAAGGTAACACGACTGTCAAATTGATAAAGAACAGCTTCAAGGTCGGCTACAAGTACAAATGCTCCGAGATAGTATCTGAACTGACCAGAATATTTGAGATACTGAATATCCATCCCCATAAGACCATTCGGGGAGAGACCATACAACATTACTTCGATGCCGACCCATGCAAGATTGGCAAAAAAAGGGAACGAGGCTATTATCTTAAAGCCGAACTGATTTAGTTGCAGGCAGGACAAAGTCAAGTAAAGGTTAGCTATCTTATACCCGAATCCAACTTTGTCCTGCCATCAATTCATAACAGGAAACCTCGATTTAGATGGTTCAATATAGGATTCCATAACTCCGAGCATTAAATTTTGAGTACAAGTAAGGTTCTATACTAATTTTAAAGAATGTCACACAAACATTATACCACCCCCTAAAATATCACTATCTTTGTAGTATCAAGATGAGGGAAAAGTAGGACATTCAAAGGTGTCCCATATTGTACATGAGAAACTTTTAAACTTAATCTATTATTATCAATCTACCACTACGAGTAACTTTTCCACTTCATATACAGATGAAACAACATATCTCTTTAGATTCCTTATTAACACAACCTTTATAATCCTAAAATGAATGATTATCAAGAACTAACTTATGAACAGGTTCGCGAGCGTGCTATGGCTCAATATGTAGATGATAACAAGATTAGCATTGGAGTGTGGGCTAAACAGAACGGCTACTTCAAGAAGAAGAGACAAAAAGACAACAGGGTTTACACCGCTTACATCAAGATGAATAATGATAATGCTAATAAGAATAAAAGCTATGACGAAATTAATGAAGAAATTTGATGTACAGAAGTACAATAAAGAGATAATAATGTTAGACCAACAATTAGATAGTCTAAATAACTCACTTAGATATTTAAAGGAATGGGGAAACTTTGAAATAACTGATGAGTTCCTTGAAGAGTTCTCACAGAAACCCGAAGTAATTTTAGATAGATACCTAAGCTACAAACATATTTCCAAAGAGATATTTAGCTCTCACAACATCAAATCTAATGATTACGACAATCCTTCTTATGAGGAATGTGAAGAAACAATCATAGAGCTTATGAGCATTGCCAGAACTACCAAAGCAAATCTTTATAAGCTGTTGGGGTTTATAAGCAGTGAATTAGGACATACATTTACTATGAAAAACGGTGTAGCAACCAAAACTGATACGGCCGAATATTACATAATGAGGAGATGTAGCACATTTACTAAGAATGAAAATGAAGACCACGTTCTGACCTGCTTACAAGGAATTTGTAACGAAATGGATAAGCTTAAAGATTATAACATTTCATCATTTTACTTACATAACTTAATTAACAAGGTAGATAATAGTCATATTATTAGTAACAAGGCATTTGACAACCTTGAATAAGAATTATCATAGGGAGGGTTACACAAACAGCCCTCCCTTTCATTTCTTATGGAACAAGTTAATCAACCTGTTGAAATTTGACCTAAGAAGTCAATATTGTACAAATTCAATTGATTTCAAATTGGTAGCTATATCTTATTACAGAACTTGGCTTACTAACAAGATAAAAACAGAAGTTCAGAGATTCATATTGTTAAATCTCCGGGGTGTGCTTATTCACTTTTTACTGTGTGTCTAAACACCCCCTCTCTACACTCCTACACTACAATCCATATAGACCCATGCAATGTCCTAACGGACACCGCGAAGGTGGACTGTAAACAAGGAGTGGCTAAAACTGATGATATGTGGCATTATAACAACCATTCATATGACAAATTGAGCGAACTTAGGAAAATCAACAGATTAAGTTCCTCTAAGATGAGATTCTTATTAAAGACCAACCAAATCATTTTAATTAAACATATTGAGCGATTGCCTTATGAGTTACGAGAAACTACCATTTAAGACCTATACAGTGATGAGCAATAATCTGATTCAGAAGTTGGGCTGTGCTGATGTGTACAGGACATACGTGTTACTTCTGACAGCAGACAAATCAACATTGACTACTGACACCACGATAGACCAGCTTGCATCATTCGTTGGTGAGAAGTCATCCAACTATAAAGGTGGTAAGAGTTCTAAATCTTTCAATGACAAATTAAGAACCACAGGAGAAGTTACCATACAGAATAAGAACAGTGACAGGAAAGATAGGACTTGGACTGATTATATATTCTGCCCCGTTGTCTTTGGGCATTACAGAAGAATTGACAGAGAGTTTTATGATTCATACAAGGAAGTAGATTTAAAGCTCAAAGGGTTTATCCTTAAACTGTTCAGTGCGGCAGAGCCACACAGCCATACTGTTACATTATCTGTAAGGAAACTAAAAGAATTAATCCACATGGGACATGGAACTATTTTCTCTTATATAGACCAATTAAAGGGACTGGACTTGTTGGATAAGATTGGGGATACTATCATATTAAAGGTAAAAGGTCTGATAATAGACCTACCCGAAGATAAATATGTAGAAGAAGCAAAAGCTACTTTTGAGCACACGATAGCTTTTAATGAGAGTAATGGAAACCCATTATCCAGAGAGTGCATCATCTATAAGAAGTACAAGGAGAATGACTTTAAAGGAGTTAAGAATATACACTCTTTTATGAAATCATTACAGAACGGCTTAATTGGAAGGAAGCAGGAAAAAAATGATATAGAATACCCAGAACTCATCTTATAAGCTTATCAAGATAGTCCTAAGCAACAAACAATGTTCCCTATCCCTGCCACAAATTGACTTTACAAACTCATAAAAGTAAAATACTTTAGGCAGAGAAAAGTTAGATTGTAAGCGAGATACCCCACCTACAATTTACTCCCCCTCATACCCTTAAAAGAAAAGTCTGAATTTAGAAGGACATGGGGGGGTACACCCCTAATCACTAATATAATTATACTCACCCACCAATATTATAAGCTCTCACTAAATGAATTTGTAAAGTGTAACACAAACTTAGCCCTATATGAAAAATATCCTAATGATATAACACTTATAGCTATTTAGCAAGTAGTATGAAGTCCCAAATTGTAACCGGAGCAATCCGTTTCATTTGGGGCTTTAATTATATACCTGCACAATCAATCAATAATCATTTAAACATTTATCATTATGGAGACATTACAGATTATGCCAGCAGTGGCACAGAACAGAAGAACTTTAGGTTTGGGAGAGTACGCACAGGATGCCACAATCATTCCAGACGAACCCACCGTAAAGAAAGTCAATCATTTCATAGAAGCTAACACTGAATTAGTAGAACTATCCCATCTAAAACATGACTGCATTACACCAGTCTTTAGTAAGGATAACGAACTGACTATTTCTCATCCTCAATTCATTGAGACTGTTTATGATGCGGCAACCTCATTCTTTCAGCATGAACAAATTGAGCAACCAGACATCCGTTGCAGTCATGTAGTCAAAGGGAGGACACCAGAAGCAATCCATAAACCTGCGAATCAATTACTGGAATCTGATAAGACAATCTACTACGAACGTTGTGCTTTCAGCTTAGACATTCCTACTGTTTATGAAACGGTTGGAGGCAATAAGCTAAACTTATCAATCGTTGGGGTTCGTGCCTATAACAGAGAGAATTTGTACAGCAAAAAATCAGCAGAACGTTTTAGTCTTGCCATTGGGTTCAAGAATCAAGTCTGTACGAATATGTGTGTGTTTACTGATGGCTATAACTCTAAACTGGAGGTAACCAACACCAGAGACTTATATCAAGCTGCATTAGAGCTGTTCAACCAGTACAACCCTGCCAAGCATCTACACTTGATGCAGACGTTGGGCAACTCCTATCTGACTGAACACCAGTTTTGCCAGATATTAGGTAAGATGAGACTGTACCAGACCTTGCCACAAGGCTACCAGAAAGCTATTCCAAGAATGTTGCTTACTGATACACAGATTAATAATGTGGCAAAGTCCTACGTCTCTGATGTTAACTTCGGAGGCTTAGGCAACGACTTAAATATGTGGCGATTCTACAATCTTCTGACTGGAAGCAATAAGAGTTCCTATATAGATTCATTCTTAGACAGGGCACTCAATGCTACAGAGATTGCTCAGGGAATAACCTCTGCACTACATGGTGAAGAGGCTTATAAGTGGTTCATAGATTAAATGGGCTGATTGATTGAAAGAGGAAAGGGCATCATTAATTTGGTGTCCTTTCTTATAACATTCATTCTTTAAATCAAATGCAATATGGATGAAATTAAAGCTATTATTGAAGGTAAAGAGTACGTTCTAAAACATCAATATGACAGTTTGTTTGCTGTACACTTCGTTGAGTTGGGAGATGATTCAGTTGATTATGAATATGACAGAGAAACTGGGATATGCAGAAAAGGCTATACAGAACTTGGGGTTGGGTATGTAGATTGTGTGGAAGTAGATATAGAAATACTTCCTTCGGATTGACTACCTTAACAATCATATCTAATAGAAGGACAGCTATTCAGTTAGTTGTCCTTTCTAAATCACTATTAATCACTTAAATATTACATATTATGGACAAATCTAAAATTGAGAATGCTATTAATCACATAACCACCTTACAAGAAAGGCTATGTTACTGTGAGAACAATCTACAATACATCAAACGGTTGCAGGCATTGAAACATTGGCTACACAAGTTTGATTCACTCTTAGATAGGACAAGCAGGCAGCAAGGAGAATATGCAGCAGTTTATGAGAGCTACTTCCATACTTGCTGTGGATTCTCATTCTATGACAGAGTTTGTAACTCAATTATAGTGTACGAATATGGAGACAGACCATTCTAAAATCTCCTATATATAATAAGGTGAAGGGCATCCAGTTTTATGATTGGGTGTCCTTTAGCTATAACATTCACTTCTACTATTAGTGAACGTTTGATTAGTAATCAATGAGTTAGAGAACCCAACTCAAAATTAATATTCACTTATATTCATTTACCCCCTAAACAAAACATTATGTCACTTAAATACTCCAGTACGACAGCAGACTATTTAGTTTGGTCTGATGCGATGAACCTTATTCGAAAGTTGGCTAAGGATGAGAATTATAAAATCTCACTCCTTATAGCTTTGGGATGCTTCACGGGATTAAGAATCTCTGATATTCTATCTCTAAGATGGAAGCAGATATTAGGAACTGACGAGTTTACCATTATAGAGATTAAAACGGGAAAGCAGAGAACCATCCGTTTGAACCCACAGCTACAACAGCACATTAAAGAGTGCTACGAGCATATAAACCCAATTGGAACCAATGCACCAATCTTAGTAAGTCAGAAGGGTACAGTGTTCACAGTCCAGCGAATTAATATCATTCTTAAAGAGGTGAAGAAGAAGTACAGGCTAAAGGTTAAAAACTTCTCTTGTCACTCTCTTAGAAAGACATTCGGCAGGCAGGTCTATAATATGAACAATGATAATGCTGAACTTGCCTTAGTAAAGCTGATGGAACTGTTCAATCATAGTTCCGTTGCCATTACTAAAAGATACTTGGGATTAAGGCAGGAAGAGATTCTACAGACATACGACTGTTTGAGTTTCTAAAGAACAGGCAGGACAAATCCAGAGCAGGGTTAGCTTTATATACCCCAATTGAGTTTTGTCCTGCCCTAAATTTCAGACGGAGAAATCACCTTATAGACCTTCTAAATCTGACAATCCTTATATATCAAGTTGAGAGGCATCTCAAGTCCATTCTTAACAGTTTGGCATTTCAGCCCTATACTA
>ULMJ01009756.1_pt1 | contig 11455 bp, 9 predicted proteins | sample 1951641 | NCBI WGS metagenome assembly ULMJ01 (sample SAMEA4835550, study PRJEB28245) | human gut metagenome | biome: gut microbiome; material: fecal sample | place: Denmark | collected 2008 | reverse complement strand
GCTCTTCCGATACTGCGAGGGTGTCATTTGGAAGGTCTGCTTGAAGATGCGTGAGAAATAGGACATCTCCGGGAAGCCACATTTGGTGGCAATATCTCCCACCGGGATTTCCGTAGAAGCCAGCATCCGCTTTGCTTTATCCAGACGCATTTGCAGGATATATCCCGAACTGCTGAAACCGGTAATGGCCTTTACTTTGCGGTTCAGCTGGGAAAGGCTCATACACATCTTGTCCGCCACCATGTCCGAACTCAGGTTGCTGTTTCCCATCATTCCATAAACCACATCGTTCAGGCGGGTCAGGAAACTCTTGTCGGCAATACTTAATTCTACGGATTGCTCCGTACCTTCGTGCATGGCACGCGAATATTTCTCGCGCAGCAAGCGGCGTTGTTCCAGCAGGCGGATGATGCGGATATGCAGTTCGTCGGCATTGAACGGCTTGTGCAGATAGGCGTCCGCGCCGGCATCCAGCAATTGCACCCGGGATTCTTCGCTGCATTTGGCGGTAATGACAATGATGGGAATATGATTCAGAATGTCCGACCGGCGCACTTCACGGCACAGTTCGTAACCATCCTTCTCGGGCATCATCAGGTCAGTGATAATCAAGTCTGGAATGTATTCTTTGGCCTTTTCAATTCCCTCTTCACCATCGCGGGCATAGAGTAGACGATATTCTCCTTTCAGTAATCCGCCGATGTAGTAAGAGACGTCTACATTATCTTCAATAATCAAGATGGTGGGTTGCGTTGTATCATCTGATACCGGAATCATTTTCGTTTGCGGCTCCTTGTCTTCTATTCGGATCAGGCACTCCATTTCATCCTCCATCTGTTTCTCGGGACTCCACCTCTCCCAAGCCTTGTTCCCGTGTTTCAGCGGCAGGATAACGGTGAATGTCGCTCCTTTGCCCGGTGTGCTTTCTACGGATATCTGTCCGTCCATACCCTCTACCATTTGACGTACCAATGCCAGCCCGATACCCGTTCCGAGGTCTGTGTCACTGTTCTCCCCTTGGTAAAAGGTTTCAAATATATGGGGTCGGTCATCTTCGCTGATTCCTATGCCCGAATCGACTATACGCAGCACCAGACTTTCTGCTTTCCTCTCTAGGGTAAGCACAATTTTCCCGCCTTTGGGAGTGAACTTGAAAGCATTGGAAAGCAGGTTTCTTGCTATCTTGCAGAAATATCCGGGAACAAAATCCATCATAATCACCGTAGCGGAAGGAATGAAACGCAAGTCGATCTGCTTTTGCCGGGCGTATGCACGATAAATCTCCATAATCATGCGTATATATGCCACAGCATCCCCATGACGCCATTCGGGTTCGCCTATTTCAGACTTTACTTTGGCGACTTCCAGCAGTTGGTTTACCAGTCCCAGCAGGCTTTTGCCTTGGCGGGTAATGGTGATCAGACCGTTTTTCTGCTCCTCCGTATCCATGCCCTCGTTCTGTAGCTGTTCCGAGAGTCCCAGTATGACCGTGAGCGGAGTACGGAACTCATGGGTCACGTTCGTAAAGAAGTTGTTGCGCACCTTCTCCATCCGACGCATCATCCGTTGGTTGCGCGACTTCATACGCAAGGCATACCAGAGAAATCCTAATGCAATCACCATAATGGATACAATAAAAAGACCGCTTATCAAGAAAATATTCTTGTTACGCTGTTCCATCCGGTAATTCTCCCTTATCAGCGACAATTCCCGGCTGCTTCTCTCCTTCTCGTAATTGACGCGGAGGTTTTGTACATGGTTCTGGTTCTCAGCGTTTCTTACACTGTCGGCAAAGGCACGGCTCAGGATAAAGCTGTCGAGTGCACGACGGCAGTCACCTTGTTTTTCGTAGCAGAGATAATCCAGCCGGTAGACTTCGGATAGATGTTCCAGCGAATGAGCTTCTTTGGCTGTTTCTTCCGCACGTCCCAGATACTTCCTTGCCGTATGAATATCTCCTTTTGACAGATTGACGCGTGCCAATGCCAGGCAGGCCTCCAGCCAGTGCCAGCGGTCACTGCTCCCTTCCATCAGGTCGTAGGCGCTGCGATATTCCCGCAAGGCATTGTCCCATTGCCCTTTCTGTTCGGAAAGGCGTCCGAAATGAGTGTGGCAAAGTGAGATGCCGAGCGTTGATTTGGCGGCCCGGTTGTATTTCATGGAATATTGGTAATAGACCAGTGCAGAGTCCGTCATGCCGCGTGCTTCGAAGATGGCTCCCAGATTGGCGTAATTGATGGCTTGTCCCAGGTCGCTGCCCAGTTCATGTTCGCCTGCCAGGGCGACACGAAATATACTGTCGGCGGCTTCCCGATTGTCCAGTGTCAGATGTATGTTGCCGATGCCGTTCAATGAAACAACGCGGTTCTTCTTTGCGGTGAAACTGCTTTTGTCACTATACTGCTCACATAGCAGCAGTGCCCTGTAATGAAAGGTGGATGCTTCGTTGAGGGTACCCATCCGGCGAAAGTTGGTACCTATATTGTTCAGAGCTTGTATGGCTTCAAGCGTATCTTTTATCTCCATGGCAAGTTGCAGGCCATTGCGGTGATATCTGATCGCTTCATTGAACCGTGCCATTTCGCGGCTGCGTTTCCCCAGTTCTTTATTGGTAAGCATTGCTCCCAAGCGGTTTTTCTCCGTTTCGTACTGCCTGAGTAAAGAGTCCAAAGAATCGGTGGTACGTGTTGCCTTGAGGATACTGTCTATTGCCTTGCGCTCTTGAGAGGTGTACATACGGGAATCCATACGTTGGCATGACAGTATGGCCATACTCCATAAAAGAAGAATAGCCAAAGTAGAAAAACTACTGTTGAGAATGTGCTTTGTCATAGTCGCTATATTTTAGTATATAATCAAAGAGAGGGGGTCTGTCTTCTTGTGTCTAAAATATGTCTGCTACCTTGCGGCAACTCTGCAAAAGTAACAATTAGATCAGACATTCATAATAGTTGCATTTACAATCAGTATGAATTCATAGTACCCCATAATGAGTCCTGCAAATATATCTTCTTTAGCAATTCATACCAAGTAAAAAGACTATTTTATTGATTACTATCCATAAGACGGAGTATGAGGTAATCTGGAATTTCGCTTAAAACAGAAGTTCCTTGAAATTAAATGTGTACTTTTGCAAACGATTAATGAACTTATAAATCAGAACTTAGTAATGGATATTGAATCAGTCAGGAACTTTGCTTTAAGCCTTAATGAGAATGTAACGGAAGAACTGTTCGCCAAGCAATGGATTGCTTGGCGCATCTGCGGCAAATGGTTTTTACTGATGCAGTTAGATGCTCCTGAACCTCGTATTGCTGTGAAGTTGCCGCCTGACGTAGCAACAAGTCTTCGAGATCAATACAGTGGTGTACGTCCTGCCTATCACATGAATAAAACGCATTGGAGCGACCTCTATCTGAATGAATTGGATGATAAATTCGTGAAGATGCAGATAACCGTATCCTATCAGTTAGTGTTGAGTAAGTTACCTTAAAGCTACGCTAAATTGATTAAACTTATGAATGCCAATCTGGAGTAACCTCTCAAATCAAGAGCGGTATTATTTGCTGTATTTTTGTTGCCATCTTCGAGTTAATTACGAATTTGAGGGGAATTCTGTACAAAAATACTATTTGCAATCCTAATCGCCAAACAAAACAAGAAAAGTTCTATCTATTTTGCTTGTATTTTCTCTTCATTTTCGCAGTTTTGGTGAATTTGGGGCTGTTTTAACAACATGTAATAGACCAAGTTGATTTGATTATCATAAAGTTAGTATTTTCTTTTTTTTTAATGAGCAGTCCCGCCACGGAAATTTTTCTCTCCCGGCGGGGGCTGCTTCCTTTTGCTGATTATTGATTCAAGTAAAGGTCTCTAAATTCAGAGACACTTTGAATGCCATTTAAAGCTTCTTCAAATGCATACGTTCAGGCTTACACCAATACCTTTTTGAAGCGTTCGAGGAACAAGGAACTTTCGGGGTTCATTTTTTGTAGGCGTGCAGGAGTTTGGAGGAACGAATTATCGGGCGCTTCAGCCCAGCGTCGGTATATTAATCTCCTGGCTCTCTTCATTCCAACTCTCCACCGTGAAGTTTCCGGAGGATTCTTCGGAAAAGATGTCGCCCATGGATAGCGTGAGCGTCAGTTTGGTATTGGCGACGAGTGGTGCGCTCAACGTCTGCTGGAAGGTCTGGACGGTACCGTTCTTCAGAATGACGCTCAGCTGGAATACGGGGAGCCCTGCCGAAGGGAACAGCATGGCGGTTTCATTGCTCATCTGCATGCCGTCCGCCGAAAGTGTCAGTGGAAAGTACACCGTGCACGCATTGCCTTGCGGCTGCCCGGTGTAGTAGTTCAGCTGGCTGTAGATGTTGGTGATGCGCACGGCAATGCTGTCGATGCCCGGATTGAGGGTGTCGCCGTCCTGGCTCTTGACGATGACTTGCAGGCCTGCCACCACCCGTTGCAGGGAGGCACTCAGCACTTCGGTGCCGATGTCGGCGGGCTGAACGGCGTGCAGCATGTCGTAAGCCGGATAGTAGAGGGTGTCTGCCGGCATCTGCCTGAGTCCGTAGCTTTGCAGGCTCATGTCTCCTCCGATGCTGAAGACGGGCTCTTGGATGGGGTTGCTGTAATAGGCTGAGTCCGTTACTTGGGATGTTCCCCAGTAGATGAGGTTGTAGAGACCTGCCGGCAGCGATAGTTCCGTGGTGTACGGCTGTTCGTCGAAGGTTCCGTTCTGTATGTGATAATAGGCATGGATCGGAGTCCGCATACCGTTGATGTAGTTGCCGTAATAGATGGAACTGCCGGCCTCGCACGGCGCAATGGTCAGTATGCCGGTCAGCAGCGTTTGCCCGCCGCCGTTTTCCACTTCGGTATAGATGGGGGGAGTAATCAGTGCTTCATCGGGCGTTGCCGCAGGGTTGTCATCGGAGCAACTTACCACAATGGCGGCAATCGCTGCAAATGCTATTAGTCTTTTCATCACTCGTTAAGTTTAGGATTATTTTCTTAGAGAACATTTTCTTGTTCAAAAGGTTCTGAGTTTTAACTAACAAACTAACATAACGTGAGTGCGATATCATTCAAAATGATCTTAGCTGTTGCCCGTTCCACGCCGCCCGTACCAATCTGTACAAAAAGGCTTCTTTATCGGGAAAAAGAATTATTTTTGCAGCGTCAAAAAGAATCAGGCATTAATCCCTCATGAAGAACAAGGTGCTTAGTTCCAATGCGAAACGGCTATGAAGTATAAAGAGACCTTCGGAGTGTTCTCCGACAAGACGGCGGAGCAGATTTCGCTGTTGAAATATACCAAGAGTTCCTGTGGTGTGGACTTTCTGCTGAACACGGCGGAGAGTTGGGAAAAGCGCGGATGGTTCGATATGAATAAGCGCTATAAGACCGACTTCTTCGAGTTCTACTTCTTCCGTAAAGCCTCCGGACATTTGCTCCTTGCCGGGAAAAGGATAGAGCTGCACGACGGCATGACACTCATCATATCGCCCTATCAGCAACAGGAATGGCATGTGGACATCGAACGGATGGACTACACCTTTCTCGTCTTTCAAGAGGAGTTCATCAACAATTTTCTTTCGGACAAGTACTTCATGTACCGCTTGCTGTATTGCTATCAGAGTGATTATCCCACCTTCTTCTGCATGGACGATGAAGACCGGCAGCCGCTGCTCCTGCTGCTGCGCTCCATGAAGACGGAGTTGCGCACGCCAGTTGCCGACAGCTATCACATGATTGTGGCATATCTGTATCAGTTTCTGCTACAGCTCAACCGCTTCTATGCCCGTCTGTTCCACCTGCCCTTCTCCCCGCCCCAAAATAATTACGCCTATCAGTACAAGCAGCTTCTGGAAAAGAACATCTGCTCTAAGACGCGTGTAAACGACTATGCCGCCATGATGGGCATTAGCCGCGTGTCGCTCAACAAAGCCGTAGACAGCGAATTCGGCGTATCTGCCATGCATCTGCTGAAGCAAAGGCTGTTGCAGGAAGTGAAGAACGACCTGCTGTTCACCGACCTTTCCATCAAGGAAATAGCCTTCCGGCTGAATTTCTCGGAACCGAACCACCTGATGCGTTTCTTCAAGCAGCAGACGGGACAGACCATCAGCGAGTTTCTCGCTTCCGTGCAGGCGGAAAGATAATCGGGTAGTTAGTTATTGCCTTAAAGTGTTAAAAAAAGCAATAAATATTGGATTTGTGTAGATACTGATATATCAAAAACCTTGGATATGTGTATATTTGCGCGTATAGAATTTATTGGATATGTGTAACTCACTTAACTTGGTTTAATATGGAAATGAAACGTAAAATATATGACAGGCTTTTAAAATGGAAAAATGAAGCATGTGGCGACTCGGCTCTTTTGATTGAAGGCGCTCGTCGTATTGGCAAAAGTTATATCGTTGAAGCATTTGCAAAGAATGAATATGACAGTTACATCATAATAGACTTCAATAATACCACTCAACAGATAAAAGATCTATTTGCTGATTACCTCTATGATTTAGACACTTTTTTTATGTATCTGAGTCTGTATATGGGCGTTTCTTTAAAAGAACGGCATTCGTTGATTGTATTTGACGAAGTACAGCTTTATCCGAAAGCAAGAGCTGCAATAAAATATCTTGTAAAAGACGCAAGATATGATTATATTGAAACCGGTTCTTTGGTAAGCATACGGAAGAATGTAAAAGGAATAACCATTCCGTCGGAGGAGGAGTCTATACAAATGAATCCTATGGATTTTGAAGAATTCCTTTGGGCTATGGGTGAGGACACGTTGATGAATTTAATCAAGATGCAGTATGACAAAAGCCGTCCGATGGGCAACGATATGCACCGGAAGGCAATGACTTGGTTCCGTCAATATCTGATTGTCGGAGGCATGCCGCAAGCCGTTCTGAAATATGCCGAAACGAAAGACTTTGAACAAGTGGACAGACAGAAGCGAATCATATTGAATCTCTACAGAAACGACATACATCATTATGCGGACGGTTTGGAAACGAAAGTGGGAAATATCTTTGACGAGATACCTGCCCAGCTTCAACGTCATGAGAAAAAGTTCCGTATAGGTGACTTGCAAAAAGAAGCACGTTATCGTGATTATGATTCAGCTTTCCTTTGGCTGGCTGACGCAAGAGTCGTAAATGTCTGTTTCAGTAGTACCGAGCCCAATATAGGATACAAGTTGACGCGTGACGGAAATACTCTGAAATGCTATATGGCTGATACGGGATTGCTTATTAGCCATTCTTTTGATGAAAATGGGATAACGAGTTCTGAAATATACAAGAAACTGATGTTTGACAAATTGGAATTCAATGAGGGGATGCTTGTCGAAAACATCGTTTCTCAGATGCTTGTTGCTGCCGGGCATAAATTATATTTCTTTTCATCGTACTCTAAAGAGGATGCCGAGATGAGGATGGAAATAGATTTTCTGGTCTCCAAAGCTATTGCTACAAGCTGGCATAATGTTACTGCTATCGAAGTGAAATCCGGCAAGAAATATACTTTGAACTCATTGGAAAAGATAAAGAGGAAATACGGAAATATGATTCATAAACGGATTGTATTACACGCTTTAGATGTAAAAATGGAGAATGACATACTTTATCTGCCGCTGTATATGACGCCTTTATTATGATGTGACTTCATCTTTTTGCAAGACTTGTTTATCAAAATGGTAGTGATGCGCGCAAGATTGGTAGTTGCATCCCTACCGGAAGCCGCTACCTTTGCATCTCCGAAACAAAAAGATAGAACAGAAACGTATGATTGCAAAAGAAACGATTGACTTACTGAAGAAAAAGATAGACGAGGCGGAAGCCATCGTAGTGGGAGGTGCTTCGGGAATGTCTGCCGCGGCAGGCTTCAAGTTCTACTACCAACGGGATGACGTGTTCCGCATGATAGCCGGCAGTCTGGAAGACAAATACGGTTTCCACAGCCACTTCGATGCCTTCTACTGCCGGAAGACCACGCGCGGAGAGCATTGGGCGATGATACTGCGCAGCACTCGCTACCAGTATGAATGTTATACCGGCGAACCGTATCAGGACTTGGCGGAATTGCTTGCCGGAAAGAACTACTATATCGCCACCACCAATCAGGATGCCCAGTTCTTCCGTACCTTTCCCGACGAGAAGATAACCCGTATTCAGGGCGATTCGCGCTACTTCCAGTGCGGCGTGCCCTGCCACGACGCCATCTATTACAATAAGGAGCAAGTCTTTGAACTGTGCCGGCACATCGAGAACGATGCCCTGCCCGACGAGCTGATTCCCCGCTGTCCCCGTTGCGGCAGCGAGATGGAGCCGTGGGTGCGTGGCTACACCTTCCTCGAAGGGGCGTATTATCAGAAGGAGATGAAGCGATACCGCGACTTCCTGCAAACGTGCGTACACAAGAACACCCTGTTTCTGGAGTTGGGCGTGGGCATGATGACGCCGATGTTCATCAAGGAACCGTTCATGAACATGGTCTATCAGTGGCCACGTGCCACGTACGTCACCATCAATCCCCAGCACGCCATTGTTCCGCAGGAGATAGCAAAGAAGAGCATCGCCATTCAGGACGACATTGCCGTCACCCTGAAGCAACTGCTTGGCAAGCCGACGGACGGAGTGGCGAGCCTGAATGCAACGGAAGTGTTTAACCCATCAAGAGTTTATTAACAATCAGGATATGATAAAAGAATACATTACCACCCCGACGGCGTTTCCGCTTGCGAAAGATAGACCGTGGGACACCATCGCCCGCCTCGGAGGCATCCTCGATGCTGTAATCAAGACATTGGGCGACGGGTACGAAATCCATGACGGCGTTGCCATTCACAAGACTGCGGTCATCGGACACAACGTGACCATCAAGGCGCCTGCCGTCATTTCCGCCGGTTGTTTCGTGGGGGCGAATTCTTACCTGCGCAATGGCGTTTTCCTTGCACCGGGAGCGAAAGTCGGCATCAGTTGCGAAATCAAGACCACAGTCATGCTGGAAGACAGTGCCATGGCGCATTTTAACTTCGTGGGCGACAGCATCATCGGGCATGACGTGAACATTGAGGCAGGAGCCATCCTTGCCAATCACTTCAACGAGCGCACGGAGAAGACCGTCTTTGTATACCACGAGGGGCAACCTATTTCAACCGGCCTGCAGAAGTTCGGCTCGCTGGTGGGCGACGGCTGCCGCATCGGGGCAAATGCCGTGCTCTCTCCGGGAACATTATTGAAACCGCAGACCATCGTCCGTCGGCTCGAACTCGTAGAACAAGATTCCTATCAACCATGAAACTGAACAAGATACATCACATAGCAATTATCTGCTCCGACTATCGGCGCAGCCTCCACTTCTATACGCAGGTGCTCGGGCTCCGTATGCTGAGCGAGCATTACCGTGCCGAACGACAATCCTACAAGGCGGACTTGGCCTTGGGCGATGAGTATGTCATAGAGTTGTTTTCTTTCCCCACCCCGCCGCCCCGACCGACGCGCCCCGAAGCCGCAGGGTTGCGCCACCTTGCCTTTGAGGTGGATAATCTCGACAAGGAGGTAGCCGACCTCGACCGCCTGCAGGTGGCTCACGAAGCGATTCGCACGGACGAATATACCGGCAAGCGTTTCGTCTTTTTCCGTGATCCGGACGACTTGCCGATAGAATTGTATGAGAAATAAGCGAAAGAATAGATGGATAAAATAGATAAAAACCCTGATACCCTGCAGAAAGCTGCCCAAGCGATAGCCGATGCAGACGCCCTGCTGATAGGAGCCAGCAACGGGCTTTCGATAGCCGAGGGTTATCATGTCTTTGCCGACAACGAGATGTTCCGCAGCCGGTTCGATGATTTCCGGCAACGATACGGGATAAGGAACGTCATCGAAGGATGCTTCTTTCCCTATCCCGATGCGGAGAGCCGGAAGGAGTTCTGCCGCCGCCTTGTGCAACAGTGGGTAGAGGAATATCGCCCTTCCGAAGTGATGAAGGACTTGCTTGCCCTCGTGGGCGGCAAGGACTACTTTGTGCTGACGACGAACGGCGACACGCATCTTGAACTGGCAGGCTTCGACTCCGCCAAAGTCTTTGAACTGGAGGGCACCTTCCTGCAGATGCTTCACGATGCGCCCATAGAGGATAAGAGCGGAGAGTTGCAACAATTCTTGGCGCATTATCACGGCAAGCGGCTCGTCATCCTCGAACTGGGCATCGGCAGCCGGAACCGCCTGATAAAGCTGCCGCTCATGCAACTGACGGCAAGGGAGCCTTATGCCACTTACATCACCCTGAACCTTGCCCAAGAGCTGTATATACCGGATGAAATCTCCCGGCAATCCATCGGACTGCCGGGAGACATTGCCGCTACGCTCCACGAGCTGAATCAATTGGTACCTATCGAAAGGACCTCTCCGGAGATGTAGCATTCCGGTCGTTCATCCCTACACAGCTTTTATTTTATGTATCATAGAACAATAATTATTGTATGAAGAAAATTTTATTCTTGTTTTTCGTTTGCCTGACCGCCGGAACGATGGTCAAGGCGCAAACAACCGAAAGAGGAAGTTCCATCTGGCTAATCCGGAATGCGACGCTGAAAGTCAGCTATGCCGATAAGCTCATCCTCGTAGATCCAATGCTGAGTGAAAAGGGAAGTTCCATATCGGCACTGGGAGTAAATCTGAATCCGAGAGTACACCTCACCATGCCTGTAAAAGAGGTGTTGGAGGGTGTGGATTTCGTCCTCTTGACGCATTCCCATATCGACCATTACGATGATGCGGCGAAGAAAGCCATTCCCAAAGCGATGCCTTGGTATGTGCAGCCCGCTGATTATGACACGGTGGCGGTGAAAGAACGTTTTGTCCGTACCACGATTGTTCCCGACAGCCTGACGGTCGATGGAATTACATTGGTGCGGATTGCCGGAAGCCATGGCAGAGGCAAACTGGCGGAAATGATGGGAACCTCCTCTGGATATGTCCTGAAAGCTAAAGGGCAGCCCACGGTTTACATCATGGGCGACTGCGTATGGGATGAAATGACGAAAAAGGCGGTAGCCATACATCGTCCGGACTATATCGTCGTGAATAGCGGTGGCGCAATACTTCCCCCATTCTCGAAAGAGTGCGGCCCGATTATCCCCAATGAACACGAAACAATGCAGATAATGGACGAGTGCCCTGCCAATATCCGCTTTATCGCCGTCCACATGGATGCCATCGACCATTGCCAGACTACCCGTACCATACTCCGCAACGAAGCCCGGCATCATGGAGCAGATATGGAACGCCTTATCATCCCAGAGGACGGGGAAACCGTTGTACTGTGAGCCTGCATATCATCGTTGATGTTATCCCCTTTTATTTAAAGCCGGCAATATTTCGGGAATCTCTCTTTCCCGTCGCTAAATTGAAGATTTTTACGTCCTTGCCCGT
>ULMJ01008114.1_pt1 | contig 11559 bp, 12 predicted proteins | sample 1951641 | NCBI WGS metagenome assembly ULMJ01 (sample SAMEA4835550, study PRJEB28245) | human gut metagenome | biome: gut microbiome; material: fecal sample | place: Denmark | collected 2008 | reverse complement strand
AAGTAAAAGGTTCGATTCCTGGTGGCACCACTTTAAAAGGTAAAATCCCGATTTATTTTAATAAAATCGGGATTTATTTTATTCAGACTAAAGCTAGAAGAAAAACATATTCATCCTATTCAAAGCTTCCTGCTCGTAAAAATCAGGTTCATCCTTGAAGAGTTTTTTTCATATGAAACGGAGGGTAGACGAATGGTAGTTACCCTACCAATACATTAACCACCTTTTACGAATTTCCACTTCAATATCCGCTTGAATTATATTGTTTCTGCTTCAGGTAGATATAAGATTGCACACCCAGCAATATCACAAACAGGTACTCAGCCGTTAAATAGACCGACAAAGAAGTAGTGGAACTGTTACTCAGCAAATAAAGATAGCCCAGATAAATGGCTATTGTGGAAACCTGGAATACAAATGCCATCCGGGTATCCCCTGTTCCCGTCACCGCATTGACATACACATATCCTGGCAGGGCAAATGCATAATTCAGCAACATGATGATAAAGGGATAATGGGCAAACTCGATTAATTGGAGATTGTCTGTGTAAAATCCAACAATCTGTCGGTTGAATAATAGGGCAAAAACAATCAAAGGAATCCCTACTGCATATCCTAATCTGAGCACTTTATTACAAAGCCGAAACAGGTTTCTTCCCTCTCCCGCACCAATCAGGTTACTAACCAAAGAACCACTTGTTGCTGCAAAGGAATTTACTATCACAAAAAAAACAGTGGATACACTCCGGGTGATATTGGATACTGCCAACTGCGCCTCTCCCAAACGCTCTATTGCCACAAAGAACAGGAACCACGGGGCAACACTGATAAAAGCCTGCATCATGCTCCACACGGACAGTCGCAGGAGGGCCGCCAATAGTTTTCCATCATAGACAGCTTTCAATCCGAAATGAACTTTGTCCACTTTCTTCTGAAAAGTATAACACACCAATATCAACAAAGAACCTGCCTCAGCCAGTGACGAAGCCATTGCCGCCCCTGATATGCCGAGATTAAGACTAAAGATAAACAGATAGTTGCAAGGTATATTAATGAGAACTGCCATCATTGCAGCCCACGACAACACTCTCGTTTTCGTGATTCCGACAAAGAACGAGCGGAACGCCAGAAACGGAAAAGAGAACACCAGCCCGAAACATCTCCATTCCAGATAATCAATCACAGCCTGATAAATTTCAGGTGAATGAATGAAAAATTTCAGAATAACGGGGGATAAGGCATAGGATGCCAAACTTAAAACGATGGCTAAGCAACTCAGGAACAATAATCCCTGATAGAACGTCCGGCCAGTTTCCTGATATTGCTGTTCCCCGTTTCTGCGGGCAATCATCACCTGCAATCCCAGGCTGAAACCAAATCCAAGCATATAGATAGCCAGATAATAGACACTTGCAAGGGCAGAGGCACCTAATTCCACTTCGCCCACATGTCCAAGAAAAACAGCATCGGTGATATTGATTAACTGCTCCATCAGGATGCTCATCATCACAGGAAAGTTGATGAGCCAGATTTGCTTATATGTATAATTCATTGTTCAATTTTAATAAGTGATGAATAAAACTTATCCGAGGAATGGATACCCTTACTCGCGAAGTCATCCTACGTCAGTTGCTGACATTGACTATCACTTGGGTACTCTCATCCAGGGAAAAGAATAAATAAAACGGGATATAAAACCTCTGCGACGAATTGCGTGAATCCGTCCGATAGCTGAATAGCTTTATATGAGAAGGTGCTATTCGTGAAGCGTAGCTATATACAGAGTTGATGTTTCATCGTTAGAACAATCTGATTTTTATCTATTAATCACGCGGTAAATATAGGAAAAATAATAAAAAAGCAGATGCATTTACCGGATAAATCAATGGTTATCCTATTTTTGCAGGAAATTACTTCACCAAATGAAATCAACCGATACCACAAGAGAAGAAATGTGGGCCAAGCAACATTTATCTGCTGCCCACATCGACTATACGATATGGGAACGTGACAAGCAAATGCTCCATCAAATGTCCGCAATCAGCCGAAGTTGCACCTTTGTGGTCGATGTCTATAAACTCAGGTATGCGTTTGCCTCTACCAACTTTGTCGATTTGCTGGGGTACGACAGCCATAAGATAGCAACTTTGGAAAGGCAGGGAGATTATCTGGAATCACGCTTCCATCCGGACGACTCCGCCCAACTGGAACGGTTGCAGGTTGAGTTGGGCAAGTTTATCTATGGCTTGCCCATCGAAGAAAGGAATGATTACTGCAATATTTATAGTTTCCGGGTGCTCAATGCCAGGAGGCAATATGTGCGCGTCATCAGCCGCCAACAGGTTTTAGAGCAAAGCCGCAACGGGAAAGCCTGGCTCATACTCGGCAATATGGAGATTGCCCCCAATCAGAAGGAGTCCGACCAGGTGGAATGCACCGTACTGAATCTTAAAAACGGGGAAATGTTTACTCCTGCGCTGCCATCACCTGCGCCTATCAGTCTGACCCAGCGCGAACTGGAGGTCTTGCAACTTATCCAAAGGGGATTACTGAGCAAGGAAATTGCCCATAAACTCTGCATCAGCATTCATACCGTCAACATCCATCGGCAGAACCTGCTGCACAAATTGGGAGTGCAAAATTCCATCGAAGCCATCAATGCAGGGTTAGCGTCAGGATTATTGGATTAAGTTGCTATGATAGCCGGGATAACCTGTCACGGCATCCATTCCACAATGTCCGTAACCGGGTGTTGGCTTCTCCATTCCATGAACTCGTCATAGCTCCGCACACCATCGCGGATGACCGCCTGATAATACTCCACCCCCATTATCTTTTCCGTTTCGGGCGTCTCGTTTTTCAGTTTTAGGATAACTGTCCGCGTTTCATCCGTCAGAACCGCAGTAAGGCGTTCGGCAAACTTCTCAAAAAAACCGTCATAGCGGGAACCTTTCAGGATATGAATCATGTCTATCTGCCAAAGTTCATTCCGTGCATCCCTGTACCAAGCATGCCACTCCAGACATGCTTGGGGAGTATCCAGCAAATTCACATGTTCTATCTTCCTGATAGATTTATTTTCACCAAGCTTCATCATTGCCTGAAAACTGTCGGACAGGCTGAATGATGGAGTATAAATATGAAAATCTATGTCCAGATGCTTCATCAGTAACCCGGTTTTCAAAGAACCCACCAGGTTAACTTCAGCACCAATACTCTCCCATATCGGAATGATACGGGCGTCTTCTATTACTTTCCAGGCTCTCTGCTGGTTCCATTCGGCAATATCAAGAATGTTCATTTTCGGTCTTTTCGAGTGAGTGCACAAAAGTAGAAAAAAGGACGGATATTTAGCTATAAATAACTATTTAATACTTCAATAAACCGGACTAACTTTGCCACCCTTTCTGAACTTTTATTCTAAAAACAGGGCCTTATGACATTCAATCAAACAGAAGAACAAGAGAAAGAGTATTTACAACGAGTAATTGGCATCATTCATGATACAATCAACCATACCGACAGCTCGGTGAAAGAACACGTGGAGACTTTGCAGGAGTACAAAGATTACATCTGGTCCAATAAAGATATTGATCCGCATGAGATACGCTCTATGCGCGAAAGTATACTGAACCACTATGCACTGGGCGAAAGCGTCATTCATAAGCGCAATCGCTTGGGCAGAATATTGGATATTCCCTATTTCGGAAGAATTGATTTCAGGGAGCAGATTGGTTTCAAGAAGCAGAAAGATGAAAGCAGAACGATGCCTGTTTATATAGGAATACATACTTTTTATGACACCAAAAACAAGATGAATCTGATTTATGACTGGAGGGCGCCTATATCGGGGATGTTCTACGACCATGAATTGGGAAAAGCAAGTTATTCATCACCGACAGGCGAAGTGAATGGAGAGATTTCACTCAAACGCCAATATCGCATCCGTAACGGCAAGATGGAGTATATGATCGAAAGTTCGCTGACCGTCCACGATGATATTCTGCAAAAGGAACTCAGTAGCAATTCGGATGACAAGATGAAGAATATCGTCACCACTATTCAGCGGGAACAGAACCGGATTATCCGTAACGAAGATGCACACGCGCTTATCATACAAGGAGTGGCAGGTTCCGGAAAGACGTCTATTGCCCTGCATCGCATCGCTTACCTGCTTTACACGCTGAAAGGGACGATTTCTTCAAAAGATATACTGATTATCTCTCCCAATAAAGTCTTTGCCGATTACATATCGAACGTACTTCCCGAACTTGGCGAGGAGAGTGTGCCGGAGATTAGTATGGAACAGATTCTCTCGAAGGTACTCGATGATAAATACAAATACCAGAATTTCTTCGGGCAGGTGACAGAGTTACTCGAAAAGCCTAATCATGATTTTATCGGGCGCATCAGATACAAATCTTCATTTGAGTTCATTTCACAGCTCGACAAGTTCATTCTTTATATGGAGAATAACTACTTTAAAGCGGCAGACGTAAAACTCACCAAGCATATCACGATTCCGTCCGAATTCATCGACGAACAATTCAGGCGTTTCAACCGTTATCCTATGCGGCAACGGTTTGAAACCATGACAGAGTATATTCTGGATATGCTGACAGTGAAATATTACTTCACGGTTACCACTGCGGTGAAAAACTTGTTGAAGAAGGAAATAAAGAATATGTTCGCAGGCAATAATGATATTCAAATCTATAAAGACTTCTTTGAATGGGTGGGCAGGCCCCAACTATTCAAACTACGCAAAAACCGGACATTGGAGTATGCCGACTTAGCTCCACTGGCATATTTGCGCATAGCATTGGATGGAAATATCGTACAGTCGGGCGTCAAGCATCTTTTGATAGATGAAATGCAGGATTATTCTCCTATTCAGTATAAAGTTATTCAGAAACTTTATACCTGCCGTAAAACGATTCTCGGAGATGCCTCCCAATCGGTCAATCCTTATGGTTCGTCAACGGCAGATATGATCCGGAAGTCATTCGGCACGGGAGAAATTATGAAGCTATGCAAAAGTTATCGCTCTACAATTGAAATTACAGGCTTTGCGCAAAAGATTCAGGTCAATAATGAACTTGAAGCCGTTGTACGACATGGGGAACAACCTCAGATTCTATCATTCGGGAATATGGAAGATGAGTTTTCCGGCATTATAGATTTAGTATCTATCTTCAGAAAGTCAAATTATAAATCACTGGGGATAGTATGTAAAACAGAGGCGCAAGCACAGGAACTTGCCACAAAGCTTCAGGTGCATGGGCAGGATGTATATTTCCTATCGAGCCAAAGCTCCGCTTTTGTGAAAGGTATCATTGTCACTTCATCCCACATGGCTAAGGGACTGGAATTTGATGAGGTAATTGTTCCTCAGGTTGATGCCGGGAATTATAATTCGATGATTGATAAAAGTATGCTTTATGTGGCATTAACAAGGGCGATGCACAGGCTAACACTGACTTATTGCGGAGGAAAAAGTGAGTTTATAGTAGGATTATAATCAGAAAATGACGATTTAATAGCAAAAATAAAAGTATTCCAGATTCTTTCCAGATTCTCCCTCTACATTTGCAATATCATAATAAACCAAAGTATTAATTATAAAAAAAGAAGAATATGAAAAAGTTAGTTTTGTTATTAGTATGTATGTTCACAATGCACACAATGGTTATGGCGGACAATGATAAACCCATCCAGGTAAATCAACTTCCTGCAAAAGCACAGACGTTTATCAACACTTATTTCAAAGACCATAAGGTGGCATTGGCAAAAGAAGAAAGCGGAATGTTCTATAAGAGTTACGATGTGGTCTTCACCAACGGCGAAGAAATAGAGTTTGATAAAACAGGAGAATGGAAAGAAGTGAAATGCCGCCAAAGTGAAGTTCCTGCCCAGATTATCCCGGAAGCCATCCGTAATTATGTAAAAGAGAACTATCCGGATGCAAGAATTCTACAAATTGAGCTTGACAAGAAAGAGTATGAAATCAGACTATCCAATCGTCTGGAGATTACATTCGATTCAAAGATGAGGGTGATTGATATTGACGACTAAAACAAAGATATATTTCAATTTCGTTACCGCTGTAGCTGTTACAGCGGTAACGAAACTAAATAGCAATAATTTATATTAAATATTCAAGCTGTTTCAAAACTCAAATACAACAGCACAATGTTTCGTCATAAATCCACACTGTTCCAACGTTCTGCGTGAAGCCACATTATCGGCAGCACAACCGGCAACAGGCATATATCCAGCTTTCAGGCACGTCTCTTTCAGATGAGAAATAATCATCACGGCATACCCCTGCCTGCGAAATGCCGGATTCACCCACATACCTACATCAAAAATGTCCTTATCAGGAAGTACCCGGATAAGATAACCGCAGCCTATGAGTGCTCCATCCTTCTCATACATCAGTATCATACGGTTTGAAACGGTATAATTCAACTCTTCGGGAGATTCGTACAAATCGCTGTCATGAGTCAGCAACAACGGAATATCAATTTCTTTTGCTTTACGAACGGTTACACCATCCGGCAAAGGCATCACAATTTCATCTGTGAAGAAGCGAAACAGAATACCACCTATTTCACAGGACCGGCAGAATGTGTGGCAACAAGTCATAAACAAATCATCGAAGGACTTACAGAAAGCACTTTTTATCTGAAACTCTTCCAACATCTTTCCGAAGATTTCTTCTTTTCGGGCAAACAGCTTGTCAGGCAGATAGAATTCAACCAATTGCCCTTCTTCCGAACAAATGAAATGTCCCACCCTTTCTCCCTCCGTTTCAATGACGAAACAGGTTCCTTTTGCAACAAGCCACTCGCAATGTAACTCTTGCGGATAACGCAAAGAAACGAAATATTGCTCCCGCAAATCATGGAGTGATGCCAACGGCACATTTTTAAAATCAATCATAGTTCCATTTTTGCTAAAGATACGAAAGTTTTCCTGATACAGAAAAATTACTTCACTAAATCAATGTAATCTCCGTATCCTTCCGCCTGCATCTTATCCTTGGGAATGAACCGCAGGGAAGCACTGTTAATACAATAGCGCAAACCGCCTTTATCTGCCGGGCCGTCTGTAAAAACATGACCTAAATGGGCGTCACCCATAGAACTGCGAACTTCCGTGCGCACCATACCGTGAGAGGTATCCACTTTCTCCTGAATGAGTTTGCGGTCGATAGGCTTTGAAAAGCTGGGCCAGCCACAACCGGAATCAAACTTATCGGTAGAGACAAACAAAGGCTCGCCTGTAGTCACATCTACATAAATGCCGGGACGATGTTCATTCCAATAAGGATTATGGAAAGCAGGTTCGGTTGCATTTTTTTGAGTCACGGCGTATTGTTCTGCTGTAAGCTGCGAACGCAAAGCGGCATCATCCGGTTTGCGATAAACTGCCGCAGGCTTCTTCGGTATCTTTGCTTTACGCGCCAGTTCGAATAACTCCGGATGGATATGGCAATATCCTCCCGGATTCTTATCTAAATAATCCTGGTGGTAATCTTCTGCCGGATAGTAGTTTTCCAAAGGCTTGATTTCCACTGCCAGAGGACGGGTATAAGCCGCAGCCAGGCGGTTGACAGTTTCCTGAATGAGCGGTAAATCTGCCGGGTCGGTATAATAAATGCCAGTGCGATACTGGGTGCCACGATCATTGCCCTGACGGTTCACACTGGTAGGATCTATCGTTTTGAAATAAAGGTCTATAAGGAAAGGCAAATTCACTTTTGCCGGATCGTACTGCACCTTTACGGTTTCTGCAAAATCCGTGGTTCCGGTGCACACCTGTTTATAGGTTGGATTGGCTATATTTCCATTAGCATAGCCTACTTGCGTAGCTTCCACACCTTCAATCAGTTTCAGGAAATGTTCGGTTCCCCAAAAGCATCCTCCTGCCAGATAAATTTCTTTGGTTGACTTCATATCTTTTCTCCTTTCTGCCTGCTCTGTCCGGTTTTTGGCACAAGCGAAGCAACTTATTAACAATATAAAAGCGAATATTATTGGTTTCATACTTTACTCTCCTCCCCTGCTATTGTTATTATTGTAAGCACATCGGTTACTTACAATAAGAATAATGTAATTATAACAATAAAAACGGTATTATAGTTGAGAGGCGGCAGTTATAGGTTCATAATTAATATCTGCCTTCCGCGCCTGTGAATGCTGAAACTGGCGGGCTATCTTAAAGGTTTGCCCTGCCTTCAGTAGATAAGAGCCTGTCTGCTTAAACCAGAAACCGACGCGGGCTTCCATACATTGCCGACGGATATCCAGCACCCAGTCATAATCGCACACACGCACTTCTCTGCCCGATTCTCCTCCTGCCACTACTTGCTCTACCCATTCGCCCACCAGCTCACCTCTGAAATCTATCCGGCTGAGAAGAGGTTCGCAGATGATAATCTTATGCTTGATGGGGGCTGCCTTGTAGATGGGCAGGCGGTAGTCAACCCGGTCCTGGTTCTCCATGGTGCAGCAGATGGTGACGTTGTCATAGCCATCGCCCCAATCGGTGGGTAGGCAGGCATTCAATCGGTCTATACGTTTTGTGATGAACAAGAAGTGAAGGTCTTGCCGCGTCCGCATCATCTCCCACGCTTCGGGACGCCACTCGTCGGCATCCTCCACCAGAAAATCAGAAGTGAAACAGGTATAGACCATATTACCCGAAGGTATCTTATAGGTCTTATTCTTTTTCTGCTGCAAAGGCAGGTCGAACTTCTCTGTCTTCGTCACAACGGAACTGTCTTTGCCATATTTACCGTCCGTACGATAGACATAGCAATGCCGGCAGCCGGCACTCAACTTGTGGCATCCATGCCAAGGGTTCCACATGGATGACTTTACGCCTGTTCTTAGCATCTGCTTATTACCATTTCTTCTGATGTTCCACCCGCATTCCGTCGGCAGTAGAATATTGCTTCAGTGAATTCTCCTGCGACTGGATGACGATGTACACCATCTCTCCATCCGAAGCATTGGACATTCCCCGTATTCCTTTTGGTGCAACACGGATAACGCTTCCTTCGGATATGGGGAAACAGTCTTCATCTACCTGAAAGTAACCGGAGCCTCGCAATATGATGTAGGTCTCCTCATTCTGCTCGTGCACATGGAAATAGGATAAATCGGTGTGTGGCGGAAGGCTGTTGAAAGATATTTCCGTGCCTGTAGCCCGGGTAGGTTCTTTCAAGAAGGCTTTGCCTTCAATGATTTGTCCGCTCACAGGATGCACCAACGTATGCTGCATCAGTTCATTCAAACTACCGATATTGACTGCTGTATAATTCTTGTTTTCCGATATAATCTTTGTAGTTTCCATAATTGTCTTTTTCTCATAAATAATATCACAAAGTTATGTATTAACCTCATTCCCTATTGAATTCAGATTCATTTTTATGTAACTTTTACATGCACACACGGAAAGAAATCGTATTTTTGAAACCGAATATCCGTGTAGAATTAAAGATAGAATAATATGGAATCCATTATCGGGCAAGTGAGGCAATGCCTCCGGGACAGCGTAGATGAAAAGACACTAAAAAATTCAGGTAACTTCTTCAAGGAAGGTGAAAGCGTTCCTGTATATGGCGTGAGAATGTATGCTGTAGGAAAGATAGCCAAAGAGTCTTTCAAGGAAATCAAAGATTTGCCGAAAACTGCCGTATTTGAATATTGTGAAGAGTTGTGGCAGTCCGGCTATCTGGAAGAGAATGTAATTGCTTGCGAATGGGCGTATGCTCTGCGGAAACAATACACGCCGGAAGATTTCGGAATCTTCAGCCACTGGTTGCAGAAGTATGTAGATAATTGGGCATCCTGCGATACGTTGTGCAACCACACCATCGGTACGTTCGTTGAAATGTATCCCGGGTACATTTCTGAGTTAAAAGAGTGGGCAACATCCGATAATCGTTGGGTAAGGCGTGGTGCTGCCGTCACGCTGATCATTCCTGCACGCAAAGGATTATTCTTCGATGATATTCTCCAAATAGCAACCACCCTGCTTCACGACAAGGATGACCTGGTACAGAAAGGTTACGGCTGGATGCTGAAAGCAGCAAGTGAGGCTTATCAGAAAGAGGTCTTCGATTTTGTAGTCAGCCATAAGGCAACCATGCCACGGACGGCACTGAGGTATGCTATTGAGAAAATGCCGCAGGAGTTGAGGAAAGAAGCAATGAAAAAGGAGTAAGTATGAATATTGAAGAATACCGGGAATATTGTTTAAGTATCAAGGGAGTAACAGAGAGTTTCCCCTTTGACGAGCATACACTTGTCTATAAAATTATGGATAAGATGTTTACCTTTGCTCCGTTGAATCCTAAAGAGGGGCATTTCTGGGCGGATACGAAATGTGACACTACCAAATCAACAGAACTGATGGAGCAGTATAGCGGCATTACATTCGGCCCCTACTCCGATAAGAAATACTGGATTACCATCTATCTGGAAAGTGATGTGCCGGACAGTCTTATAAAGGAATTAATCAATCATTCCATAGAAGAGGTGGTTAAGAAATTGCCTAAGAAGAAACAGGAAGAATATCGTGCCACATTAAGATAATGTAAAAATCAGATACATTTATTCCAATCCCGATTCTTCAAATAGAAATAGGAAAGAAGCAACAGCATACCTCCATAAATATACTCGCTGGTCCAAGCTATAGCCACATCTACCTTGAAGTACATAACCATGATGACGACATAAACAACATAGATAGCAATCGTCATCAACATGATTCTCATGGACTGATTCGTGTTTCCTGTTCCTGAAACCGCATTGAACAGAACTAAGCCGGGGGCCGAAAGGAAATATCCCACCAACATGACGTAAGTGGTCGGCAAAGCTGCCTGCACCAGTTCCTCATTGTTCGTATAAATCTGCAACAGGGCAGATGGAAATAAAGCGGATAGCAGCAAGAACGGGATTCCAATCAGATAAGTCAGCTTTATCGCCCGCCTGCATGCAAGCCGGATTTCACTTTTATCTTTGCCACTTCCCAAGAGATTACTGACCATAGAGCTGGCCGTATCAGCAAATGCAAAAATCACCATAAAGAAGCAAGTGTTGATGCTGCGCATGATATTGGCTATCGCCAGAGAACGCTCACCCAAATGCTCTATAGCAATGAAAAACAGAAACCATTGCGATGGGAATAGTATGGATTGAAGCATCGTCCAACAAGAAATACTCCAAATCCGCTTGAACTCCGACAAGCGGAAAGCGAACCGCTGGAACAAAGCATACTTCTTTTTATCTACCTGCAGCAAAGTATATACTACGTAAAACAGCAAAGACACCAGTTCAGCCAGCGATGAACCGATAGCCGCCCCCGCAATGCCTAATGCCGGAAAACCGAACTTTCCGAATATAAGAATATAATTGAAAACAACGTTACTGAGCACCATTACGACAGAGTTAAGCGTCAGCGTGCGTGTTTCAGTAATACCGATGTAGAAAGCGCGAAACAGAATAGCAATAAAAGAGAAGAAAAGCCCGTATCTTCTCCACTCCA
>ULMJ01009910.1_pt1 | contig 11726 bp, 10 predicted proteins | sample 1951641 | NCBI WGS metagenome assembly ULMJ01 (sample SAMEA4835550, study PRJEB28245) | human gut metagenome | biome: gut microbiome; material: fecal sample | place: Denmark | collected 2008 | reverse complement strand
GAAAAAGAGGATCATTCATGCGTTTGTCGTGATGAAAAATAAAATAGTCTTGACGGATATAGTCAGAAATGATACTATAGTCAATGGAACAAATTAAATAATGCGAACTTTCTCTTATTCAGAGTGGTGGAGGTAAAAGGATCTATGAAGCCACGGCAACCCCGGGAACGGAAGGTGCCAACCTGAGCGAGTAATCGAACAATAAGAGGATTGGTTTATGAGAATATAAAACAGTCCGATTTTGTCGGGCTGTTTTTACTTAATTAGGAAAGATGTAGGACAATCCTTAAAGAGAGAAAGAAATAAAGAAAGGAAAGAACGAATGGAAAGATTATTATTTACATCAGAATCAGTAACAGAAGGACATCCGGATAAGATTTGTGACCAGATTTCAGATGCAGTCTTAGACGCACTGTTAGAGCAGGATCCGATGAGTCGTGTAGCTTGTGAGACAGCAATTACAACAGGTCTTGTGTTGGTTATGGGAGAGATCACAACAAATGCATATGTAGATATTCAAAAATTAGTAAGAGAGACAATCGATGAGATTGGATACAACAGAGCAAAATACGGGTTTGATGCACATACATGTGGTGTGGTAACTGCAATTGACGAGCAGTCGGCTGATATTGCACTTGGTGTAGACAAGGCTTTGGAAGCAAAAGAAAATAAGATGTCAGATGAAGAAATTGAGGCAATCGGTGCCGGAGATCAGGGAATGATGTTTGGATATGCATCCAATGAGACAGAGGAATTTATGCCATATCCGATCGCATTGGCACACAAGCTTGCACTAAGACTTACAAAAGTGCGTAAAGACGGAACACTTTCCTATCTTCGCCCGGACGGAAAGACACAGGTAACAGTGGAATATGATGAAAATGGTGTTCCTGCCAGACTGGATGCAGTTGTGTTATCGACACAGCATGATCCGGAGGTGACACAGGAGCAGATTCACACAGACGTGAAAAAATATATTTTTGATGAGATTTTACCTGCAGAGATGGTAGATGAGAATACAAAATTCTTTATCAATCCAACAGGGCGTTTTGTAATCGGTGGACCAAACGGAGACAGCGGTGTCACAGGACGTAAGATTATTGTTGACACATACGGCGGAATGGCTCGTCATGGTGGCGGAGCATTCTCTGGAAAAGACTGCACAAAAGTGGATCGTTCTGCGGCATATGCGGCACGTTATGTGGCAAAGAATATTGTTGCAGCAGGTTTGGCAGACAAGTGTGAAATTCAGCTGTCATACGCAATCGGTGTGGCTCAGCCGACATCAATTATGATTGATACATTTGGAACAGGAAAACTTTCTGAAGACAAATTAGTAGATATCGTAAGAGAGAACTTTGATTTAAGACCGGCTGGTATTATCAAGATGCTAGATCTTCGCCGTCCGATTTACAAGCAGACAGCAGCTTACGGGCATTTTGGACGTCATGATTTAGATTTACCTTGGGAAAAATTAGATAAAGTAGAGACTTTGAAAGCTTACTTGTAGAAAGATTTCAAAAAATAAGAAAAAATCAGATGCAAATTCTTAAAATGAGTATGCATCTGATTTTTATGTATAAATTTACAAAAAATTTATAAATATTTACCTGCTCTTTGGTGTATTACATTTTGTCACATGGTATAATACTACTAATTGTAGAAAAGGATGTGTGTTTATTGAAGTTAAAAACAAGATTGGTGATAGCATTTTTAATCATTATAGTATTGCCGATGGGATTGTCTGTTGCTGTCATTACCGGTTTCAGTCAGTATCAGATATCGATGATTGAGAAGAATTATAATATTACAGGAACGACATATAAGAGTTTTTCGAATCCGGTTAATATGTTAAATAAAGTCACGTCAGCAACATTTCACAAGTTAGTGAAAACGGCAAGGACAACGCCGGAGACATTGACGGATATCACATATTTGGAAAAAATCAATGAAGAACTGACAAAGAAAAATTCTTATCTGGTTGTAAGGCGCGATGACAAAGTGGTCTATATAGGAGCAGAGGCAGAGACGGAGCTTTTAGAAGAGCTTCCGGCATATGGAGACTATGATTCATCTTCGGAGAGCGGGGTCTATCTTGGAGGTGACCTTCAGGTTCTTGTAAAGCAGATTGATTTTGAGTATCAGGATGGGGCACAGGGAAGTGCTTTTATCGTGACGGATGTGAGTGATTCTATGCCTGAAGTGAAGCAATTTATAACAGATATGGTGATTGCAGTTGTATTTATCCTGATGTTCACAGCATTGCTTTTGATTCTTTGGATTTATCGTGGAATTGTGACACCGCTTGGGAGAATGAAGATTGCCACGCAAAATATCAAGGATGGCAATTTGGACTTTGAGTTGGAGATTGAGGCGGATGACGAGATTGGACAGCTTTGCCGTGATTTTGAGGAGATGAGAAAACGTCTGAAAGATACGGCGGAAGAAAAAGTAGAGTATGACAGAAAAAGTAAGGAACTTATCAGCAATATTTCCCATGATTTAAAGACTCCGATTACAGCGATTAAAGGTTATGTAGAAGGAATCATGGACGGTGTGGCAGATACGCCGGAAAAGATGGAGCGCTATATTAAAACGATTTATAACAAGGCAAATGAGATGGATCTTTTGATCAATGAGCTGACGCTGTACTCAAAGATCGACTCTAACCGTATACCTTACAATTTCAGCACAGTTCTTGTAAACGAATATTTTGACGATTGTGCAGAAGATCTGGCTATGGAACTGGAGGCAAGGGGAATTGAGTTTGGCTATTTTAATTACGTGGAAAGTGATGTAAAGATCATTGCGGATGTGGAGCAGTTAAAACGTGTCATTAATAATATTGTATCCAATTCAGAAAAATATATGGATAAAGAACATGGAAAGATCAATCTCCGCGTGAAAGATGTGGGAGACTTTGTCCAGATTGAGTTGGAAGATAGCGGAAAAGGAATTGGGGCAAAAGAGCTGCCGCATATTTTTGATCGGTTTTATCGGACAGATGCATCGAGAAATTCTTCTAAAGGAGGAAGTGGAATCGGTCTTTCGATTGTGAAAAAAATTGTGGAAGAGCATGGCGGAAAAATCTGGGCTACGAGTAAGGAAGGCACCGGAACCGTAATGTACTTTGTTATTAGAAAATATCAGGAGGTACCAGTAAATGAGTAAAATATTGATTGTAGAAGATGAGGAGGCAATTGCTGACTTAGAAAAAGATTATTTAGAGTTGAGTGGTTTTGAAGTTGAGGTTGCAAATGATGGAGAGACAGGTTTAAAAAAAGCATTGGAAAATGATTATGATCTGTTTATTTTGGATTTGATGCTTCCGGGAGTAGATGGATTTGAGATTTGCAGACAGGTTCGAGATGAAAAAAATACGCCGATTATTATGGTTTCAGCAAAAAAAGATGACATTGACAAAATCAGAGGACTTGGACTTGGAGCAGATGATTATATTACAAAGCCGTTTAGCCCAAGTGAGCTGGTTGCTCGTGTGAAGGCACATATGGCACGTTACGATCGACTAGTTGGAAGCGCAGTAGAAGAAAATAAGGTGATCGACATTCGTGGACTGAAGATTGATACGACGGCGAGACGTGTGTGGGTGAATGGTGAGGAGAAGCCTTTTACGACAAAAGAATTTGATCTGCTTACATTTTTGGCTTCACACCCAAATCATGTATATACAAAAGATGAATTATTCAGCGAGATATGGGATATGGAATCGATTGGAGACATTGCAACAGTTACGGTTCACATTAAAAAGATCCGTGAGAAGATAGAATTTGATACGTCGAAACCACAGTATATCGAGACTATATGGGGCGTTGGATACCGATTTAAAGTATAATTAAGAAGGGAACGCTATGGAATATTCATCGCTTAAAAAAATCAGGTTCAGCACGATGCAGTTATTGGCAATGGGATTTATCGCGACCATTTTCCTTGGTGGGATTTTATTAACATTGCCGATTTCTAATACACAGCCGATTCGTTTTATAGATGCGCTTTTTACGGCAACAAGCGCAGTCTGTGTAACCGGACTTGTAACAGTTGTGCCGGCGGTACAGTTTACGGTATTTGGAAAAGTCATTCTTTTGATTTTGATTCAAATCGGTGGACTGGGTGTAATCGCGTGTGTGACTGGTTTTTTTATTATCTTAAAAAGAAAAATCACAGTGCGGGAGCGGGTGATTATTCAGGAGAGCTATAATCTGAATACACTGTCCGGAATTGTGGCGTTTGTACTAAAGATTATCAAAGGTACTTTTTTAGTAGAAGGAATCGGCGCGCTTCTTTTTGCAGTTGTGTTTGTACCTGAATTTGGAGCGCTGAAGGGGGTTGCATATGCAATATTTCATTCTGTCTCGGCGTTTTGTAATGCAGGAATTGATATTTTAGGAGATGGAAGCTTTACGCAGTATGTTCGTAATCCGGTTATCAATCTGACGACAATGATGTTGATTATAGCCGGAGGAATCGGTTTTACAGTATGGAATGACCTGATTGGAAATTTTAAGAAAGTAAAAGCGAAAAAACTTGTGTGGAGTAAATTTTTTACCAGATTATCTCTTCATTCGAAGCTGGCGATTACGATGACGGTTTTGCTGATTATAACAGGAACCGTGTTTGTGTTTGCATTGGAATATGACAATGCGAAGACGATAGGGAATCTATCATTCGGAGAAAAGATCATGGCATCGGCATTTCATTCGGTATCCACGAGGACAGCGGGATTTGCAACGGTAAGTCAGGATGGATTGACGGCAGGAAGTAAGTTCTTGTCGTGTATTTTAATGTTCATTGGAGGATCTCCTGCAGGAACGGCCGGCGGTATCAAGACTACGACTGCGGCAATGCTCATTTTGACATGTATGACGGTTGTCTATGGGAGACGTGATACAGAGTGTTTTGGCAGAAGAATTCCGGTGGAGAATTTTAGGACGGGCTTTGCAGTGGTAATGCTTGCACTTCTGTTTCTGACGGCGGGAGTGACAATGCTTACGATATTTGAACCGGGGAAGGATTTCTTGGATCTGTTATATGAGGCAGTATCAGCAATTGGTACAGTGGGGCTTTCGGCAAATCTTACACCAAGTCTTGGATTTGGAAGTAAACTTGTGGTGATGAGTTTAATGTATGTGGGACGTATCGGTCCGATTACAATTGCATTGGTATTTGGGGGAAAGAAAAACCCGAAAGAGTTCACAAGAGAATTACCGGAAAAGAGAATCATGGTTGGATAGGAGCAGAATATGAGAAAACAATATGCAGTATTTGGTTTGGGAAATTTTGGGAAGCATCTTGCGCTCGGATTGGAAAATCTGGGATGTGAAGTGGTTGTGGTGGACAATTCCATGGAAAAAATTCAGGAAATCGCAGACAAGGTATCATATGCAATGTGCGCCAATATTGAGGATCCGGAAGTGATAAAATCACTGGGGGCAAGAAATTTGGATGGCGCAGTGATTGCAATCTCTGAAAACTTTGGAACAAGTATTATGGCTACGATCATGGCAAAGGAGATTGGAATACCATATGTACTTGCAAAAGCACAGAGCAGTCTTCATGCGACCGTATTAAAAAAAGTGGGGGCAGATGCTGTCGTCCATCCGGAAAAGGAGATGGGACGCCGCATTGCAAGAACGATGGTGTCAGGTAATTTTGCTGACTGGATAGAGCTGTCGCCGGATTACAGTCTTGTGGAAACAGAAATTCCGGATGAATGGGTTGGGAAAAGGCTTGTTGACCTTCAAATTCGTGAAAAATACGGAATTAATGTAGTAGGAACTATTGAAAATGGTGTTGTAGATGTTACAATTAATCCGCATCGGCCATTTCATAAAAATTTAATTGTGATATTGATCGGTTCGAATGAAGCATTACAAAAGTTGAAAAAGGAATAGGGAATATGATTACAAGTACAAGCAATCCGCAAGTAAAGAATTTATTGCAGTTACAAAAGAAAAGTAAGGTGAGAAATGAGGAACAGGTATTTATTGTAGAAGGACTTCGGATGTTCATGGAAGTGCCGCAAGACCAAGTAAAAAAAGTATATGTTTCTGAATCGCTTTATAATAAGAAGAAAGAAGAATTACATTTGGAGAGATTCCCCGTGGAAGTGTTAGCGGACAAGGTATTTCAACATGTGTCTGACACAAAGACACCGCAGGGGATATTATGTGTTGTAAAGCAGCGAAAATACGAGATAGAGGATCTGATTTCCAAGGAAAATCCGCACTTTATCGTGCTGGATAACCTACAGGATCCGGGGAATTTAGGGACGATTGTCAGGACAGCGGAAGGAGCCGGAGTGACGGCCGTTTTTATGAGCAGTGACTGTGTGGATATTTATAATCCCAAGACAATTCGCTCTACAATGGGATCGATTTATCGTGTGCCGTTTGTGTATGTGGATGATCTATTAGCACTTTTGGATAAATTTCAAAAGAAAAAGGTAACAACTTATGCGGCGCATCTTAAGGGAAAAAATACTTATGACAATGAGAATTATCAGTCAGGGACAGCAATTCTCATTGGAAATGAGGGAAATGGACTGAGAGACGAAGTGTCAGAAAAAGCGGATGTCTGGGTTCAGATTCCGATGCAGGGAAAAGTAGAATCGCTCAATGCGGCAATTGCCACATCAATATTGATGTTTGAGGTTTATCGCCAAAGGCGATAAACCTTTTTACTGAGAAGAATGACTGCGATTCCAATTTTGCACATAGTCTAAAAATTTTAAGGTTGCCAGCGCACATGAAGGGGTTTTGTTATAAGCAATCCCTAAGATACGAGAGTAGTGTTCTGTAAAAGAACGGATACAAACGCGAAAGGGAGCATTATGTAATAATAATTTTGGAAGAATTGTGATTCCAAATCCCTGCTCAACCATTTTTAAAACAGCAAAATCATCATTCAGACAATATTGAATTTTGGGATGAATATTGTTTAATTTGAATATCTGCCCTGTTTCATAGTTAAGTCCATCTGAAGATAGCAAAAAGTTTTCTCCGTTAATATCGGACAGCGATACGCTGATTTGTTCTGACAAAGGATGACCAATAGGCGTGACAAGCATCAGTTCATCTTTATCTAAAGGAATAAATGGCAGGTTTGGGACAGAGTATTGCGATACAAAAATACAATCCAGCTGATTTGACAAAATCTTTTCCTTCAAAGTGCTAAATCCGTCTACTGTAAGTTCGAAGCAGATATTTGGATAGTCCTCTGAAAATTGTTTTAAAATATCAGGTAGCCAGTGGTAGGAAATACTTTGTATTGTGCCAATTCGAATATTCCCGCTGTCTAAATTTGCAATATTTGCGGCAAGCTGTGTCATTTTACGCTCTTCCTTACAAATTATTTTAATTGATTCAATGATTTCCTCTGTATTTGGCATCAAATCCATACCAAGTTTAGAACGTCTGAATAAAGTTATACCTAATTCTTTTTCAAAGCCTTTGATTGCTTGACTGATTGCAGATTGAGTGTAATTTAATTTTGAAGCTGTTTTGGATATGCTGTGTGTTTCACATACACTTAAAATAATCTCATACTTATTCATGTGATCTCCTTATCTATTAGAAAAATTAATGTATGTTATAAAAAAAACGAATTTTATTCGGCACATTGATGATAAATCCGTATCAAAATTCAGCTATAAGTAAAAGTGAATATATCCTTTAAGAATACTGGCTTTTAAATAGCTTGTTTCTATCTTATTATAAACACAAATGATAATTTTTTGTCAAGGCAGAAAGAATTTGAGAGGAGAAAGAAACGTATGGGAACAGAATTTTGGAATGGTGCACAGGCGGCACACCGAAGAGTTATGATGAAAGCAGCAGGATATTCAGATACAGATATTCGTAAAAAGCCACATATTGGTGTACCGAATTCCTATATGGCAGGTTCGCCGGGATCTGCACATTTACGTCAGATTGCAGAGGCTGTGAAAGAAGGAATTTGGGCGGCAGGAGGAATTCCAGTAGAGTTTGGAATTCCAGCTACGTGCGGAAACATAGCAAATGGTGCGGAGGAGCTAAAATATGAACAGGTAGGAAGAGATATTGTCGCAATGTCTGTAGAATTTGTGAGTCGTGTACATAATTTTGATGGTCTCGCCATGATTGCATCCTGTGACAATATTATTGCAGGCTGTTATTTGGCAGCTATGAGATTGGATATTCCATCTATGATTGTAACGGGAGGTTCCATGCAACCGGGACAACACTGCGGAAAAACAGTGGTAGAGGCAGACTTGGATGCGGCTCGTTTTTCCGGGGCAACAGAAGAAGAGCTGATGGAAATGGAAGATAGTGTGTGTCCGTCATTCGGGGCATGCCCATCTATGGGGACAGCAAATACGATGCAGATGCTGGGAGAGGTATTGAATCTGGTACTCCCGGGAACATCAACAATTCCGGCTTCAGATAATAAAAAATTGCGAAAGGCAAGAGAAGCAGGAAAATATGCGGTGGAGATGGCGAGAGCTGGAAGAAAACCGTCAGAACTGATTACAAAAGAAGTGTTATTGAACTCGATTATGTTTGATATGGCAGTAGCCGGATCTACAAATGCAGTACTTCATATATTATCTTATGCCTATGAGTTGGGAATTAAACTGACATTAGAAGATTTTGAAAAATATGCTAAAGAAATTCCTTGTATCAATGCAGTGGTGCCAAGCGGACCGTACACAGTTGTTGATTTTCATTATGCAGGCGGTGTCATGAATGTCATGAAGATGTTAGAAAACAAATTGTACACAGATGTGCCAAGCATGTATGGAAATACGTGGAAAGATATGCTTGCTGCAGTAAAACCGCAGGAGAATAAGGTGATTCGCTCTTTGGAACGTCCGTTATTCCAAGAGCCGGGACTGAAAATTTTAAGAGGAAATTTATCTCCGAATGGTGCAATTGTCAGACCGACAGCCGTATATGATGAAATAAAATATATGAAAGGGAAAGCAAAGGTGTTTGAAGGAGATCGCCAGGCATTTGAGGCGATTCAGGCAGGAGAGATTGTACCGGGAGATATTATTGTGATTCGTTATGAAGGATGCAAAGGAGCACCGGGGATGAAAGAATTGATGTTAAGTATCGATGCATTGATTGGACTTGGGCTTCACAAAAGTGTGGGGTTGATTTCAGATGCAAGATTTTCTGGATTCAATTTTGGAGCAATTATCGGGCACGTATCTCCAGAGGCTTATGATGGTGGAACAATTGCGCTTGTAGAAAACGGAGATGAAATTGTAATTGATATTCCAAATGGAGAGGTATCACTTCTTGTATCAGAGGAAGAACTGAAAGAAAGAAGAGAAAAATGGGTGTGCCCTCCTTTAAAAGAAGAAAAAGGATGTCTTAACATTTTTGCCAGAATGTGTCGTCCGGCAGAAGAAGGCGGAGCGATGCAGCCATGGAGTTTAGATGCAAAATTCAAAAAATAAGGATGAAGGAGAACAAAGAATGTTATTATTATCAAAAGAAGATATTAAAAAGGTATTTACTATGAAAGATGCTATTGAGGCAGATAAACAGGCGTTTCAACTGATTGTGGAAGGAAAATGTGAGTCACCGCTTCGAATTAATATTCAGGCTCCGAAACAGGATGGGTGTTTCCTTTTTATGCCAGCTTATGTAGAAGAGATGGAAATCGCATCTTTGAAAAACGTAAATATTTTCCCACATAATATTGACAATGGACTTCCATCAGCACCGGCACAAGTGCTGCTGATTGATGGAAAGACGGGCGTGGTAATTTCTGTACTTGACGGTACTTATGTTACACAGCTTCGAACAGGGGCAGCAACAGGGGCAGCATTTGATATTTTGGCAAAAAAAGAATGCAAAATCGGCGCGCTGATTGGCACGGGAGGGCAGGCAGCCGCTCAGTTGGAGGCGATGATGACGGCAAGAAAACTGGAAGAGGTAAGAGTGTATGATATGAATTTGGAGCGCACGAAAGAATTTGCGGAGCGTATGAAAGAGGAACTAAAATCGTATGGCACAAAAATTGTCGTGGCAGAGACATCTGATGCGGCGATTGATAATGCGGATTTAATTGTGACGGTTACGCCTTCGTCAAAACCGGTATTTGACGGAACAAAAGTAAAAGAAGGTGCGACAATCAGTTGTGTAGGCGCCTATCAGCATCATATGCAAGAGATGGATCCGGCTATTCTTCCACGTGCATCCAAAATTTATTTTGATTCAGAAGAGGCAGTATTGTCTGAGTCTGGCGATATTCTGATTCCGCTGGAAGAAGGAATTATCACAAAAGAAGACTTCACAGGAGATTTGGGGGATGTCATCAAAGGGAACGTTGTCGGAAGAGAAAATGATGAAGAGATTATTGTTTTTGAAACAGTAGGTGTGGCTGCTCAGGATTTGACAGCGGCAAAAGCAATCTATGAGAAAGCGGTAGCAGCAGGTATCGGAACACAATGGAATTAAAACAAGAGATTTGGTCATGAAAGAACTGAATATGGACGCAAAATATATTTCTGTATCTGTAGAAGAAGTACAGCAGGAAAAATGGGAAAGCGAAGACACATGTTGTTAAATAGCATGTGTTTTTGTTTTTTGTGGAAAATATGCAAGTATTAGTTTTTTAAGGAGAAAGTGTTGACAGATTGGCAAATAGATGTTAGGATATCACTTGTGTTTGAAATATGTAACAAATACGTAACATTTGTAATAAAAATGAATTAAATGCGTATACTATTGTAATAGTCAGTAAGGTTATTGCAACAAACCAGGAGGTAATTTATGAGACGAGAGAAAAAGAGAGTGATTATAAGCTTTGCGCTGACAGCTTGTATGGTGTTTACCACAGAGTTCGGCAGTTTGGCAGCTGATACACAATCTGATGCTCAGCCAATCGAAACAATAAATCACGAAACGACAATTTCACCATTAGCGGAGACATGGAATGAAATTCCGGAGACAGCAGCAGTTGCGGAGGCTACACAGGTGTGGCATGGAAAAGCGCTGGCAAATGTAGAGTCAGAAGCGGATGTGCTTGCGGAGGCAGTTGATGGCGGTGAAGTAGTCGGAAAGATGTATACAAATACAATCTTGACTGTGGAAGAAAGAGGAGATGTATGGTCAAAGGTTTCTTCAGGTTCGGTTGTAGGATATGTAAAAAATGAAATGCTTGCATTTGGGTCAGACGCAGTAGCAAGAGCAGCAGCGATTGATATGACAAATCCGCAGGATGCAAAGACGTTGGAAGAGATTGCTGCCGAGGAAGCAGCAAAGAAAGCGGCAGAGGAAGAAGCTGCCAGAAAGGCTGCAGAAGAAGCTGCAAGACAGTCAGGAAGCAGTGTAAGATATGATGAGGCAATGTCAGCGTCCGCAGACGACCAGACATTATTGGCAGCAATTATTTACTGTGAGGCAGGGAACCAGCCACACGATGGAAAAGTAGGGGTTGGGGCGGTTATTTTGAACCGTGTAAGAAGCGGGTCTTTCCCGAACTCAATCAGAGAGGTTATTTATCAGGCAGGACAGTTTGGTCCGGCAATCACAGGAAAGCTTGACAGAGTATTGGCAAGTGGCAATATCCCGGCAGAATGTTATCAGGCAGCAGCTGATGCACTTGCAGGATATAACCCAATTGGAGATGCATTATATTTCGGAAATGGAAATTATGGTCAGTTGATTGGAGATCACTATTTCCACTAGAGCGTGTTTGAAAACTATGAGTTTTTG